>Ga0308169_10001787_pt1 | contig 24023 bp, 26 predicted proteins | sample PhyBR1_2_FD_202139 | JGI IMG/M metagenome (GOLD analysis project Ga0308169, IMG submission 202139) | Phyllosphere microbial communities from UC Gill Tract Community Farm, Albany, California, United States - DLSLSB.R1 | ecosystem: Host-associated > Plants > Phyllosphere > Unclassified | place...
GGTTTCCCACCCCGGCCTTCCTTGCGGCCTCGCCCGGTTGGGGATGCGGGCGGACCCGCCTTCCCTTAACGGAACAACGAAGTGATCGACTGCGGTGCCTGGTTGGCAATCGACAGCGCCTGAACGCCAAGCTGCTGCTTGACCTGCAGAGCCTGCAGCTTTGCCGACTCCTTCGCGAGGTCTGCGTCGACCATGTTGCCGATACCAGCTTCGATCACGTCGCTCAGCTTGCTGTTGAAGCTGACCTGACCGTCGATCTTGCGCGACGCCGAACCCAGATCGCTGAGGCTCGTCCGCACTGCTGCGGAGAAGGTCTTCAGCGTTCCCATCAGGGTGTCGGCCGCAGCGCCGTCTGCCAGAGCGATGTCCGTGCCGACTGCTGCACCAAAGCCGGTCGCCGCCTTCGCGGTAAAGCCCTGGTTGCCGACCGTCAGGGTGCCCGAAGCTCCAGTCGACCCAAGCGACTGCAGCGCCGAGACCGTACCGTCCGTCGCAGCCCCGGTACCCTTCAGCAGATTGGTGCCGTTGAACTCCGAGGAGTCGATGACCGTCTCGACCTGCTGCTTGAGGGCATTCAGGTCCTTCGTGATCGCCGTCCGGCTGGCGGCATCGATGCCGGTGTCGGACGCTTCTTTCGCCTTCGACTGCATCTGGTTCAGCAGGTCGGAAACCTGCTCAGCGCCAGCAACGGCCACATCGGTGGTGCTCTTCGCACGGTTGAGCGACGAGCCCACCGCCGAGAGTTCACCCATGTCGCCACGCAGCTTCTGCGCAACGGTGTACTTGGCCGAGTCATCCTTGGTCGAGCTCACGTTCAGGCCGGTGTTGATGCGGCTCTGTACCTGGGCCAAGCCCTTTGTCGTGCTGTTCAGGCTCTGAAGAGCTGCCATCGCGCCGATGTTCGTGTTGACTGACATTGCCATCTTGATTTTCCTTCTGAGATTATGTCCGATTTCTTCGGACATGAAGCAGGTCGCTGCTCCCCGACCAACCGCTGATTGCGGCTCGTTCTCACATTATGGCAACGAAAAGCTCTGCTGAGTGAAATCTGCACATTTTTTTTAAGGTTAACTCACTTTAACTAAAATACCCTCAGTAAGTGTGAGTTGCTATAGCCCTAAACTCAATTTACTGCATCTACACAATGACTTTGGCGTAATTATCTATTAGCTAACTCCAAGGTTGGTGCCGCCGTCAGAGCGTGATCGCGCCGCATACTATCGCGGTACAGCCAGTCTGTTGTTTAGCATCTTGGAGGTATTCTTCGCGCTAACCGTTGCGGCCGACGCAGCCTGTGCAACAGGCTTCACTAGCACCACCCCGCCATTGCGATGCTGGTGACGTTCGCTGCGATGCGCCGATTCCGGTCCGCCCCACTCGGCTCCAATGCTGAGTAGTCTGAGGAAATGCCCGTAGGTGGGCCGGCAGCTCTAGGCCCGGACCGCCATGACCTTCACTAGCAGCACGCGACCGACACCCAAGTTCTGGGCCTTCAACGCGGCGGTCATGTACGAGGAGAACCGGCTCGCATCGACCGGCATCATCGGCGAGGCATAGAGCCGCGCGAACTCGATCGCCGCGCTCAGTGACGCGGCTCGGAGCAAAGGAAGCTTCGCTGTCAGTTGGCTAGCCGCCTCGTCGTCCTTAGCCTCGATCACGAGTTGGTATCGCAAGACGCCATCGGTACGGGCCCCGTCGACGATCGGTACGCTCATCTCATCCATGGTGACGAGATGAAGCTCGCCACCGCTGCCCGAAGCAGAGGCGGTCGCAGCCGAAACGACGAGAGAGAGCGCAAGGGCTAGACGGGTGAGTTTTCGCATGGAAGCTCCGGCAACTCTGCACAGGCACCAACCGGCGGGCACCTTTCCTCTATAATAGAAAGAAACCCTTCCTTTGGGACGATCGATGAGCCAAGATCAGAAACCAGCGCGCATGCGTGTCGTCAGCGGCGGCACCAACACCGAAACTGCACCCGCCCAAAGGCGACGCGGAGATGCCGACGATGCCGTCATCGTGGACGCAGCCCGATCGACCAGGCACGCCGTGCCAGCCTCGACCACGCCGTCCGCGGGAAGCCGCAAGACGGCGGCGATGTTTGTTCTGTTCTTGGTCTGCTGCGCGGTAGGCGGCGCGCTCTTCCCGATGATCGGCATCTCGTGATGACCAAGGCATCCTTCTCGTTGATGGTGGCCTCCCTCGTCGCCGTCGCCGTCGCCGTCGCCGGCTCCGTCGCCGAGGCCGTGCCGACGGCAACTTCAGCAGGAGCAATGCCTGCCCCTGGTCTCGGTGCCCTTGTCGCTGCGACGCCACAAGAAGCGGCCTCTCCTCCGATCGGCCGCGCCCGCTTCACCGGCTTCGCCGCGAACCTCGCGGAGCAGCCGACCCTTTCGGGGCCGGATGCCTGGCCAGTTCTCTCTTATGACGACGCCTGGGCGGCGCTTGCCGGCACCACCTCGGCCACACGACAGCAGGCGCGCTGGATGTATGCCCGCAGCCTGATCGGCCAAGGCAGGGGGTCGGAGGCGCTGGGCGTGCTCGAGGTCATGAAGAGCGACGATCCCGATCTGACGCTGGTGAACAGCTGGCAGCTCGCTCGCGGCGCGGCGCTTACGCAGCTCGGTCGTCATGCTGAGGCGCTGGATGCGCTGAGAAGTGACGTCCTGACCGACAATCCGGAAGCCTGTGCATGGCGGATGCGGAGCCTGGGCGAGGCCGGTTTCGCCGGGCAGGCGCTCGGGCAAGTTCACTGCGCACTCGCGGCGATCAACGCTCGTTCCATCCAGCAGCGCGCACGGTTCGTTCTCGCCGCCTCCCGCGCAGCGCTTGGGGCGGATAGGCCGGCTCAGGCGATCACTTGGCTTGCCCAGCTGCGCGACCGCGATCCTGCAGCCAATCTTCTCAGGGGTAAAGCTTACATCGCTCTCGGAGAAGCGCAGGAAGGCCGACTGCGCCTTGGCCGTGTGGGCCTCAGCGGTACCGCTGAAGAGCGCATGGATGCGAAGCTCAGTATTCTCGAAGGAAGCGTTGGCGACAAGACCCTCGCCGCTGCGGCGGCGTTGAAGGAGCTGGATCATATCCGTTTCGCCTGGCGCGGCGGCGAGATCGAGAAGCGCGCACTGCTGTTGACGGCTCAGCTCAGCGCGGGCGCGCATGACACCGGCAGATCGCTCCTGGCTGGTGCCGCGCTCTTCCGATACTTCAATCTCGGCACGGCCGCCGCACCGACCTTGAACGCCCTTCGGGCGCAGTTCACGGCCGCTCTCGCCGCTGACAGCGGCATGCCGCTAGACAAGGCCGCTGGGCTCTATTGGGAGTTTCGTGATCTAGCCCCAGCTGGCGCGGAAGGCGACCTCCTGGTCAGCCGCCTTGCTGACAGGTTGCAGGCCGCCGGCCTCTACGCCCGAGCTGCGGAGCTACTGCAATACCAGATGACGGCGCGAGCCCAGGATATCGCGCAAGGGCCGCTTTCGGTTCGCGTAGCCAGCCTCCACATCCTGGCGGGACGGCCCGACCGCGCGCTGGCGGCGTTGCGTAGCACCAGGACGGTAGCCTACCCTGACTGGATGCTGGAGGATCGGTGTCGTATCGAAGCGGTGGCCCTCCACTTGCTTGGCCGGACCAGCGAGGCGCTTGCGGTGTTGGAGGACGTGCCCGACGGCAGGGGCATCACTGCCGAGATATTCTGGCAGAAGCACGACTGGACGAACCTGGTTGCATCTGGCGAGGCGGAGCTGCCCACGCCCGGATCCCTGAACGAGGTAGAGCAGACGATCGTGCTGCGCCATGCGATCGGCCTTGCCATGCTGGGGCAGGAGCGAGCGATTGCCGGGCTCAAGGCACGCTACAGCAGGTACTTCGCTAAGCTGCCGAGTGCAGCGACGTTCAACATGCTGACCCAGCCTGTCGGGTCGATCGATAGCTCAGCACTGTCGAAGGCGATGGCGTCGCTGCCGACTGCCAGTCCTGCCGGCGCGATCGCCAACCTGCTTGCTGCGGAAACCATTCCCCACGCCGGGGTGGCGCCTCGCAATCCAAAGAGTTGAGTTGAGGATCGTCGTCTCAACCCTCCCGCCGCCACAAGGCAAAGAGAAGCCGGCGCGACCGCGCCGGCTTCAACGTTTCAGAAAAGGTCTCCCGGTGTCTGGGTCAGCCGGTCAGCGGAGGTAGTTGACCAGGCTGAGGCCCGACAGCTTGCTGAACACCGCGTAGCTCGCCTGCAGAGTCGCCTGCTGCTGTGCGAGGTTGACCGCTACCTGCGCGAGGTCCGCATCTTCATTGCGGCTAATGACATCCTGATAGATCAGGCCACGTTGATCGGCGCGTGTGCCCAGCGTCTCCAGCTGCGCCTGCTTGCGACCGTTCTCCGCATTAACATTCCTGATGCTGCCCAGGGCGCTGTCGATCTGGCCGATAGCATCCTGCAGCGCCTCAATCTGGGTTGTGGTCGGCCGTTCGCCGATGTCACCAACCTCGGCAAGCGTGCGAAAGGCCGCCAGCATATTCGTCCCGACCTCGCTCGCGGTTACGCCATACTGCACATCGATGCCGTCGCCGACCCGCGCCGAGGCGCGGACCTGATCGTTGGTAAAGGCATCCGCAGCGTCGAGCCCCACTGTGTCAGCTAGCGTCTCGGGTGTGAAGGGCGTTGTGTTCTGCGCGCCGGAGAACAACGGGACACCGCCTGCCCTGGCGTTGATGTTCGAACGGAACTGAGCGAAGGCCGTGTTGATCGCATCCTGCAACCCCGTCGCGTCCCGCGTGCCGATGGCAGTCATCGTAATCTGCCGCAGCTCGCTCGCCATGGTCTCGATACCCGAGATGTTGGCGTCGTACAGCGACAAGGTGGTCCCAACCTGCGCCGCGACCTCGGCATGCGCCTTCTCGCGCGACACCAGCGAATGCGCCGAGAGGTTCCGTACTGCCTGGACCCCAAGCGAGGCGAAGTCAGGCGCCTTCTTGCCGCTCGAGAGCTGCGCCTGGCTGATGGCGAGCTTCTGCTGAGAACGCTGGATCGCATCCGACATGGACTGTTGGAGCGGAATGGTGGCGATGCGGGTCATGAGGCGTCCTTTTAACCCATCATCGCGATGAGCGTGTCGTACATCTGGGTGGCGGTCGTGATGACGCGCGCGGCGGCCGAGTAACTGTTCTGGAGGACCACCATATTGGCGAGTTCCTCGTCGATGTTTACCCCGGAGTAGCTGTCGCGGCGGTTCACGGCGTCGCTCTTGCGCGCGCTGGCATCCGCGAGAAGCTCCGACGCGCGGCTGGCTTGCGTGCCGGCGTCACCCAAGAGGAGGCTGGAGAAACGGTCGAGCGTGGACTTGCCGTTCTTTCCGAGATCGATCTGGGCCGCAAGCGCGTCAACCATTGCCGCCGCGCCGCGGTTATCGGCAGCGCCCAGCGCCTTGCTCCCGACCGCCGCGCCTTCCTGTAGGCGGGCCAGCGGCAGCTTGGTCGCGTCGGCGGCGATCTCACGACGCACGCTAGCGCCCAACAGGCCGCTCTCGGTGCCAGTAAGGCCAACGATCGCCGAAAACGGCCGTCCTGTGCCGTGCCGGTTTGTCGAGTCGGATGGAATTGAGAGGGTCGCCCCTGGGACGCTAGGTGACGGCAGGAACTGAACGCGTCCCTTGGGATCAAGCGCGAAGCCACCGTATGCGCCGAGGGGGCTCGAGTTAAGCCGGTCCACCACGTCACCGAAGGTGTCACCGCCGGCCGCAGTGAGAGTGTAGCGGGTCACTGCACGCCCAGTGGCGTCGTGGAGCACGATCTGGGTAGTCTCGCCCGCACCGAAGCCAGTGGGGTCAGCAGCGGTGAACCCCGATGGAGCCAAGGTACTTACTTCGCTTCGCACCAGGTCATTCAGGCCAAAGTATTGCGAGAAACTAACCCCACCGCGTGCGCTCGGGTTCGCCGCGCCTTGTGCCACCACCACCCCGCTGCCGGCGACGCTGGCCCGGATCGTCAGCTTGCCATTGACGAAGCTTGCCTGGCCAGCACTTCCGAGGCCGGCATTGATCGCGGCCACCGCGTCGTCCACGCTCGCTCCCGCACCGAGCGCATCGAAATCCACGCTCGTCCTGGTAAGCAACGTTCCGTTAGCCGATGTGACCGCGAATGTCGCGGCGCCGGTGAAGCCAAGGCGATCGCTGCCGATCAGCGCGGTCTGGTTGCCAAGGAGCTCGGTGGCGGCAGGCACAGTGGTCCCCGCATTGGACACGCCGTTCAAGGTCTCCGCGAGTCCGCCGAACAGCACGCCCAGCTTCTCGGAGAAGGCGGGCAACGAGCGGTCGCGCAGGTCCAATAGGCCGCCGAGACGCCCCCCCACCGATGCCGAGTCGATCCGGTCGCCTGTCGCGGCGCCAATCTGACCGTTTGCCTCGGCGAAACGAATGTCGATCCCGGGATAGTCGGGCTGAGCCACGCCGCTGCCCGCGGTTGGGTAGGAGAGTTGGCGCAGACGACGGTCAAGAAGCGGCAGGCCGGAAGCAGTCTCCACCGTCACGCGTCCGTCCGGCTGATCGCGCACCGTGAGCTTCATCAGGTCACCCAGTTCCTCCAGCGCCGAATTCCGTTGGTCGGCAGGGCCGGCAGAGCTGCGACCAAGAGCGTCCAATCGGGCAACCGTGTCGTTGAGATCGTAGACGCGGCCCAGCAGTGAGTTGATGCGCTCCACGTTCTGGCTGACCGCGGACTCGACGTCGCTCCTAAGGGCCGTGACGTCGCCCGACAGCTGCTGCATCGATCCGATCGCGTCTTGCACATTCGCAGTGAAGCCCGCCACCGCCTGCGTCGAGCTCGGATCGGCTGTCATCGCGATCGCCGAGGAGCGGATCTTATCAAGCTGTGCCGGAAGACCGGACTCGGCACCGGGCGCGCCCAGCAGGGCTTGGAGCCGGCCCAAGTAAGAGGAGGTGACATCTGCCTCGCCCACGTCGCCGGCGCGCTTGTAAACCGTGGTCTCCAGGAAGCGATCCGCCACCCGGCTGGTCTCGCCCACGGAAACGCCATTCACCTTCCCGCCCGACACCGCGGTGGTGATGGCTACCTTCTCCCGCGCGTAACCGGGCGTGCCGACGTTGGCGATGTTGTTAGAGACGGTTCGTAACCCGGCCTGGGCAGCACCAAGGCCCGACATGGCCGATCCGAAAATTTCGTTCAACGACACGAACCGTTTCCTTATCACAGGCGGCGTTCGACGCCGCCTCTGTCATCAGCGCTTCAGATTGCTGACTTCTTGAAGCATGTCGTCCACCGTGGTGATGATCTTCGACGACGCGCTGTAGGCCCGCTGGAACCGGATCATGTTGGTGAACTCGCTGGCCAGGTCGACCGTCGAGGCCTCCAGGTTGTTCGACGAAAGTTTACCCGCGCCCGCTGCTCCGCCCTCGTTGATCGCCACCAGACCCGACAGGTCTGATGCACCGTAGGCATTTCCTGACAGGCGCGTCAGCCCATTGGGGTTGGGGAACGTCGCCACGGGGAGCTGGAACACCTCGCGTGAGGTGCCGTCGTCGAACAACGCGCTCACCCGGCCGGTTTCGGAGATCTGGACGGTGAAAGCGCCCTGAAGACCGCCGTCGACGCTGGAGGAGATCAGCGCGGACTCGCTGCCGAACTGCGTCAGACCATTAAGGCTGCCGTTGTCCCCAAGCTGAAGCCGTATCGGGCTGGAGCCCGCACCGTTTGTCCAGCCGATATTAAGCGCGCCGAATAGCGCTGGGGAGCTGTTGGTGAGATCAAGGCTGCCATCCCCGTTGAAGCGAACCGTGCCGCTCGCAACTAGTCCGTTGGCAGCGGTCACCTCAGTTGCAGGCGCGGCGTAGATCTCGGCCGCCCACTCATTCGGATTGCGCTTGACGAAGCCGACGTTGAGCTGGTGTGCACCACCCTGTGCGTCGTACACCGTGACCGCGCGGGTGAACTGCGGGGTCAATGCGCCCGACGCCATGTCTCCGGTGGCGTAGGCACCCGTATACACCGCGGTGGTCGACTGTAGGTTCACGCGCATCGCGATCTTGGAGGTCGGCGCTGCCGTCCCCGTCAGGTCGCTCAGCCGCACAGGCTGCAGCGCATTCAGGTCCCCCGTGTTGGTGTAGTTGCCCGAGTTATCCAGCTTCCAGCCCTGCAGGTAGTAGCCGCCCGTATTGCGGAGGTAGCCTTCCTTGTCCGCGCTGAACGACCCGGCGCGCGTAAACGTCACGCTGCTGTCCGGCTTGCTGCTGTCGCGGGTCACGAAGAAGCCATTCCCATCGAGCGCCATGTCGGTGGCGCTGTTCGACGCGGACAGCAGACCCTGCTGCGATATCAGGGAGCGCGGAGCCGCCTGGACGCCACCCGCTGAATAGGTCGACCGGGACCTGCCATCGGTCACCATGGTGCGGAACTGAGTCTCCACGCCCTTGTAGCCCACGGTGTTGATGTTCGTGATGTTGTCGGCAACGCCTGCCATGGCGGCAGCTTCGGCACTGAGGCCGGACACACCGGCGTAAAGGGCGGAATAAAGGCTCAACGATGGTCTCCTACGGGTGCTTAGGCCCACCGGCTTTGCTGCCGAGCATGCCCGTCTAGACTTATTGTAGAGGACAGCGGCCGTGTTTGGTGGAAACGCAAAAGAAAATCAGATCGGCAATTTTTGCCGACTTCTTCCTGCTATGGCCCTCAGCCATCCTATAAGTTGGTAAAGGCACAAACAAGGGCGCCGAAGATGACACTGTGTATCTCGCTGAAGGACGGCGAAAAGATGATCGTCAATGGCGCGGTGATGCGCGCCGTTGGCCGCACGAACCTAGTTGTCGAGAACCAGGTCGCGCTGCTGCGCGGCCGTGAGGTGATGTCGCCGGAAGAGGCTGTTACGCCGGCACGGCGGCTCTACTTCGCGTGCATGCTCGCCTACATCGGCAGCGAGGAACGTCAGGGGGCACAGCAGGAACAGATCGTGAGCCTGCTGGGCGATATGTTGAAGGCGCTGGAAACGGAGGAAGCACGCGCGATCTGCACCGCCCTTGCGCACCAGCTCGCCACCGGCGACTATTACCGTGCGCTTGCGGAATGTCGTGCCTTGATCGCCTATGAGAACGAGGCGCTGGGCCGCCTGCCGATCCAAGCGGCCTGAACGGTGCAGACGCTCGGTTCAGCGGCTCGCGCGCTTCGTGCGCTGTCCCCCGACCTACGCTTCGGCAAGGTGGTAGCGGTGCGCGGCGCGCTGATCGAGGTAGAAGGCCTGACCGGCGCCGCCCAGATCGGGTCGCGTATCAGCATCGGTGGGAGCGGCGAGGCGGTGGAAGCAGAGGTCACCGGCCTTGATGCCGGGGTCGCACACTGTCTTCCGTTTAGCGATCCGCACGGGCTCTCATCGGGCACGCGTGCGCGGCTGGCGGCGGGCGAGTTCGCGCTCCGGCCTAGTAATGCCTGGCTCGGCCGCATGGTGGACGGGTTGGGCCGGCCCGTAGACGCAAAGGGTCTGCTACCGCGAGGCGCTGAATCGCGCCTGATCAAGGCCTCCCCCCCGCTCGCCGCCCATCGCGCGCGGGTCGGCGAGAAGATCGAGACTGGCGTTCGCGCGCTGGACGTATTTGTGCCGCTGTGCCGGGGGCAGCGCCTAGGGCTCTTCGCAGGATCGGGCGTCGGCAAGTCGGTGCTGCTGTCCATGCTTGCCCGCTGGACCGAGTGCGACGTGGCGGTGATCGGCCTGATCGGCGAGCGCGGCCGTGAAGTGCAGGAGTTCGTCGAGGACGACCTCGGCCCCGAAGGGCTCGCCCGTAGCGTGGTGGTGGTAGCCACGTCGGACGAACCTGCCCTGATGCGGCGTCAAGCGGCCTGGACCACTCTCGCGATCGCGGAGCACTTCCGCGATCAGGGCCTCCATGTCCTTTGCTTGATGGATTCGGTCACTCGTTTCGCGATGGCGCAGCGGGAAATCGGCCTTGCGAACGGCGAGCCGCCGGCGACGAAGGGATACACCCCTACCGTGTTCGCCGAGTTGCCGCGTCTCTTGGAACGGGCCGGCCCAGGTCTGCCAGGCCAAGGCTCCATCACTGGGCTGTTCACCGTACTGGTGGACGGCGATGATCATAATGAGCCGGTAGCCGACGCAGTACGCGGCATACTCGATGGCCATGTAGTGATAACCCGACGCATCGCCGAGCGCGGCCGCTACCCTGCGATTGACATCCTGAAGTCAGTGTCGCGCACGCTGCCGCATTGTCAAACCACTCAGGAGAATGATACCCGTCTCGCTGCGCGCCGCCTGCTGTCCACCTATGGCGACATGGAGGAGATGGTGCGGCTTGGTGCGTACAAGGCAGGATCGAGCGCCGAGGTGGACGAGGCGATCCGCCTCGCTCCCGCCATCGAGACGTTGCTGAAGCAAGGCAAGGGCGACCGCGGCCACGCGGCCGAGACCTTCGCTACGCTGGCTGCCATGATGGAGCCTTCCGCATGAGGACCCCGTACGATACGGCAATGCGCGCGCGTAAGCGGGAGGTGGACGACCTGCGCGCGGCGATCGGGGGCGCTACCCGAAGACTGGTGGAAGCGGATGCTTCCGCCAAGGTGCTCAGCGACGCGCTGGCCCGCGAGAAGCAGATCGCGGCTGGCGACCTCGTCTTCTCGCCGATGGCCTATTTCCTGCGTGCGCGTGCCGAGGCCACCCGGCTGCAGGAGATGCGCCACACCGCTGGTGCAGAGCTAAACGCATTGCGGCACCAAGCCATCGAAAGCTACGGCTCGCTTCGCGCGCTTGAAGGTGCTGCCGAGGAATTTCGCGAACAAGCGTCGCGAGACGCTGCTAGCGCCGAACAGACGTCTGTGGACGATTTCGCTGGGGCACGGTTCGCGCGCGAGCTGCAGCGAGCCCGTCAGGCGCGTGCGCACCTACAGGGTGCCACATGACGACGATCAGCAAGGAACTTCAGGCTCTACCGCCACTGCAAAGAGCCGAGTTGATCTACAGCAAGGCACGGTCGGAACTGTCCAGTCGTCTATGGCGGGCGGCGCTGGGTGACGGCGATGCGCAACAGGCAGACCGTCGCCCTCGCTCTGACGCGGATTCGATGCCGCTCGACTCGCTGCTTGCGCTGTTTGAACCGAAGAAGACCGGTTCGGATGTAGCGGCGCACCCGTCAACTGTGGCTGCTCCACCGCCGCACGCTGCGGAGCAGCTGGACGCCTTCGATCAGGGTCTCACGCCTGAAGACGGGGCTGGCACCAGGCCTGCCGGCCTTGGTCCCAACGCCGTGTACGACCCCACGCTCGCCAGCGCGGCAGGGCGCACCGGCATCCCCGCCCCCGCACTGGCCGCGATCATCAACGCGGAGGCAGCCAAAGGGGCCGGCGGGTGCTGGCAGACCTACTCACGCAACCCCCGCTCGAGCGCGGCCGGCCTAGGACAGTTCATTAGCAGCACTTGGGAGGGAATGGCTGCGAGCAAGGGGACTTGGCTTAATGCACTCGCCCGTTCGAGGGGGTGGCTCGGCGACAATGGCCGCGTGCTCGCGTCGGCGCGTTCTTTGCTGCTGCACCTGCGCTACGATGCGGAGGCGTCGATCAACACAGTTGCCGACTACGCCCGCCGGAACCTAGACGGGTTGCGTCGTGCAGGCGTGCCAGTGGGGAACGATGCAACCACAATCGCGCAGAGCGCCTATCTAGGGCATCACCTAGGCTTGGGCGACGCTATCAAGTTCGCCAAGGGAGGTCTCGACCCGGCCCGCGCGCGCCAACTTCTATGCGCTCAAATCGGGACAGCCAAGGCCAGCCAGGAGATCGCGGACGCCGGCAACGCAAGTGTGGCGCACCGCGCCTGGTACCTAGACTACGTAGCTCGACAGGTACGGCCCGATCGCTTCGACGTGTAACGCCCAAGAGTTTCATCGGTGCACGCGCGAAGGCGACCTGCCCTTTGCCTAGGCCCGCGCTCGATCTACGACGGCATGGCGAAGAGTTATTCCAGAGTCACATCGTTTCGGTTGTGAAAGTTCTCAAAGGTAAGTGAGCGATGCAACTGGAAGCGCCAGTGCTCACAGCCTGGGGGTTGTGATCCGCTGATCCACGCGAGGCTCTACCTCGGGTCCCTGTCGATATGGGCCTCTACGCTCAGGCCGTTTATGCTTCCGTTAAACTTTTGCCGTCAGAAGGACCTCATCAGAGCCCGGCGGACTGCTCCGCCTCGCTGGTTGGGGAACCAGAAGAAGATGTCGAAGACCACCATCGCGCTTGAAGCTGCTGTCGCCGTCGTGATCGAGAACACGCCCGCCGAAGGTGTTCGCCAAACCTTCCGTCAGCGCGCCAACGCCGACAAGGCATTTGCTCAGATCCTCAAGCTCATCGGCTCGCGCATCCGGCACTTCGTTCGCCAATATGGTCTCAGCGCCCACTGGGAAGATGCTGAACAGTGCTGTGCGATCGGTGTACACCGTGCCATCCAGGCCTACGAGCCAGAGAAGGCGCAGTTCACCACGTTCGTGAACTGGCAGCTCCGTGGCGAGCTCCAGAGCCTGCGGTTCCGCCTGATGACGGATCAGCGTCCATCGGCGAAGAAGGTCGATGCCATGACCATCTCGCTCCACGAGATATCCTTTGCCACCGACAGCGAGGAGAATGCCGTCGAGACCACCATCGAGGATATCGACGCAAGGTTGCGGACGGAAGCGGGTGCTTCCAACTATTTCGCGGAGTGCGCCCGCGACGCGCTGATCGACCGCTATGTCGATCGTTTGCGGTCCATCGGCATGGAACAGCTCAAGCGCCGCGCGCGGGCCACCCGCACCTCTGTGCAAAAAGGTGATCCCGACCTCCCGCGCTTCCGCGGCGTCTCTGCGATCGACGCCGATGACCTGGCGGAGCTGGAGAAGAAGGTCGCACAGTGCCGTGCGGTCGTCGAGCGCCGGTTGTTCGATCACGCGACCCTGGACGAGGTGGGCAACGCCACCGGCGTAACGAAGGAGCGAGTTCGCCAGATCGCCAACACCGCGGCGAAGATCATGGGCGAGCTGGCTTCCAACGACCCGAGCTTCGCCATCATGGGCAGCGCCCAGCAGTCCCTGCCCAGACCCGCCCGTGCTCGCAAGCCAACGGCTTCCCCGATCCTGATCGCCGCCGATGCCGCCCACAACCAGTTCACCCGGGTCGTCGCGATTAATCCGACATCGATGAACGCCGACAGGTTGAATGGCGATCTGACTGCAGACGCCGATGGGCAGGCGGGTGCGCCGTCGGGCTTCGCCGCGCGCTCCAAGTCGCTGGTCGACTAAGCGCTAGGCGCGGATCCCCTTACGACACAATTTCCGGTCGCTTCCGAGTCTTCCAGCGTTTTCCGTCCTAGAATGGATAAGAACAAAGGAACGCCGATCCGTGGAAGACTCCTTCATCCCGACCCGCCTTCATCTTGCGCACACCCTGCTTCCCGCTCCCGAGCTCTCGCTGGCGGTTCATGCGCACGACATGGTGGAATTGAGCGCATGGCTTCTAGCCAGCCGCCGCGCCGCGTTGATGATCATCCCGCTGCATAGTGCAGATCGGGATCCGGCGATGCCGGTCATGCTGTGGAACGAGGCGGGAGCGCCGGAACTCGCGCTGAGCGCACATCTTGCTGATCCAGCCTATACGTTCCGCTCCGTGCTGACGGCGCTCAACCGGGCAGCCGATGCGCTGCTGTTCGCGCTCGAACCCCGTTGGCCGGGCAGCACGCCGCCGTCGGGCCTCGGCGTCGTCACGGACGGCTTCGGCCTCGGCTTCTCTCCCGATGATCCTGACCCCCGTGCTCCTGGATGGGTCCGGCGGCAGCTGCGGGACCAGAGCCTCACGCTTCTTCTACCGTTTGCCCCCGGCGGCATCCTATCTCCGCCCGTCAAGCAACGTCTTGCTTGACGAGAATAGCCGAACAGCTCCAGCAGGACTGATCGCCTCTGAAGGGCAAGGGATCACGCCCGAACTGACCGTTTTCGAAGATCGGTGGCTCTACTGAGTCGACGCTTGCAGCGCCCAGCCCCCTGCTACGCGCCCGCACACACGATAGGGTAGCCTCGCTCAGGCGGAGGGTCATCGGTCAGGGAAGCGCGTGCCAAACTCCGGCCTGTTCCCTGCTGGACAACAACGCTTCTCATGGTCGTTAACAAAGTGCCGGCTGCGCACGCCCATTCCGTCACCTGTCGCTGGCTATCGTGCGCAGCGCCAAAGCGACTGCGCCCAGGGCATTGGCCGTTTCAGAGGCGATGCTTCAGCTTCGCCGGGGCGTTGCCTCTCGGAGCAACGACGGCGCAAGTTGCCGCCCTTGGAATCACGGCGCTCAAGCCATCGTACCGTTTTAAAGCGGCGCCGACCTAACTAATGGCCGCCGACCGGTTGAGCAGATCGTCAGGGATCCGCGTCTCGACTTGAGCCTGCCTCAGCTCCGCGCCCGATCGCTTCAGCCGCCAGGCCCACGATTGGGAAGTCGGGACCCTGTGGAGGCGGTGCGGGTCATTTGACCGCGCGCTTCGCCCCAGCGTTCGACGGTCTGCCCAAGCGATCGATCTGCGGCTCGGTTGCAGAATGAGATCTCCTAGTCCCAATCAGGCTGGATGATTCTGGGTGCGCAAGCCGTCGATGATCGAAAAATTGACTTCGATCAGTTCCTGGATGGAGTCACGCCCAGTCGCAACATCGCTGGTGAAGCGATCCACCCATAGGCCGATCGACACGATGCTGGCGCGTAGAGGTTCGGGAAGCTGGTTGTCGGATGCTGCGCATGCTGTGGTGAACGCGCCCCAGACCTCACGATTACGATGCAACACAGGGACAAGGGCAGCACCACGCAGTCCGGCATCACGAGCATTGATCATATCGCCGGTGATCTGGGTCATAAGGCGATACTCCGTACCGCGCGGTTGCTCGACCATGGTGCGTGCGCGTTGATAGGCCGTGAGGGACATGGAAGCTCCTTGAATCTCCTCCCAGTATTCTAGACGATTGCCGGGGAAAGCGTGTCACTTTCCGGAATCTTCGTTCCGCTCGTGCACGATCGCAATGTTTTAGCGCCAAACCCCACGTGAAGGCGACGGCCGTTCTATAAACAAGAGATACGCTTAACGGCCCAAAGAAAGTTACCTCCATGCTCAACGGCATTGGCCTGCTGATCATTCTGGGCTGCGTCTTCGGCAGCTTCCTGATCTCTGGCGGCAAGATGACCATCGTGATGCACGCGTTGCCGCACGAGATGATGGCGATCTGTGGCGCGGCCATTGGCGCGTTCATCGTTTCGAACTCCCTGTCCACAGTCAAGCTGGCGGGCAAGGGGGTTGTGCGTGCCTTCAAGGCGCCGCGCTGGAAGGACAAGGACTATCGCGACCTGCTGACGCTGCTGTTCGGGTTGCTGTCCACCTTCAAGAAGGGCGGTGCCACCGCCATCGAACCGCATCTTGACCACCCGGAGGAGAGCACGATCTTCACCCCCTACCCCCGACTGATGGCCGACCATCACCTCGTGGAGTTCATTTGCGACTACCTCCGCATGATGACGGTGAACTTCGAGGATCCGCATCAGCTCGCCGAGGCGATGGACAACGACATCGAGCGTCATCACCACGAAGCGCTCGCTCCCCAGCACGCGCTCCAGATGATGGCAGACGGCCTGCCGGCGATCGGTATCGTCGCGGCTGTGCTGGGGGTCATCAAGACCATGGGGTCGATCGACCAGCCGACCGAGGTGCTGGGCGCCATGATCGGCGGCGCGCTGGTCGGTACGTTTCTGGGCGTGCTGCTCGCCTACTGCCTGGTTGGCCCGCTAGCCCAGAAGCTGCTCCACATCCTCAACGAGGAAGCCAAGCCCTATTCGATCGCGAAGGCCGCGATCATCGCCCATGCTCAGGGCGCTCCTACCCAGGTTGCGATCGAAGTCGCGCGGCGCATGACGCCGTCCGATTGCGCACCAACGTTCCAGCAACTCGAGACAGCCCTGGACGAGGCCAAAAATGAACTCAGCATTGCCGTCTGACGCCCCCATCGAAGGCAGGACGATCCACCTACCGGTTCACGGTTCAACCGTGACGGCGGAAGACCTGCGGACCCGCTTGGTGTTCGCCGCCGATTTCGAAGGATCCACCGAGATTGATGCTGCGGACGTCGAGAGCGTCGGGCAGGCAGTGCTGCAGTTGCTGGTCGCCGCGCACCGCGAGGCCAAGCAGTCTGGCCAGTCCTTCTCCATCCATAGGCCTTCCTCCGCCTTTGTGCAGCGCGTGGTGGCCAGCCGCCTTGCTGACGCAATCGGGCTTGAGATTGAAAAGGATGAATTTCAGTGAGCAAACTGATCCTCACGGTCGATGACTCGGTCAGCATGCGAATGCTGCTCAAGACGTCGCTGACGCAGCAGGGCTTCCGCATCGAGGCCGCCACGGACGGCGTGCACGGACTCGAGCGGATGCACGAGGTCAATCCCGATCTCCTCATAACCGACATCAACATGCCTCGCATGGACGGCTTCCAGCTGATCGAGGCAGTGCGCGCGCTGTCACAGTTCCGCGGCACCCCCATTCTGGTGTTGTCTACGGAGTTCTCCGAGGACAAGAAGGCTCGTGCGCGCAGTGCTGGTGCCACTGGCTGGATCACCAAACCTTTCGAGGCGACCAAGCTGGGAGCGGCAGTTCGCCGCGTGTGCCCGTGAGCGACGAACTCGACGAGATTCAGGCGATCTTCTTCGAAGAATGCGCCGAAGGACTCGCGACGGCCGAACAGGGGCTGTCGGCGATGGCCGCCGGCGATGTGTCCGCAGAGGTGATCGCCGGCGTGTTTCGCGCTGTCCATTCCATCAAGGGCGGCGCAGGCGCCTTTGGGCATGCTGCCTTGACCGCCTTCTCGCACGCGTTCGAGAACGTGTTGGACGAGGTTCGCGCGGGACGCATCGCTCCAGTACCCGCAGTGACGGCGGTGATGCTCACCGCGTTCGACATGCTGTCGGATCATGTCGAGGCGGCAAAGGGCGTCGCGCCCACCCCGATTGACACCGTGGCGCTTTCCGCGCTCGAGCAGGTGCTAGCGACGGGCGGCACCGCTGTGCCCCAGGCTCCAGCTCCGACTACGACCGCCGCTGTCGAGGAGGTGGATGAGTTCGGCTTCACGCCTGTCGCGGCGGTGATCGACGACCTCGATCCATTCGGCTTCGAGCCGGTTGGCATCATCCTCGAAGACCTCGACATCGTGGCCGCCGATGCGTCGGCGGAGGCGAGCGGCTGGACAGTGCGCTTTGCGCCGTCTCGCAGCGCGCTCGCCAATGGCAGCGAGCCGCTGCTGGTCGTGCGTGAGGTCGAGCATCTGGGCGGAAGCGTGGCAGAGGTCGACTGTTCCGCCCTGCCGCCCTTGCGCGAGCTCGACCCGGAAGACAGCTACATGGTGTGGACACTGTCGGCCCCCGGCAGCCTGCTCGAGGCCGATATCGCCGAGTGCTTCGACTTCGTGTCGCCCGACTCGGTGATCGAGATCACGCGAGCCGAACCACCCGCCACGGCCAAGTCGCAGCCGGTCGTCATGCCGCTCGTGGAAGCTTTCGAGGCTACCAGCCCTGAACTACAGCTGGACCCCGCCCCTGCGGCTGCCACAATGCCGGTCGTGCCCAAGCTGGACGCGCCCCGCTCCGCCGCTGAGCCGGCCGCTCAGACGATCCGGGTCGAACTTACCAAGCTCGACATACTGCTCAACCTGGTTGGCGAGCTGGTCATCCGCAACTCGATCCTGACTGACCGGCTGACTCCGAGGGAGCAGCAGCGTGTCGAGCTACCTGAGCTTGCCCGGCTGACGCGCGAGATCCAAGACAATGTCATGTCGTTGCGCGCCCAGCCGATAAAGCAGGCCTTCAGCCGCGTGCCGCGCATGCTCCGCGACCTGTCGGTCGAGACCGGCAAGCAGGTTGTGCTGGAGACCGTGGGGGACATGACGGAGGTCGACAAGGGCGTCATCGAGAAGATCGGCGACCCGCTGACGCACATGATCCGCAACGCCGTCGATCATGGCATCGAGAGTCCAGAGGACCGTGTCGCCGCAGGCAAGCCGCGCGAAGGCACGATCCGGCTGTCGGCCGCGCAGAAGGGCGCACGGATCCTGGTGCGCGTGTCCGACGACGGTGGTGGCATCGACCGCCCGCGCGTTCGCGCAAAGGCAGTGGAGAAGGGCATCATCGCTGCCGAGGCGGTGTTGTCGAACGAGGAGATCGACCAACTCATCTGCGCACCCGGCTTCTCGACCGCGGCGACGATCTCGAACATCTCGGGCCGTGGTGTCGGCATGGACGTCGTCCGATCCAACGTCGAAGCCCTGGGCGGCCGGGTCGAGATCAGCTCGGTGCCGGGCGAAGGAACCACCTTCACCATGATCCTGCCGCTCACGTTGGCGATCCTGGACGGCATGGTGGTCCGTCTCGCCGGGCAGCGGTATGTGCTCCCCCTCGCTGCAGTTGTGGAATCGGTAAAGCCGGAGCCGCGCCAGGTGCAGCTGATGTCGCCGACGCGGGAAGTCATCGAACTCCGGGGCGACTACCTGCCAGTGCGCCGCCTGGGTGACCTGTTCGGGTTCGTCGGCAGCAGCCGGGCACCCGAGGACTCGCTGATCATCATCGTCGAAAGCGAGGCGGGACACGTCGGACTGATGGTCGACACCATCGAAGATCGTCGCGAGGTGGTCATCAAGAGCCTCGATCAAAATCTTCATCCCATCCGTGGGCTGGGCGGCGCCACCATCCTGGGCGACGGGTCCATCGCCCTGATCCTCGACGTCGAGGCGCTGGTTGGCACCGCGGCGACCGCGCCCCAGCATGCATTGAAAGGACTTGCAGCATGAGCTCCACCAACACTAGCGGTGAGCGCAAGATCGTCACCTTCTCGCTCGGCAAACAAGTGTTCGGCACCGACATGAGCGCGCTGATCGAAATCCGCGAATGGGAGGAGCCCACGCCGCTGCCCAGCGTGGCGCCCTACATCAAGGGGGTCACCAATCTACGCGGCACCGTGATTCCGGTGATGGGCCTTGCCGAGCGGATCGGCTGGCCGGCAAGCGAGATCCATTCCCGCTCGTGCATCCTGGTCGTCAACATCGGCGGCAACCAATGCGGCCTTCTGGTCGACGAGGTGGCCGACATCGTCCTCATCAAGGAGGAGGACATCCAGCCAGCGCCCGATATGGAGATGGCCGAGAACGTGATCTGCGGCCTGGTGCAAATCACCGCCCGCGTGACAGACGGGTCGCAGGGTGAGGCTGGCACCATGGTGTCGCTCCTCGACCTGAACGCGCTCAGCCTGACCCGGCCAACGGACGTCGCCGCATGACACTCGCCCAACTCTCCGGCGGGACGGACGCGGGCGGCACGGGCGAGCTCGGTTCGGCCGAGTTCGCGATCGTGGCCAGCATCCTACACAGCGATGCTCGCATCCGTCTGACAGAGGCGAAGAAGACGCTGGTGCATTCGCGTCTCAGCCGCCGCTTGCGCGAGCGGGGCGTCACGACTTTTCGCGACTATGTGAGGCTGGTTCAGTCGGACCCGGTCGAACGATCGGCCATGGTGGTGTCGCTGACGACCAACCACACGCATTTCTTTCGCGAATGCCACCACTTCGACCATCTGCGACAGATAACCAGTCCCTGGATGCAAGAGCGCGCCCGCCGCCAGCCTGTGCGCATCTGGTCAGCGGGCTGCTCGAGCGGAGAAGAGGTCTACACCATCGCAATGTGCCTGCTGGGCAGGGACCGCGCGTCAGCGGCCTGGCTGCGCAACGCAGATGTGAGGCTGCTTGCTACCGACTTGTCGCCACCCGTCGTGGAGGCGGCGAGCCGTGGTGTCTATTCGGCGTCCGCAGTCGAGCCGATCCCATCGGCGTATCGTTCGGCGTGGATGCATGCCGCCGGCGCAGACTTCCAGATGGCAGAGGAGGCGCGCGCTCTCGTAGTCGCCCGGGTGCTCAACCTGTTCAACCCCTGGCCCATGCGGCGGCAATATGACGTTATCTTCTGTCGGAACGTCATGATCTATTTCGACGACGACGCCAAGGCAGAGCTGGAAGCCCGTTTCGTCAATATGCTGGCGCCGGGCGGATACCTCTACATCGGCCACTCCGAGCGGCTGATCGGCCCTGCCGCCGAGCAGATGGAGAGCTGTGGCCAGACCATCTATCGAAAGCTTGACGGGGTTGCGGCATGAGGCCGGTCCGCGCACTGATCGTCGACGACAGCTCATCGATGCGGGCGGTGCTTAACCGCATCCTGTCGGCTGACTCCGACATCGAGGTCGTCGGCATGGCCCCGGAACCTCATGCCGCTCGCGCCATGATCAAGGAGCTCAATCCCGACGTTATCACTCTGGACATCGAGATGCCCGGGATGAACGGTCTGTCTTTCCTGGAGAGGATCATGCGCCTGCGGCCCATGCCGGTGGTGATGTGCTCCACCTTGACTGCACACGGCGCGGAGGCGGCGGTGGAAGCCCTACGGCTGGGCGCGGTGGACTGCATCGGCAAGCCCACGGGGAATCCGCTGGAAATTGCCCAGGACGCGTCCAACCTGTGTCAGATCGTCCGGGCAGCCGGCCGCGCATCAGTGCGCCGGGGCCCGGTGACGCCTCGCGCAGCGGCACAGGGCGAAACCGCGATCGCTTCCACCCTGGCGGGCGGCTTTCGCGACTCGGTGATCGCGATCGGTGCCTCCACGGGCGGGGTTGAAGCCCTCTTCACCTTGCTGTCAGGGCTGCCGGTTGATTGTCCGCCGGTTTTGGTGGTACAGCACATGCCGGCTAGCTTCACCGGCAGCTTCGCCGCGCGGCTTGACCGGGAGTGCGCGGTCCGCGTGGTGGAAGCTACGGACGCCATGCAGATCGAACGCGGAACCGTTTACATCGCACCTGGGGGCGCGACCCACATGGAGTTGGTTGGCGGGCGGTTCGGACGGATCCGGCTGCGCGCCGGCGATCTGGTCTCCAACCACCGTCCCTCCGTCGACGTCCTCTTCCGCTCCGTCGCCGAGCTCGGTACGGCGTCGATAGGTGCGATCCTGACCGGCATGGGATCAGACGGTGCGCAGGGCCTATTAGCCATGCGGCAGGCTGGTGCCCGTACCTTCGGTCAGTCGCGCGAAAGCTGCACGATCTATGGGATGCCGCGTATCGCCTTCGAGCTTGGCGCCGTGGAGCGTGAAGTAAGCTTGTCCACAATGCCCGAGGTAATCCTCGGCGCTTGCCGCAAATAAGAGTCCAGGAGCGTCCAATGCCCGCAGCTTCTGCAATTAAAGTGATGGTCGTCGACGACCAAACCAGCATGCGCGCGATGATCCGCGTAGCGCTCCAGGATCTGGGGTTCAAAGACGTGCGCGACAAGGCCAGCGCGGTCGACGCGCTGGCGGCAGTGAAGTCCGATCGCGTTCATCTGATCATATCCGACTACAACATGCCCGAGATGGATGGACTGCAGTTCCTCCAACAAGTGCGGAGCGATGGAGTGATCGGCAAGACCGTCTTCATCATGCTCACAGGTTCGTCGGACCGTGACCTGGTGCAGCAGGCGGCAGCGCTCGGTGTGAACAACTACCTCGTCAAGCCATTCGCCCCTGCTGCGCTCAAGGAGAAGATAGAGCGCGTGTTCGGCGCACTATCTTGAAGTCCTGATCGATAGTGCACCAAATCTCAATCATTCAGGGCGAGCACGCCGTAGTTGCCGAGCCGGACACGGTCATCTCGACCGTGCTTGGCTCGTGCATCGCCGTGTGCCTCCAGGACAGTGTCGCTCGCATTGGAGGAATGAACCATTTTCTATTGGGAGAGCCGGTTCAGAACCAGCAACTAAGCGCCCAGGACATGCAGTGCTATGGCCTCCACGCGATGGAACTTCTTATCAACGCATTGATGCGGGCGGGGGCGGCTCGCTCCCAACTTCAGGCCCACCTGTACGGCGGGGCCAACATCATCGCCGGGCTGGGTTCGATTGGGACAAGCAACGCAGCCTTCGCCCGCCGCTTCCTTCAGACTGAGGGCATCCCGGTCGGCCATGTCGACGTGGGGGGCACTCATGCCCGGCGTGTGCAGTTCATGCCCTACCTTGGGAAGGTGCGGTCCATCGTCGTGAACGATCCGCCCACTATGCCGGTGCGGGTGGCACCCACCGCCGCGCCTGGTGGCGAGCTCGAACTTTTCTGAACCGACCCCTTCAAGCAAACTGGTACGAACACACATGGCTTCGATTCCACATCCCGCCCCTACCCTGCATGCCGCCGTTGCCGACGAGATGCGCCTGATCGCTACGCTGCTGGAGGGGCTTGCCGAAAGGCTGGCAGGGGACGAAGAGTTCGCCGCCCGCCATTTGGACCAGCTACAGACGTTCGACCTGGTAATCCAGTGCGCGGATGAGAGCGCGGCCGTGCTCGACCGGCTCGCCGAAGGCGCCTGCCCGCACGACGCCATCGCACCAGTGCGGCTGACGGCGGTGCAGGACCGACTGCGCAACGCCATCAGCATGGCGGCGTGAGGCAACCATGGCGACCCTCCCGAACAACGCGCGTCCAATCGTCATCCGCAAGATCAAGAAGGCGGCGCATAGCCATCATGGCGGCGCCTGGAAGGTTGCCTACGCAGACTTCGTGACGGCAATGATGGCGTTCTTCATGCTATTGTGGCTAATCAGCAATCCTGACAAGAAGCGCCTCAAGGGGCTGGCAGAGTACTTCTCCCCCGCGGCTCCCTTTGGTCTGTCGGGAGAGGCGTCGGGCATCGGCAGCCGCATCCAGCGTACCTCATCGAACGGCGCAACCAGTAAGGGCCAGCCGTCGGCGACGGTTGCAACGGGAGGCGCGGCTCACGGAGGCACCGCCAGTGTTCCCGACGCCTCGATGCGCGTCCTTGCGCAGGAGATGCGGGTCGCACTTGACAGTCTGCCGGAGGACGAGGCGGACAAACAGGGTATCCGCATCGAAGAGAGTCGCGATGGCTTACGGATCAGCCTGACCGACACGGCCGCCCGTTCCATGTTCCGCAACGACACGGCGCAGCTCAACGACTTCGCCCGCCAGCTGCTCGGCAAGGTGGCGGTCAAGCTCGCGCATTCGGGCGCGCAGATCGCGATCGAGGGACACACGGACGGAACTGGCGGTCAGAGCGAAGCGAACTGGCGCCTTTCCGGTGAAAGGGCGCTTGCCGCCCGGCAGGCGATGATCGCCGCCGGCCTGACGGCCGATCGCTTCGCCGAAGTGGTAGCTCTCGCGGCGACGCGTCCCGTCTACTCCGATCAGCCAAACCGGCCGGAGAACCGGCGCATCACCGTGATCGCGCTAGGCGCCGCGCCCGCCCTGCCCAGCGACTCGAGCTTCAAGTTCTAAGGAGAAGGCAACGTGAAGAAGATTCTACTCCCGCTTGCCATGATCGCCGCCGGTCTCGGTGTTGGTGGCGGCGCAGCGTACGCCACCTCTATGCTGGTCGGCGCACATCCGAATGAGCCTAAGAACCACAAGGCGGAGAAGACCGGGTTCGTGTTGGCCAACGAGATCACTGCGCCATTGGTGTTGCCCGATGGTCGGTTGTCCGGCTATGTTAACTTCGATGCTTCGCTGGAGGTGCCGTTGAGCGAGATGGAGGCAGTCAACGCCCGTCTCCCCCTGCTGCTGCATGCCGTGAACATGCAGACGTACCGCACCCCGATGGCGGCCGGCCCCGATGGGCTGCTTCCGGATCTTGGTACCTTCCGCACCGTGGTCATCAACGCCGCGAAACAAACCTACGGGCCCGGTGTCGTCCGCTTTGTCGCGGTCACCAACGCGGTTCCAGCATGATTGAATTGGTTCAGGGGCAAGGCTCTCGATGTGGCGCCGGCATGCCGAGCTAACCGCTCCGACGGATCGCCCCTGCAGCCGCTGCAGGTTCGACCTGCTTCCATCCATTCGAAGCCCATGTCCGATATGGCCGGATACAAGCGGCTTGTGGCCATGCTGCTCCTGGGAACGCCGGACCGACAGCGATTGGAAGTCCGCATCCGCAGCGCGTCGACCGGCGTGGCCATGTTAGGGTCAGGACCCATTGATCT
>Ga0308169_10001788_pt1 | contig 24018 bp, 24 predicted proteins | sample PhyBR1_2_FD_202139 | JGI IMG/M metagenome (GOLD analysis project Ga0308169, IMG submission 202139) | Phyllosphere microbial communities from UC Gill Tract Community Farm, Albany, California, United States - DLSLSB.R1 | ecosystem: Host-associated > Plants > Phyllosphere > Unclassified | place...
CCGTTGCGGCTGCGCTCGGGGTGCGTCCTCGTCTCCCTCCCTTCCCTCTTCCCTCTCCAGCTGCTCTTCACGTCGACGAGTCCCTGACGCTCCCTCCCCTCGCTCTCGCTCGCGCGCGCAGGCTCCTCCTCTACGGCTTCCCCGGGTGCGGCAAGACGCTCCTCGCGTCGGCCGTCGCAAAGGAGTGCGGCCTCAACTTTATCAGCGTCAAGGGCCCCGAGATCCTCAACAAGTACATCGGCGCGAGCGAGAAGAGCGTGCGCGACCTGTTTGACCGCGCCCAGGCCACCAAACCGTGCGTGCTCTTCTTTGACGAGTTTGACTCGATCGCGCCCAAGCGGTGCGTCTTCCTCTGCCTCTCTTCCTCGCGCTCCGTCTCGGTGCGCGTACTGTGCATCCGAGCGAGCGCTGATGAGGCCTTTGATCGTCGCGCAGCGGCCACGACTCGACAGGCGTCACGGACCGCGTCGTCAACCAGATGCTCACCCAGATGGACGGCGCCGAAGGCCTCGACGGCGTCTACGTTCTCGCCGCAACCTCGTGCGTCCTCTCGTCCTCGCTCTCGTCGACTCGGCCTTCCACGGCCCGACGCTGATGATAGACCTTGGCGGTTGTCTTCGCACAGACGCCCCGACCTGATCGACCCTGCGCTCCTTCGCCCGGGCCGCCTCGACAAGAGCATCCTGTGCGACATGCCCTCGCGCACCGACCGTCTCGAGGTGCGTCCCGCCCTCTTCGGTACACGCTCCTCCTGCTTGCGCCCAGGCTGACCCGCTCCCACCTCCTCCTCCCTCCGCCTGCAGATCCTGCGCTCGGCCGCCCAGAAGGTCCACCTCGCCCCAGGCGTCACGCTCGACGCCTACGCCTCGCACACGGCCGGCTACAGCGGCGCCGACCTGCAGGCGCTCGTGTACAACGCGCACCTCGACGCCGTGCACGCCGGGCTCAACGCGGCGACGGCGCAGGCGCAGGCCGACGGCGCGGCGGGCGGGAAGGACGACGAGGACGAGGTCAAGTACGTGAGCTTGGGCGGCGGCGAGGAGGGGAGGAAGGTGCTCAGCCGGGCGGAGCAGGCGAGCGTCAACAAGCGGGTGCGTGCGCACGGGCCTCCTCTCTCGGTCTCGGCTCGCCTCCCCCTCGGGCGCAGCAGAACTGATGCACCGGTCGCCTTCGTGTGCGCAGCTCGAGGCCATCGTCGCGACGCTCAAGGAGGCGCAGCGCTCGTCGACCAAGGCCAAGAAGGCCGCCGCCGCCGCCGCCGAGGGCTCTGCCTCTCCCGCCTCGCGCGCACCTGTGCGTCCCTCCCTCTCTTCTCCCTCCTCCCTGCGAGCATGCAGCTGACGCAACGAGCACGCCCGCAGACTTACATCGAGGAGGCGCACCTGCGCAAGGCGCTCGAGGGGACCCGCCCGTCCGTCCCGGCCGACGAGCTCGTCCGGCTGCGCAAGATGTGCGTCTTCTCACTCTCTCCTCTCGTCCTCTCTCCTCCTCCTCACCTACTGACCGGCGAACATCCTCCACGCGCGCAGCTACGACGAGTTCGTGTCGGGCCGGAGCGCGAACGGGCTGCCCTCGGGCGAGGCGAGCGACGAGGTCGGCGGGCGAGCGAGCCTCATGTAGCGCTCTCTCTCTCTTTCCTCCTCATCAGGGACGACGCAATGCAGTATCTGGCAACAACATGGATGTGAATGCAAGGCTTTCGAGAGCGAGAGCAAGAGAGTTCTAGCATGCAAGAGGGGGAAGAGAGGGAGGGCTCAGACGGCCGACGTCTCGCCGCCGGTGACGTGCAGCATCGTCTCGTGCACCTCCTCGAGCGCCGAGGCGACCGTCGGCTGGACGTGCGAGTCTGCGAGCGGGCGACAGCGTGTCAGCTTGGGCGCCGAGAGGAAGAGGAAGGAGGTCCGAGCGAGAGGAGAGGGAGAGAGGGGAGGGACGCACCGCCGCCCGAGAGGTCGATGACGCCGGCTTGGCGCAGGCGAGAGACGACGGCGGGCGTGCACTGGGTCCAGTAGATCTGCGGGCGCGAGGCGAGGAGAGGAGGAGGAGGAGGAAGAAGGGCTCGTCAAAATCTTGCGCACGGACCCACCGAGCAGAACGAGCGAGACAGAGAGAACGAGCGAGACGCACGAGGACGCTCCTCGCCGTGTACGACCCGACGAGCTCGCGCATGATCTGGAGCGCGCTCGCATCGACCTCGCCGACGTCGGCGAGGTGAAAGATGACGACGCTCGCCTCTGCCCTGCGCGGCTCCTCGCTCGGGTGGTGCCGTCCATGCCCGTAGCGCTCGAGCCTCCTCAGGCGTTCCTTCATCGCGCCCGTGTTGGCAAACGTGAGCGCGCCGTCGCGGATGCGCACGATGAGGACGCCGGGGACCTCCTCCGAGAGGGACGACAGGAGGCCGTCGTCGTGCTCGTCGTCGTCGTCGAGCGGCTCAAACAGGGTCGTGTTGGGCACGCGCCCGAGGATCTTGATCCGCATCGCCGTCGACTGCTTGACGCACAGGACGAGCGAGAGGCACACCGAGACGATGACGCCGACCTGTGCGCAGGGCCCGAATTGACTATCAGCGCTCGGCTCCTGTACGAAGGAGCCCGAGAGAAGAAGGAGAGGCGCGAGCGCGACGCACCTCGACGCCGACAAAGAGCGACAGGATGAACGTGAGGAGCATGAGCCCGCCGTCGACCCAGGCGCGCATCTTCCAGAAGAAGCGCACGTCCTCTGGCGCCTCCTCGAGGATCGAGAACACGACGACGATGACGATCACCGCAAGGATGCACTTTGGCAGGGCCGCGAGGAGGTGCAGGAGAAAGTAGGTGACGAGGAGGATAAAGGTGCCCGTGAGGAGCGACGCCATCTGGGTCGTCGCGCCCGTCGAGGCGGCGAGGCGCGAGCGCGTGATCGAGCCGTACCCGGGGAGCGACCCGGTGCAGAACGACGTGAAGACGTTGGCGAACCCGAGCGCGCACAGCTCGCGGTTGGGCGAGATCGGGTAGTCGTCTGCGGGCGCGTGTTGCGAGCGACCTAGGTCAGCGCCCTGCTGCTCGAGCGGGACAGAGACCGAGACGCCGAGAGGGCGAGCGAGCGCGACGCACACTTGGACGCCATGTCCTTGGCGGCGACGATCGAGTCGAGGAAGCCGAGGATGGCGATGACGGTCGACGTGCCGAAGCACTTTGTGATGTACTGCGTGTAGATGCCCCAGCCGACGAACGGGATGCGGACCTTGACGTTGCCCGGCGAGACGGTGCCGAGGACCTGGAGGCCGGCGTCGTGCCAGTTGAACGAGTGCGAGAGGACTGCGTGCGCGAGCGAGGGGGTCGGTGCGCAGGACGAGGAGGTCAGTGCGGCTCCTGCGGCGTGGCTCCAGCAGAGAGGGAGAAAGAGAGGGACGCACAGGTCGACACGACGACGACGGCGAGCACCTCGGGCACGAACTTGACCCACCTCCACCTGCGCTCGCGCCTCGCGAGCAGCTTCTTGACGGCCCTCCCGCCGACGAGCACGGCGAACGCCGCCGCGCTGACCAGCATCGTCAAGCGGTGCGCGTGACTGAAGTGCGTGACGAGGTACGTCGCCTTGTCGACGACGGACGACGACGCGCCGTGCTGCTTGGTGAGGCCCTGCTCGAGGCCGAGGATCGGGACGAGCTGCGAGATGAAGATGGTGATGCCGACGGCCGTCATGAAGCCGCGCAGGAGGGCCTGCGAGCGAGGGTGTGGAGAGGGTCAGTCGAGAGAGGCGCGAGAGGTGCGAGTGCGAGGGAGAGGGGAAGGACGCACCCGAGAGAGGACGGCGTCGAGGAACCCGAGGCGGAAGAAGCCGAGGCTGCGGGGCAGTATAGTCAGTGCGTGCTCGACTCCCGGCATCCTAGGGACATACAGGTCTCGAGGGAGACGAGGCAGGCCCCGAGGCCAGAGAGAGAGAGCGAGACGCACAGGAACGTGACGAGGCCCGACTCGAACGTGATGCACGTCGTGATCGTGACGGCCAACCTCGCCTTGTGCGCGACGCTGAGCGCCCCATGCGCATGCTCCTCGGTCTCGATGACCTTGCTGATGAACTCGCCCGTCAACAGGCTCAGGGCCGCCTCGGGCCCGACCGACAGCTGGCGACAGGTGCCGAGGACCGAGTAGAGCATGGCCGGGATCGACGCGCCAAAGAGGCCGTGCACTGGGTCGGTGTGGACGAGCGAGGTCGCGTACGACATGGATTGCGGGACAAGCATGCTCGTGAGCTGCGGCCAGGGGCGGCGCGGGCGGATCAGCCGGCGGGCTCGTCCTCGAGCGCGCGCGAGGAGAGGGAGAGGGGGACGCACGGTGAGGGCGGCCGTGACGTCGCGGACAAAGTCCTTGAGGTTGTAGTGCGGGAGCCATTGGAGCTGCGCGACGATGTTCAACGAGTCGAGGTCAGGTGACGTCCTCGAACGAGGAGAAGAGGGGTCGTTGGAGAGCTTGGAGAGTCGAGAGAGGACGCACCACGGGGATGTAGTACCTGCACCTGATCGACAGGTCCTGCCACTGGGTGCGCTCGCGGGCCTGGCGCTCCTGCTTGCGCTGGATCGAGGCGGCGCGGGTGAGGCGGTGCGGGAGGGTCGCGAACGCAGCGTCGTGGCGGGGCGTCGACGAGCCGCCGGTCGAAGTGCCGCCGTACTTGACGCGCTTGTGCGCGCCCTCGGCGTCCGACTCGAGGGCGGGGTCGGGATGGTCGCCGTGGTCGACGGCGGGCGAGGAGCGGGTCGGCGAGTGCGAGCGGGCGGCGAGGAGGGCGGTGCGCTCGGTCGAGGTGGGCGGCGGGCGGCTGCCTGCCCGGGTCGAGCTCGCAGTGGAGTGGGCTCGCGAGCTGGCCATGGCGAGTGTGGTGGACCGCAGCCGAGTCGGTCGCGAAGCACGAGGCGGTGCGGACCTCGCTCTCGTGGGTGTTCGGGTTGGGCACGCAGCTACTCTATGAGCGAGTACTGAATATGCCTGCGATCTCAGTCTGCGCTCTTGAGGCGCGGTCGAGACGCCGGATTGGCGAGACTCAACAGCGCCCAGCTCGCCTCAGCCTGCTCAACCTCGCCGTCCTGCTCGCTACCCGCCTCGAGCGCTCTCTGCGACTGAGCCAGGCGTCTCTGCGCCCCTCTGTGCCCCCGCCCCGCACACTCGTGCGCGCCCGTTCGCGCCTCAGCCCCTCGCCCTCCTCGTCCCCATCGCCGCCTGCTCGACTCGCCGCTCGGCGCACCCTCGACCGCACAGAGCAAGCACCGCGACCCACTCCAGCCCTCGCACGTGCGATGAGCAAGTCGCCCAAGCACCTCCTCCCGACCACCATCCCGCTCTCGTCCATCCACCGCGCCCTCTCGTCGTCCACCACCCGCGCCGGCCGCAACTACTCGGCCAGGGCGGGCCCGGTCGCTCGCCCTCCGCCCGCACAGGGCGCACACGGCGGGCCCCGCACCGCCTTTGTCGTCGTCCGCCAGCGCCGCGCCCCGTCCCCTCCCCTCTCCACCTCGAACCCTCGCCCCACCACCACCACCACCGCCGCCGCCGCCGCCGCCCAGCCCGCCGCGCCGTCCACCTCGAGCGGCGCCGACGCCTCGCACGGTCTGCGCCGCGCGTCGACCGTAGCGCACCGCCCCGACGCCGCCTCGTCGTCGGGCCTCCTGCGCTCGCAGAGTCAGGCCTCGGCTCCGGGCCCGTCCTCCTCGTCGGCGGGCGGCGCAGGCGCCTCGTCGAGCAGCAGCAGGGGCGTGGCGCGCTTTCTCGACGCGCGCCAGTTCCACAGCGGCGCGCGCGCGGCGCACCAGCAGGCCGTCGCGCCGTCGAGCAGCAGCAGCAGCGCCGGCGGGTTCCCTCCCGGGTCGGGCGCGGGCGGCGGCGGCGCGGCGGCTGCGGGCGAGGCGAGCGCGTTCCAGGGCAAGCACCACACGTCGCTCGCGACCCCGGGCGGCTCGTCCTCGTCGTCCTCTTCGTCCAACAGCTCGTCGGTCGCGCTCGACCCGTCGTCGTCCTCGTCGTCGTCGGCCGCGCCCGCCTCGTCCTCGTCGGCGCCGCAGCCGTCCACCTCTTCGTCCTCGACGTCGAGTTCGACCCCGCAGCAGCAGCAGCAGCAGCACGCGCCGCAGCCGCCCGCGACCCTGTTCACGCACGCCCCGCCGCAGCAGGTCCCGCCGCACGCGCTGCCGTCCTTCTTCGGCTCGGCGCTCAGCATCGCCCGAAGGAGCAACCTCGTGTTCCGCAACGGCGCGTACGGGATCCCCAAGCCGGATCGGTACCGGATCCCGAGCGGCAAGGGCAAGGAGAAGGCGCTCGGCGGCGGCGCGGCTGGGCAGGAGGCCGAGGAGCACTACTTGAGCGTCGGCGTCGGCGAGGACTCGGTGCGTCGCTCCTCTCTCTCTCCCCCTCTCGAGAGCTTGACTCGCCGTCACCGTGCTGACTCGGGTCGTGCGCGCGCAGTACTTCCTCCGCTCGGACTCGCTCGGCGTCGCAGACGGCGTCGGCGGGTGGTCGGGCCACGCAGGCGCCAACTCGGCCCGGTGGGCGCGCAAGTTCATGCACCGTGCGTCCTCCTCCTTCTTCTCTCTGACCGTGCTGGTGCTTCCCTCGAGCGCGTGCTGATGCCCTCGCGCCGCACGCCCGCAGACTGCTCGTACGAGCTCGCGCGGTACGAGAACGTCGACGACGACATGTTCCTGCAGTACTACGAGGTCGACCCGGTCGACGTCATGCAGCGCGCGTACGAGAAGACGCTCAGCGAGTGCAAGGAGGAGGTGCGTCGCCCTTCTCGTCGCGCACGCTCTCTCGCAGGGCGAGCTGACCCCTCGCTCCCTCGCTCGCTCGCTCGCAGGGCACGATCGGCTCGTCAACGGCGCTCCTCGCCGTCCTGCGCAACGACGAGCTGCGGCTCGCCAACCTCGGCGACTGCAGCTGCTGCGTCATCCGCGGCGACGAGTACATCTTCCGCTCCGAGGAGCAGCAGCACCGGTTCAACTACCCGTTCCAGGCGGGGACCAACGCCAAGGACGTGCCCGCGCGCGACGCGCAAAAGTTCAACGTCAAGGTGCAGCGCGACGACATTGTCATCCTCGCGAGCGACGGCCTCGTCGACAATGTCTTCTCGGACGACCTCCTCGAGGAGGTCCTGCGCTTCGTCGGCTCGTCGCACGCCACCTCGTCCTCCTCGGCATCACCACCACCACCTTCCTCCTCCTCGTCGTCGTCGGCACCAGGCGCGCCGCGCTACACGCTCCGGCGCTTCTCGCCGCAGGCCGTCAGCGAGGCGCTGTGCTTCCGCGCCAAGAGCGTGTACGAGGACCAGCGCGCCGTCGCGAGCCCGTTCCAGCAGCGCGCCATGGATGAGGGCATCCACTTTGCCGGCGGGAAACCCGACGACGTGAGCTGCTTGGTTGGCGTCGTTGGCGAGCTCGAGGCGGCGCCGGTGCGTTGCGCTCTCTCTCTTCCCTCTTCCTCGTCTCCTGCTCTCGTCTCACTCTTGACCCTCGTACGCACGCTGACGCTGTCGTGAACCCTGCAGAACCGCCGCGACGTTCAGTGAGCGCTCGCCCCCTCGCCCGTCACCTGACCCTCCCCCTCTTCTAGACGTTCCCTCTCTCCTCAGTCTGTACCTCGCCCTTTCTTCTTCTCTCGGTTGTACGGCCCTCTCTCCCTCTCTCTCGAGACTGTTGTGCAAAAGCGTGCCTTCTCCGTCCTGGACATCTCTGCGAGGGGATCGAGCGAGAGCAAGTGGGGGAGCGGCAGTCCGCTCAGATCTCGGCGAGCGGACGGCAATTTACCCAGACAGGAGGGGACGCCGGCCTCGAGGTGCGCACCGGATCAGCTGAGCCGCACCATTGAGCGCACAGGAAAGTACAGGGGGAGGAACGCGCGAGGTTGTCGGGTTGCCGCCGCCCCGCGAGGCTGAGCCCGAGATCCGAGAGCTCGCCCTCTTGTCCTCCTTTCCCTCACTCTCCTGCACCACTGCAAGCCGACCATGACTCCCAGCATCGACTCGCTCGCCAGCACCATCTCGCACGCCCTGCCGTCGCTCGCCTCGAACGGGCACGCCGCGCCGACCAAGCTCCCCCACAAGGAGCCGACCGCGTCGCTGCAGCGCTTCAAGGGCGCCGCCGTCGAGTCGTCCAACCTCGACGTCGTGCGCGACCTCGCGTGCGGCGTCACCAAGGCCGACACGCTCGAGCTCACGGGCTACGACCTTTCGCCCGCCGACGTCGTCTCGGTCGCGCGCAAGCACCGCCGCGTCGCCATCAAGCAGGACGACGCCATCTCGCTCCGCATCGACCAGAGCGTCGAGTTCCTGCGCGGCCAACTCGGTCTCTCGGTCTACGGCGTCACGACGGTGCGTCCTTGCTTCTCCCCTCGTCGTCGTCGTCGTCGTCGTTGCTCGGGACCTTCCCAAGCTGACTCTCCTTCTCCCTCTTGCGCCAACAGGGCTTCGGCGGCAGCGCCGACACGCGCACCGAGGACGCGACGTCGCTCCAGAAGGCCCTCATCGAGCACCAGCTGTCGGGCGTCCTCCCGACCGACATGAGCAACCTCCGCCTCGGGCGCGGGCTCGAGAACGCCATGCCGCTCGAGGTCGTGCGCGGCGCCATGCTCATCCGCATCAACTCGCTCACGCGCGGCCACTCGGCCGTCCGCCCCGTCGTCCTCCAGGCCCTCGTCGACTGCCTCACCAGCGGCGTCACGCCCGTCGTGCCGCTGCGCGGCTCGATCTCGGCGAGCGGCGACCTGAGCCCGCTCAGCTACATCGCGGCGGCCATCACGGGCCACCCGGACTCGAAGGTCCACGTCGTCCAGGACGGCGTCGAGCGCATCCTGCCGGCGCGCGACGCGCTCGCTCTGTACGGCCTCGAGCCCGTCGGTCCGTCCCTCTCCCTCTCTCGCCCTCCCCCTGTCTCTCTTGCACTCGCTCCTCGCTGACTCTCCTCCTTCGCTCGCTCGCAGTCCTCGGCCCCAAGGAGGGTCTCGGCCTCGTCAACGGCACCGCCATCTCGGCCGCGATGGCGACGCTCGCTCTCCACGACTCGCACAACCTCGCGCTCCTCGCCCAGGCGACGACGGCGCTCACGGTCGAGGCCATGGTCGGGCACCAGGGCTCGTTCTCGCCCTTCATCCACGACGTCGCGCGCCCGCACCCGGGCCAGGTCGAGGTCGCGCGCAACATCCGCACCCTCCTCGACGGCTCGGCGTTCGCCGTCGCGCACGAGGAGGCCGTCGGCGTCAAGGAGGACGACCACGAGCTGCGCCAGGACCGGTACCCGCTCCGCACGAGCCCGCAGTTCATGGGCCCGCTCGTCGAGGACCTCCTCCACGCCTACTCGGTCCTCTCGCTCGAGAACAACACGACCACCGACAACCCGCTCATCGACGTCGACGACAACGCAACTCATCACGGCGGCAACTTCCAGAGCTCAAGCGCGTCTATGTCGATGGAGAAGACGCGCCTCGCCATGGCGCTCGTCGGCAAGCTCGCCTTCACGCAGCTCACCGAGATGCTCAACGCCTCGATGAACCGCGGCCTCCCTTCCTGCCTCGCCGCCGAGGACCCCTCCTTGAACTACCACACCAAGGGAGTAGACATCGCTACGGCCTCATACTGCTCCGAGGCAAGTTATCTCTCTCTCTTTCCCTCATCGTCGTCGAGGACCGGCTTCGCTCGGACCCCTCGCTGACTTTCGCCTCTCTCCCCCTCGCAGCTCGGCTACCTCGCCAACCCGGTCACGACGTTCGTCCAGCCCGCCGAGATGGGCAACCAGGCCGTCAACTCGCTCGCCCTCATCTCGGCTCGCCGCACCGCCGAGGCCAACGACGTCCTCTCGCTCGTGCGTTCCTTCTCTCTTGTCCTCCCCCTCGGCTCTCGCCACCTCCCACCTCGTCGCTCTGGTACTGACGAGCGTGACTCTCTCTGCCCGCAGCTGCTCGCCTCGCACCTCTACTGCGTCCTCATGGCCGTCGACCTGCGCGCGCTCGAGTTCGACTTCAAGCGCAAGTTCTACCCCGAGATATCGTCGCTCCTCCAGCAGCACCTCGGCGACGCCCTTGGCTCCGAGGCGACGACGGCCGAGCTCGTCACCAAGGTCAAGAAGGCGCTCGCCAAGCGCCTCGAGCAGACGTCGACGTACGACCTCGTCGAGCGCTGGCACGACGCGTTCTCGTTTGCGACCGGCACCGTCGTCGAGCACCTCTCGGCCTCGTCGCTCTCGCTCTCGGCGCTCAACGCGTGGAAGGTCGCCTGCGCCGAGCGCGCCGTCGTCGTCACGCGCGAGGTCCGCGAGACGTTCTGGGCGGCGCCGAGCAGCGCCGCGCCGTGCCTGTCGTACCTCGCGCCGCGCACGCGCACCATGTACATGTTCGTGCGCGAGGAGCTCGGCGTCAAGGCGCGCCGCGGCGACGTCTTCCTCGGGCGCCAGGAGGCGACGATCGGCTCGAGCGTCTCGAGGATCTACGAGGCGATCCGCGACGGGCGCATCAACAAGGTCCTCGTCGACATGCTCGCCTAGATGGCTCGAGGTCGAGGAGCGGCGGAGGAGCTCTCGGCGGGCGGCGAGGGCGAGAAGGGCGGCTTGACGCGGTGTCGAGGAGGAGGACGACGTTGGACGGCTTACGGACGGTGCCTGGCGCTCCCTCTCTCTCGATGCTCTCGTATTTTCCTCTCTGTGTGACTAGACTCGGACGATTCTGCAATACTTAGTGCGATTCCAGCTTCTCGTCGTCGGTGCGAGCGCGAGAAAGTCTATTGAGAGCCGCCTCGCGAGCCTCTACCGCAGCTCCTTGCGCATGAACTGCGAGAGAGCGAGCGAGCGAGCGATCGAGCGAGGAAGAGAGACGACGAGGGGAGGGAGGAGAGGAGAGGGAGAGGAAGAGAGGGCGTCAGTCGAGTCGCGCAGGAGGAGGAGGGCGAGCGGCTCGTGCGCACCACCGACTCGAGCAAGATGTCGCGCCCGTCGACCGTCCTGGTCGGATACCTCGGCACGGCGCGCTTGTACGCCGTGTACCCAAGGCGCTTGTACCACTCCTCGTTGTTCCTCGTCGCCTTGCTGAACGTGAGCCCCTGCTGCTCCCACCACCACGGCTGCGACGCGTACTCGCCGTCGATCGTGTTGAGCGTGATCGCCTTGGCGCCGAGCTCGTGCACGGCCTTGTCCTCCATCTCCTTCATGACGAGGCTGCGGGCGAGGTGCGGCGAGAAGGGGTCAGCCGGGGTGCGGCACGAGGAAGAGAGAGAGAGAGAGAGAGAGAGGCGGACGACGCACGAGCCGAGACCTTTGCCTTGCTGGCTGAGGAGGATGAAGAACGACGCGAGGGTGCAGACCTGTTGCGAGCAAGAGTCAGCGCAGGGCTCGTGAGGACGTGGAGGCGAGCGAGGACGACGAGTTCTCGGCGGCGCGAGAGGAAGAAGGGCAGGACGGATCGAGAGGACGAGCGGCTCACCCCGTGGACTCGGTCGCAGAGCGTCGTCTCGTTCGGATCGTAGTCTTCCCAGTCGACCGAGACGTGGCCGATGGGCTGGAACGCCAGGTCGGGCGGAGGAGGGCCCGCCTCGTCGGCCTTGTGGTTGATCGGCTCGAAGTCGGGCGTCTTGTACGCGCCTCGATCGGTCGGAAAGATCCAGTAGAAGTTCTGCGGGTGAACGTCAGCTCTGCAGATCGTCAGGGCGAGGAGCGAGAGAGGGGAGAACGCACCTTGACTCCTCGTCGCACCTGGTCCCGCCAGACCTCGACCTTGTCCGAGCCCCAGCCGCACAGCTGCGTGTTGCAAGAGAGTCAGTGACGGTCTCTGCGCGGTCCTCGCGAGCGCAAGAGGGCTCACAATGCGCTGGCGCTTGAGCTCGTCGACCTCGGTCGGGCGCTCGGGATCGAAGGGCACCAGCTCGATGGCGCGCGTCGCAGTCATGAGCAGAGGGAGCGCAGCAGGTGCTGGTCTAGCGTGGAAGCACGAGAAGCGCAGCCTGGTGGGAAGCGAGAGAGCGAGCTGTCCTCATCAATGCGCCGTCCGGCCGACCACGGCTTCCCGGCGCCGGCGCCGGCCGACCCGCTCGGCGACAAGGCAGGAAGCGAGGCCGCGGCTTAGCGACGCGCTGAGCTTCTCGGACGTGGGCGCGAGCAGCTGTGCTCGTCCGGACGAGCGCTCTCAGGGCTTTCGAGCTCACGAAAAGCAGCGCCAGAGCTCGCACGACCGACAACTCGTCTCGCCACGAGCCGCTGAGCGCAAGAGAGGGAGCGCAATGTTCGCTGCATGCCAGAAGCGCGGTACGAAGGAGGGGGGCACAGAAGGTAAAAGGGCGCTCGGAAGGATGGGCGAGGTACAACGGCGACGAGGCGAGAGCAGCGGCGAGGGTAGGTACTTTTTCGACGACGGCGCTCGTCACGCGATGATGGTGAGCTCCTTGGTGCGGCTCTTGGCGTACACCTCCTTGTAGTCCTCCCAGATCCTGCGGGCGAGCACGGCGAGGCGTCAGTGACGAGGTCTGCGGGGCGAGGCGAGGGGGAGAGCTCGAGGACGGGGACGGACCTCTTGAGCTCTGCGATGTAGCGCTCCTGCACCTCCTCGAGGTCGGCAGTCGAGGGGTGGTCCTTCTGCTTGACCTTGATCGGACGGCCAACTGCAAGAGGGACGTGGGCCGAGCGCACGTCAGCTCCTGAGCGAGGAGGAGGCTCGACCGCCTCTCGCACCTCGGCGCAGGGAAGAAGAGGTGGACGCACCGACAGAGACGATTGGGTGTCGGTAAGGCATCAAGCCCATGTTATCTGCGAGCGTGGAAGCAGGAGAGGGTCAGTGCGCCGGTCGAGAGCAGGAATCGACGAGGGCGAGCGACGCACAGTTGAACAGGCCGCGGCCGAAGAAGATGGCTGCGCGCACGTCGCCGAGCGTCAGCGTCACTCGATAGGTCGTAGCGAGAGAGCGAGAGACAAGGACGCACGCAAAGTGAAGCCAAAGACGGCCTGAAACCGCTTCTGCAGCTTGTACAAGCGCGTCCCTCGCTCGTTCGACAGCTGGTTGAAGATCTGCGCGCACGTCGACGAGGTCAGCACGCCGCACAGAGAGACGATCTCAGGGCAGCTACAAGAGAGAGAGGGGACGCACGTCGTTCTCGCCAAAGGAAAAGACGGGGACGAGCGAGGCGCCGGTGCGGATTGCGAGCTTGATGAAGCCCTTGCGCCGCTTGAGCGTCAGGTCGGCGGTGCCAGGGTGAGCGCTCAGGCTCTCGGCTGCACCGCCGACGACGATCGTGATGGACGAGCCGGGACCTGCGCGCAGGGTCGAGGGAGGGTCAGCCGGGGCTCGGTCGAGTCGAACGCAGGGGAGGGAGAGCGCGAGACGCACCTTGCCGCAGGATGTTCTGGCAGCTCTTCATCGAGACGGACGAGATGCCGAGGCCGAGGAGGAGCTCGCGGTATAGCGGCAGCTGGAAGTTGCTCGCGAGCGTGAGGAGGTGCGGCGTGATGCCCGGGAACAGGCGCGAGAAGCCGGTCGCGTCGGTGCCAAAGTTTGCGATGGCGCCCATGCCGATGACGCCGTGAGGGTGGTAGCCGAAGACGTAGCGCTGGTCGGGCGGGAGGTCGGCGCTCTGCAGGGCGAGGGAGAGAGGGTCAGCTGGGACATCCTGCGCGGCGTCGGCCACTCGTACGCAGCCGGCGGTGCTCTGGGGCAAGAGGGCGTGCGCTCGACGTACTTTGATGAGGCTGCGCTTCGAGAAAGACCAGGGAGGACTGGTCAGCTTGCGCTCGCCTGCGAGGAGAGGTTCCGCGGCGAGAGGAGGGGAAAGTGAAGCGCACCTGACCGGGTAGTATCCGGCGAACCACTCCCACACTCGGGACTTTCGCAGCCACGCTTGTGGCCGCCCGCCGCGCATCGGCGCCTGGTCAATGAGGAAGACCCAGGTGAGGTAGCCGATGACGAGCGGCCACAAGGGAGGGAACGAGCTGCGAGGGAGCACGAGAGTCAGCGTTCCGCGCCTCCACAGTGTAGCTGGAGCTTGACGAGCGAGTTTGAGCGCGCCAGAGGATGCAGAAGATGCCGAGCGAGAGCGGGAGGGCCGTCGTCCAGAGGAACACCGAGAAGGTCTGGAGGCGACGATGCCGCGGGACGACGAAGGGCACAAACCTGCACAGGACGCAGACGAGGTACTGGTCAGCTCTGGCACGGCGCGCAGGGTCTGGCGTGCTGTGTGCGGCCTGAGACCGGGTGCTCGGGGACGAGGTGGGGGAAGGGCGAGGAGGAGGACGAGGGAGAGGGCGCACTTGATCTTGGAGTGCTCCGACTGGTCGTAGTCGACCTCTTCTTGTGCGCCCATCGTGCGAGTCGGGCAGCCTGGGCCCCAGGCGAGGATGCCGGCGTGTGGTGAGGCGAAGGATCAAGTCGCCGAGCGGACGGGACAGCGCTGCGTCTCAAGGCCGCAGTCTCGCCGCCCTCGGCTTGCGGCGTGCTTCTCCAGCTGCGCCAGTCTCGCGCAGTTCTGGAGCCGACTCTGCCCAGGCGCACCCCGAACGAGAGGCAGCTGTTGTGCTCGAAAAGCGGGGAGCTGCTCGGCGCGAGTCTCCTCCAGGATGGGGCGAACGACCTGCACGTACTGTGCATGCTGTAGCTTCTGTAGCGGTACGCAGAGCTCAGCGGAAGAGCGCCTTTGAGCCAGAGCGGATGTCTCGGCGGCGACTCGTTCTCATCAGCTCCTCGTCCTCCTCATCTCCTTCGTCTCTCACCTCGCTCTTCTGGCTAGCTGAGACGGCACGCTTTATCTCCGACCTCGACTCGACACCGCCATGTCGTTCGCGCGAGCGCCAGAGCTCCTCTTCCCGTCGGCGGTCAGCTCGCTCCAGGACGACCGGACCGTGATCCGGGCACAGCTCAGGGACACGTGCGTCCACCTCTCTCCTCTTCACAGACAGAGCAGAGCTGACTCGGCCCCTCCTGCAGTTTCAACCGCCTGCATTCGATCGCGCACGACGCCGAGTTCATCCACGAGGAGGTCGCCCAGGCGTTCCCCGATTTCCCTGTCGTCGGTGCGTGCTCTCCAACCGCCTGAGGCTCAGACAGGTACTGAAGATGATCTTCGTGCACGCAGCCAACCAGCGCGCCGGCGCGTGGTACGTCAAGCCGTCCGACGAGAAGGCGCACGCCTACTTCAAGTGCGCCCTCCCTCCCTCCGTCATCCCGGCTCTCCTTCGTCGCGACTGACTCTAGTCATCTCCGCAACAGGTCGACCGACGGTCACGCCAACGAGCACAACTTCAACCTGCGCCGTGAGCTGCACGCACGCTGATGAGCCTGGCGCTCGAGCCAGTCGCTGACCTCTCTCCTCTGCGCGCAGGGGCCAATCTCGCTCTCCTTCCGCTCATCAAGGACCGAAAAGGGTACGTCCTGCTCGCCTGCGCCAAAGCATCGTGCTTGCGCTGACTGTCTCTCGCAGGATCATCCTCGTCGACTCGACCCGCCGCGGCAAGGTGCGTCTCTGGTTCTCCCCCTCAGACGCGACCCGCTCGTGAGCTCAGACTGACTCTCGACCTGCAGCGCTTCCCCGACGCCCTCTCCAAGACGGTCCCGCTCTGGTGCGCGACCCTCAACCGCGCGCGCGTCCTCCTCATCCCGCCGACGCCCGACAACTCGAGCGTGTCGGCCGACGAGTGGCACGAGCAGGGGCGGCTGTACACGTCGCCGCAAGCAGTCGGGCGCTCGGAGCACTCGCAGATCGAGGCCAAGATCGAGGCGTGGGCGCAGGACTTGGCGGTGCGTGCGCAGCCTCACTCTTCTCGGACCCGCCTTTCTCTCGTTCGCTCGACTGACTCGTCCTCCTGCAGAGCTCGGCGTACAACCTCTCGACGCTCAAGACTCTCGACCGCCCCTTGCGCCCCTTCTTCGTCTCGCCCGCCTCGACACTCTCCCTCTCTCCAGCCTCGTCGTTCAAGGACTGCTACCCGGTCGTGTGCGCCAGCGCGAGCAAGCTGGCCGAGGAGGCCGACGGCCTCGAGCGCGCGCTCGGGTTCACCTACGTGCAGGGCAGCGGCGACGAGTGCGTCCACTCCAGCGCCTGCGCCGCCGTCCCGCACCGAGGCTGACTCGCTCTCCCTCTCGCCCGCAGCCACGAAGCCTGGTCCAAGGGCCTCACGCCGTCGGTCTTTTGGCAGCACGCCGACGACATCCTCGCCGCGCCCCGAGACGAGATCGACGCCGTCATCGCGCGCATCCTTGAAGCGTCGCTCGCCGACCTGTCGACCCTGTCGCTCGCGCCCGAGAGCGCACCCGCCGTCGAGATCCGGTCGACCCGGCTCAAGCTACGCTTCGCAGCGCCGCCCGACACGTCGTCGAGCGAGGACTCGACAACGATCTTGGTCGCGGCGACGAAAGCGCCGCGCTCGGACGACGTCTCGCCGACTCGCCTCGCCGCCAAGCCGGGCAAGGCCGGCTACAACGCCTTCTTCGCGCCTGCAGCGCTCGAGCCGACACTCGAGCTCGCGACCGAGAAGCTGCGGGCGGGCGAGGGCGTGCTCGTCGAGGTCGCCAAGGGCGAGACGCAGAGCGAGGCGAACGACCTCGGCGTCGCGATCGCGCTTCTCCTCCTCGGTGCGTCTCTCTCTCTCTCTCTCTCTCTCTCTCTCTCGCTCTCTCTCTCTCTCTCTCTCTCGCTCTCTCGCACGTCGCGCTCTCTTGCTGACGCTCTCTACACTGCAGCCCGCCTCTACGACGACGACGCGACCCTGCTCGACCCGTCTGCGCCTCCTCCTGTCGGTGCGCCCGGACCTCCTCGCCTTTCCTCCGCCTCACCCTCTCTGACGTCGCCTCTCTCTCGTAACGCAGTCTCGAAGGAGCGCATCCGCACCCGCCTGCAATGGATCCTCGAGGTCTTCCCGGCCGTCAACCCCTCTCGAGCGGTCCTAAACCGGGTGAACGACTTTGCCATGTCCCGGCGGTAGAGACGAGGAGACGAGCTCAGGTGCAATGACATAGCCGCATGCTCAGCTACTACTACGCAAGGTCCATCGTCGAGACCCGGTCCTGCTTCCAGTTGCCCTGCGCCCGCTCCCCTCGAGAGCCGCCGAACCCGCCGTCGCGCCCACCTCCTCCCGCTCCGCCGCCGCCGTACCTCTCCCCACCTCCTCGTCCCGCTCCATCGTACCGCTCACGCCCACCGCCGCCGCCGCCGCGCGACGACGACCCCTCGCCCCGCGCACGGCCCTCGTCGCGCTCGCCCGGGTACCGCCGGCGCCCGCTGTCGGCCTTTGCGCGGATCTCGTCGAGCGTGAGGGCGTTCTTGGCGAGCGGGTCGACGAGCTCGTACTCGTCGGCGGTGTCTGCGTGCGGGCGAGGAGGGCGGGCAGGGAAGGAGGGGGAGGGAGGAGAGGGGGACAGCGTCAGCGAGGGTCGAGGCGCGCAGGGAGAGGAGGGAGGATCGAGGGAGAGGAGGAAGGGACGCACGGCGGTCCATGGTGGCGTCCTTGCGAAACTTGAGCGAGTGGGCCATCCAGCCCTCGTCCTGCGGGCGAGCGAGCGAGGTCGTCTCCTTGTCAGTGTTTTTTTCGTGCAGCTGCGACGAGCTCGACAAGTAGGAGATCGAGAGAGAGAGAGAGAGAGAGCACGCACATCCTCCTCGAGCTCATCGTCGTTGAGGTCGATCCCATGCAGCCTTCCCTCGTCCCCGTCCTTCTCCTCGCGCTCGCCCCCCTTCTTGGCCAGCGGCGCCGCCCTCCCCGCCTCGAAAAGCTTGCTGCGGAACCCCTCGAGCGCGCTCAGGACATCGTCGTCGTCGTCGCCCGCGCGGCGCTTGCCCTTGGTCGGCGGCTTGGCCGCCGTGCGCAGGTACTTTTCGCGCTCGAGCTGGAGGAGCGAGGGGCCGGTGCGCTTGGGCTTCTTGGTGGTCGAGGCGGCGTCGGCGGGGCTGGAGCTCTGGCTGCGGACGGTGCAGAGAGCGCGTCAGTTGGTGTGCGAGCGCGAGAGCGAGGAGAGAGGGCAAGAGGAGGGAAAGACGCACGTAAGCTCTGCCTGCAGCTTGGCGATCTCGTCCTTGCGGCGCTCGCTGCGAGTCGAGCAGGGACCGAGTCAATCTCAGCTCGATAGGATCAAGGTGCAGACGAAGGGAAAGAGAGCGACGCACGCGTCCGTCTTGCCCGCCTTGTCGGCCTTCATCTTGCGCGCCTGCTCGAGCGAGACGCCCGCCTCGGCCTTGTGGCGCTTCTGCGCGCGTGCGAGAGGACGCTCGTCAGCTTTGCGCACCCTGCAGCGAGGTCGAGTCGAGTCGAGTCGAGCAACGCACCTCGTCCCGCCCGCCCTCGTCCGCCGCGCGCTTCTTGCCCTTGTCCTCCCTCCCACTCGCGAGCGCGAGCGCCTGCGCCGCCGCGCCGCCGCCCATGAGCTCCTCCGGGAGCGTCGCCGACAGGCCGCGGTCGTCGAGGACCGTCTTGCTGAGGCGCGCGTCGTGCAGCGCGTCGTGCGCCGACTTGAACTTGGTCTTGGGGAGCGACGCGTCGTCGGCTTCCTCGGGCTCGTCGCCGCCGAACGAGAGGAGCGCCTTGTTCCTGCGGGCGCGGTGCGGCGAGTCAGTGTGCTGCGTCGACGAGGAGAGCAGAGAGAGAGAGAAGAGGGACGCACTTGGTCCCCTTGCGCTTGCCCTGCTGGCGCTCCTTTGCCCTCTCAGCCTTCATCTCGCGCTTGGCCCTCTCCTGCTCCTTGCGCTCGGCGGCCGTGATCCTCGGCCGGATCGGGTCGTCCGAGTCGTCGAACGGGTCGACGCGCACCTCGGCGCTCTTGATCGTCGGCGCGTACACGGGCTTGTCGTCGGACCCGGGCTCGAGCTCGACGTCCGACAGCTTGAGCAGGTTGAAGAGCGAGTCGCCCGTGACGCGCCCGAAGAGGGTGTGCTTGTTCTGCAGCTCGGGCGTCGCGTCGAGCGTGAAGAAGAACCTGCAGGGAGGGGAAGGGGTCAGTGAGGCGACGAGCGGGAGCGAGAGCGAGGTGGACGCACTGGGACGAGTTGGACTTGGTGGTCGGGTCGGCCGCCATGGCGACGAGGCCTCGCCGGTTGAACTTGAGGCGCTGCAGAGAAAGAAGGGCCGGCGTCAGCGAGGGAGAGCGCGCAGAGGGAGGGAGGGAGCGAGCGCACCTGGTTGGCCTCGACGCCGAAGCTGCCCTCGTCGTAGATGCAGTCGTCGCCGCCGCCTGTCTGCGCGATGAAGCCCGGCAGGATGCGGTGGAAGGGGACGCCGTCATAGTGACCTGCGGGCGAGAGGGAGAGAGGTGAGCGCTCGTCGGGAAGGGGGAGGGCGAGAGAGGCGACGCACCTTCGAGGCAGAGCTGGACGAAGCTGTAGGCGGTCGAGGGTCAGCAGGAGAGCACTCATCGAGTGGCAAGGAGTGGCTGTGGACGCACTTGCGGACGGCCTTTGGGCACTCGCGCTTCCACAGTTCGATGAGGATGTCGCCGATCGAGGTGTGCAGGACGACGACGCCCTCGGTGAGGGGCTCGGTGACGCTGCAGGGCTTCGAGTCAGCTTCTTCGTCGCTAGACAGGGTCGTGCATGGCCGCAGAGCGGGTGTGGACGAGGTCGAGTGGGATGAGGGGAACGAGGGGGAGATGAGGTCGACGCACACGAACGACATGGCGAGACCGGGGAGTGCTTGGGTCGGGCTGTCGGTAGAGCTACTGGGAGCACGGCCTGCCTAGCTGCACGAGCTCGTGAGCTGGCGATGTGGAACGAAGTGAGCCTCGTCGTCGCTCCACCGACCCGAACCCTCTCGCTCTCGACCACACCACCGCCCTCGCTCAAGATGGCCAAGGAGCACCACGAGCCTCGCCCTACAGCTCCCAGGGAGCAGGGCCCGCCCGACCCGCCCGCCTCGTCGTCGTCCCTCCCGCCGATGCCGCCCCAGCAGCTCCCCGGCGTCTTTCCCCCGCCGCCCAACCTCGACGACATCCTCCGTGCAGCGAGCACCACCAGCACACGCGCACCACCGACCTCGCCAACCAGCCGCGCCCGCCGCCCGCCCATGACGACCGAGCGCATCGACGAGCGATGCTGGACCTCGACCAAGCAGACCAACGCCCGGCGGTCCGTCCCCCTCTGCCTCGTCTTCTGCTACCCAGAGAGCACCTCGCTGACTCTCCTTGCCGACACAGCGCCCTCGGCCGCGAGCCCGCCGTCACCATGTACTGCTACATCAACATGCGCCACGCCCTCGCCGACCTCGTCCCCGTCCCCGGCCACCCGACCGCCTTCCTCGCGCGCGACGCCCCGCCCGTCGACCAGCTCCCGCCCATCAAGCAGCGCACCGTCGTCGTCGACGCGCCCGAGGGCACGCCCGAGTACCGCTGGCCCTGGCTCGACGGCCGCTTCGTCTACGTCGCCCGCGGGAGGGAGAACGTCGCGCGCCACATGCGCGAGATGGGCGGCGTCGGCGAGCCGGCACCTCCTCCTCCTCCTCCAGCGCCCGCACCCGACGCTTCGGCCAAGCAGGGCGAGCCGGCGCCCACGCCCGTGACGAGCGCGAGCTCCAGCGCCGCCGCCGCCGCCGCCGACGCGTCCCACCCCTCCCCGCCCCCCTCCCCCTCGAGCGCCGGGCGCCCCAAGCGCAAGCTCATGCCGCACGCCGTCGTCGTCGAGGGCGAGCGGGTCGGCGCGTGGGACACGATGCGGCGCATCGAGGAGCGCGTCGAGAAGCAGGAGGCCGACAAGGCGCTCCCGGGCAAGCGCGAGGAGCGCATGCTGCGCCGGGCCATGGGCTTCGAGGACGACAGGTGCGTGCTCTCTCCCGCTCTCTCGAGGACGCAGCCGATTCAGGGCGTCGGCGCTGACCTCGTTCTCTGCGTTGCTCGCGCGCAGCTCCGAGACCCTGATCTCGCTCTCGGACGCCTACTCGTCGTCGCTGCAGCGCCTGCACGCCCACCTCGTGCGCATCTACTCGCCCGGGCTCAAGAACCTCGCGCGCCTGCCGGCGATCTGGACCGACGGCACTGCGCGCGACATGGGCGACACGGTCGCGACCCGGCTCGGCGACGGCAGCGCCTTCAGGCTCGTCGGCCGCATGTGGGACAGCCTCGCGAGCGTGCAGCAGCAGCTCGAGGAGCGCAGGAAGCGCAGGGGCGGCGGTGGGGGGGGGGGCGGGGCGAGGCGGACCCGTTCGGGGGGAGCCAGCCGCCCGTCCTTGGCGGCGGCGGTGGAGGCGGGCCGGGCTTCCCGCCGCTGCCGCCGATGCCGCCTCCCGCCGGTGCACCGCGCACGACCACCGAGGGCGAGGGCGAGCAGGCGGCGAGCGCAGGCGGGCAGGGTGCGCCAGGCGCGCCGAGGAAGGCGCCGCCGCCGCACGAGCCGGCCAAGGTGTACTACACGGCGTGCACCGTCTCGTGAAACGCGTGCCGTTCCTCTCCTCTCCCTGCGAGAGTGTGAGAGGTGCTCGAGCTCGTCGAGCGAGACTGCTGCGGCGTCCGCTGTCTCGTCTCCTGGCCGGTCGAGGACCGAGCGCCGCGGACGTGCCGGTTCGGAGCCCGGCGCCGCTCCTCTCGCTCGCTCTCTTCCTCTCCTCCGCTCCTCTCGCTGCCTCTCTTCGCTTCGTCTCGCGCAGCATCAGCATGTGCGGTGAGCGCGCTCTCCCTCCTCTACAGCCCTCTCTGTGCGCGCGCAGCGTGCTCCCCCTCCTCCTCGACTCTCCGCGGACCTTCCGCCGCCTCCGCTCTGCCGCACCTCGCAGTCCTCGCCGTCCCGAGCACAGAGCTGATGCCCCTGTCCGCCTGCAGACGTCCCGCAGTACATCGTCATCAACCCGCTCGCGCCCAACGCGCTCGTCTCGTCGTCGGCGGGCCCGGTCCTCATGACGCACCTCACGCCCGAGGAGCAGATGGCCGAGTGGCACGCTATGCAGGCTGCGAGGGGCGCGGCGGTGGGAGGCGAAGGCACGCCGGCGCCGGCGGGACAAGGCGCGTCGCCCTCCCTCGAGCTCTCCTCGCGCATCATCTCCCCGCTCCCCGCCCTCTCTCGCTCTCTCGCTGACCCGCCTCTCTCCTGCGCGCAGCCCGCCCCACCCCGCAGCGCCCCCAAAGCCCGCTCGACGGTCCCGCTCCCGCCGCTCGAGCCCGTCCTCGCGACCCAGGTCCCGCCCGACCAGCTCTTCGGCAAGTGGGCCGCCATGTACCGCGACTACGAGGCGCAGGCGCTCGGTGGGGGACGAGACGAGGAAAGCACAGGGTGGGGGAGGACGCTTGAGCGCGGCGGGCGCGGGGAGAAGGGCGAGGAGGGAGGAGAGGGACTCGGTGCGTCGCGCCTACTCGCTTTCTCGCGCTCACTTTCTCGCCTAGCCTCGCTCGATCACCTCCCCTGACGACCTCGACGCCCTCGTCTCCCCCGCAGCTCCCCGCTCCAAGCGCGCCCGCCACAGCGTCGACCCCTACACGAGCCCGCACGCCCTCCCCTCCTTCTCGACCGGCCACGTCGTCGCACCACTCGGCTCGACCTCGCCCTGCTCGCCGCCGCACGCTCAGTCGCTCGAGCTCCAGAAGGCGTACGTCGAGAGGGAGAAGGAGGGCAGGGTCAAGCTCGCGAGGGCTGCGAGGAAGTGAGGGAGGGTCGGTGCGCGCTTGTCGTCGGCGATTTGAGCCTCTCGCCGTGGTTTTCTTCTCTCTCTTCTGCAGTTTGCAACGCATCCGGTCAGTGCCTCACGTTGCGAGAGCTCGAAAGGCTCGTCGTCGTCGTCGTCGTCGTCGTCGCGCAGCCGGCTTCTGGCGCAGGCGCTCGTTCCTCTTCGCCGGCGAGCTCTCCTCGCAGCGCCTCTGCGTGCGTGACGAGGCGGTGCAGCCTTGCAAAGCTTCTGTCGCCGAGGTAAGCTCCTGTGCGTCCCTCGTTCGCGCTCGCGCCTCGTCCTCGCCGGCGCCGGCTCTCGGCGAGTCGACCCTCTCGCCTCTCTCCCTCCTTCCTCTCACTCGCCGCACCTCGACTCGCTCGCAACCCTTCAAATACTGCGCCTGCCATGTCCTGTGCGTCCCCTCGACTCGATCGCTCAGGCCTCGAGCTCGTCGAGCAGGCCTTCGCCGTCTCGCCCTCCGCGGACTCTCCGGCAGCGAGCAGCAACCCTGATGCTGACGATCCTCTACACGCCCGCAGCTCAGCAGCACGCCGACGAGCAGGCCCGCCCGCCGCAGCCCGTCCTCCTCGACCCCGGCTCCGAGTCGTCCATCCCCGCTCTCGCCATGACAAGCGATTTGCGCTTCGCCGCCGCGCACCTCGCGTTCGACGAGCAGCGCGCCGAGTGGCGCGCCGAGCAAGAGAGGGAGCGCATCCAGAGGGACCTCGACGCGCAGGCCAAGGCGGCGAGGGAGGAGTGACCGAGGCGAGGAGGAGGACCGGGAGCGAGGAGGTCTCTCGGGTCGCGCGCTTTGTCTGTCCGAGCCTGAACGCAATGATACACCCTTCCGGCTCTACAACCTAGTCTCGCGCTCGACCGTCCCGCTCTACCGCTTCTCGTCGGCCGGCCACTCGACGCGCTCGTCCATGCCGTTGAAGACGCTCACCTTGACGGCGAGCACGGCGAGCCCGCTGAACGTGCACGCGGCCCACACGACCCTGAACCCGCCGCCGATCTGCGGGACCCATGCGGGGCTCGCGAGCTGGGCGACCGTCGCCGGGCTCGCGAGCGCGCCGTAGCGGTACGCCTGCGTAAAGTTGTACGCCGCGCCCTGGCTCTGGAGGAGGACGCCGACGCCGATCGTCAAGGTGAAGACGAACGACAGGAGGGCAAACAGGCCGCTGAGGTCGAACACGGTCGCGGCCGAGTAGCGCGCGAGGCGCACGACGGGCGAGGGGAGGAGGGGTGCGTGCGGGAAGTAGGCGAGCGTCCACAAGGGGACGTAGAGGAGGGCCGAGACGACGAGGAAGACGAGGGACGAGATGAAGATCGAGGGCGTCTGGGTCGAGCGGAATGGGAGCTGGAGGGACGAGAAGCCGAGGAGGAAGGGCGAGACGGTCGTGAGGGCGGGGACAAAGTCGACCTTGATGGCGAGGGGCGTGCACATGCGCCTTGTCGAGCCCGATGCCGTCGCGCAGGCC
>Ga0308169_10001790_pt1 | contig 24002 bp, 23 predicted proteins | sample PhyBR1_2_FD_202139 | JGI IMG/M metagenome (GOLD analysis project Ga0308169, IMG submission 202139) | Phyllosphere microbial communities from UC Gill Tract Community Farm, Albany, California, United States - DLSLSB.R1 | ecosystem: Host-associated > Plants > Phyllosphere > Unclassified | place...
TATTATTCCGAATCGACCAGAACGATCTCGGCATCATCCTGTGCCGTGATCGTGACAGTCTGACCGCCCTTCAGCGCCGCGCCGTCGCGCGCGCCAAACGCTTCGTCGCCGATCGTGATCGCACCGGTCGCAGGCACCAGATAGACGTGGCGCCCTTCGCCGATCGCATAGTCGACGCTGTCGCCGGCCTTCAGCGTCGCCGCCAGCACGCGGGCATTCGCGCGGATCGGCAATGCATCGCCGTCCCCCTCGAACCCACTCGCGAGCGTCACGAACTGCCCCGACCGCTCGCCTTTCGGGAACGGCTTGGCCCCCCAGCTGGGCGAGCCGCCCTTGCGCGAAGGCTCGATCCAGATCTGGAAGATCGTCGTCGTTTCAGGCTCGAGATTATATTCGGCATGGCGGACGCCGGTGCCCGCACTCATCACCTGAACGTCGCCCGCCTCGGTGCGGCCTTTGTTGCCGAGCGAATCCTGGTGCGTGATCGCGCCGCTGCGGACATAGGTGATGATCTCCATGTCCTGATGCGGATGCGGCGGGAAACCCGAGTTCGCCGCGATCTGGTCGTCGTTCCACACGCGGATCGCACCCCAGCCCATCCGGGCAGGGTCGTAATAGCTCGCGAACGAGAAATGATGCCGTGCATTCAGCCAGCCGTGATCGGCATGGCCGAGGCTGGCAAAGGGACGGCGGTCTACTTTGCTCAAGGTCGTGGTCGTCATGAAATGTCTCCACTGGTTGAAGCCAAGATAAGCACACCGATCAGAACGTAAATAGAAACGCTGGAAACCGATCGTTTCGGTGCTAGCATCTCGCGGGACGGGTCATCCACCCCGGCACAATTGCGGAGCACCTCCTATGCGCCTGCCCGATCTCGAAGCCTGGGCGATCTTCGCCAGTGTCGTCGAGCACCGTTCGTTCAGCGCCGCCGCCGATGCGATCGGGCTCAGCAAGGCGACCGTATCGAAGGCGATCACCCGGCTCGAGGCGCATCTCGGCCAGTCGCTGTTCCACCGTACATCGCGTCGCCTCGCGCTGACCGAAGCCGGCAAGCCGCTCGCCGAACACGCCGCACGAATTCTTGCCGAAGCGCGGCTTGCGGAGGAATCCGCCAACGATGCGGCCAGCGCCCCCACTGGCCGCGTCCGCCTCGCCGCGCCGATGAGCTTCGGCATCACCAATGTCGCGCCGCTACTCGCCGAATTTCTCGCTGCGCATCCCGGAATCGAAGTCGACCTGCATCTGTCGGATGCACGCGTCGACATCGTCGCCGAGGGGTTCGACGTCGCGCTCCGCATCGCCGAGTTGCCCGATAGTTCGCTCCGCGCGCGGCGGCTGTGTACGATCAACTCCTATATCGTCGCCGCACCCAACTATCTCGCGGCCAACGGCACGCCGACGCATCCCGCACAACTCGGTGAACACCGCCTGTTCGGCTATTCCAACGTCGTCGGCCCGTGGCGCTTCCACGGTCCAGGTGGCGCCGAGGTTTCCGTACGCGCACAAGGGCCGCTGACCGCGAACAGTGGCGAGGCAATTCTCCCTGCGCTCGTCGCCGGCCTGGGAATCGCGCGATTGCCGGAATTCATCGTCGGCGCGGCGCTCGCGAGCGGCGCGCTCGTCTCGATCCTCGCGGATTGGGCCCCCGCCCCGATCGGCCTCCACCTGCTGACCCCGCCAAGCCCGCTGCGCCCCGCGCGTGTCGAGGCGCTGATCGCATTCCTGAGCATGCGGCTGCGCGACACGACCTGACCGGAACGCATTCCCAAGGCTTTGGTTAAGCAGATGCGCATCAGCTAATATACTGATAAGCTTTGTTATTACCTTCCGGGAGAGCAATGGTGGATGGAGTACCGGGACACCGGATCGAGATCGATCCATCGCGCGAATTCATGCGGCTGACGCTGTGGGGCGACTGGGCGAACGCACAGAACGACCAGTTGGGAATCGACCACGCCAAAGCCGTGCAGGATATGAAAACGGCGGGCGCACGGCACGGTCGGTTTCTCACCTTGGTCGATATTCGTGAAAAACGGTTGCGTGAACGGGAGGTCGTTGCCGAATTTCGCCGATCGATTGCCACCAATTCACCATCCCGGCGTATCGCGATCATCGTCGCGCGCGACCTGCCGACATCGATGGCGGCCGAAATGGCCGAACCTGGCCATGTGCTCATCGCCTATTCCGAAGACGAGGCGATGGCCTGGCTGTTTGCCGACTCCACCGAGTCGCACCCTGGAGTTGCCACGTTAACCGGCCGGGCCGATACAGATCTTACGAAAGATTAGATACTTACCCCACTTGGTTGCGAGCCTTAGCGAGAAATTAACCTTTTACCTTCATTTGTCCTGTGGTTAATGAATCGAAGTCGAGCGGCTGGCATGGGGTGCCGGGCGGTCTCGCGACAAGGGGACGACGCATGCGGGTGCTGCTGATCGAGGACGAGCCGACCACGGCCAAGGCCATCGAACTGATGCTGACGACCGAAGGGTTCAACGTCTACATCACCGATCTCGGGGAAGAAGGCCTCGATCTGGGCAAGCTGTATGATTACGACATCATCCTGCTCGACCTGAACCTGCCCGACATGCACGGTTACGACGTGCTCAAACGCCTGCGGGTCGCGCGCGTGTCGACGCCGGTGCTGATCCTGTCGGGCGTCAACGAGATGGACTCGAAGGTCCGCAGCTTCGGCTTCGGCGCCGACGATTACGTCACAAAGCCGTTCCACCGCGAGGAGCTGGTTGCACGCATCCATGCCGTCGTCCGCCGCTCGAAGGGTCACAGCCAGTCGGTCATCCGCACCGGCAAGCTGGCCGTCAACCTCGATGCGAAGACGGTCGAAGTCGATGGCAGCCGTGTCCACCTGACCGGCAAGGAATATGCAATGCTGGAGCTGCTGTCGCTCCGCAAGGGCACGACCCTGACCAAGGAAATGTTCCTCAACCATTTGTACGGCGGGATGGACGAGCCCGAGTTGAAGATCATCGACGTGTTCATCTGCAAGCTGCGCAAGAAGCTCAGCCTGGCCTGCGATGGCGAGAATTACATCGAGACCGTCTGGGGTCGCGGCTATGTCCTGCGCGAACCCGATGAGGTGCTCGAAGCCCAGGTCGCGTAACTCCCCTGTTTATCGGGAGCGCATGAGGCCGCGGTACCGGGGGGTGCCGCGGCCTTTCGCGTGGTTGGTTGTTGCTCTTCCCGCCGAGGGAGGACCGAACATCAGCCTTTCTTCCGCCGCAGCCGCCGGAACAGCCCCCGCTTGCTGAGCGACTCGAACATCTCTTCCGGGCCCTCGGGATCGAGCACCTCGTTGTCTGCGAGCCATGCCTCGACCGCGGTCAGGTCCGGCACTTCATAGGGTTGCACGGTCTTCCCCTCGCCGCGCAGGCGCTCGATCGTCGCGATCAGCGACCCCGTCTCAGCGATCAGGTTGGTCACGACCCGAATCTCGACGCCAAGATGTTCCGCGATCAGTCCGTCACGAATCGCGGTGATACCCTGCGACGTCGCCTCGTCGGTCGCACGGATCGCGAGGTCGCATTCGGTATCGAGGCGTAGCGAGCGGTTGTTCATGTTCGAAGAGCCGAGCCGGAACACGTCGTCATCGGCGATGAGGATCTTGGCATGGCAATAGATCGGCTCGCCACCCTTTGTGAACGGGTGATACATCCGCAGCCGCTGGTGCGTGTCACGCCGGTGCAGCGCCTCCATCAATCGTGCCCGCGCGGTATCCATCGCGATCGGCTCGAGCCAGCCCTGTGCGGTGGTCGGGTTGATGATGACGATCTCGGGGCCATCCGTTTCGTCGAGCCGCTTCGCCACCGCCTCGGCGATCTTGCGCGACGCGAAATACTGGCTTTCGATATACAGGTGCTTCTTGACGCGTGCGATCTGGCCAAGGAACAACGCCTCGCTCTCGTACACCGGTTCCTGGTCGGACATTTCCGGCTCGCTGCGCGCGATCGCGACGTCGACGTTGCGAAAATCGACCTCCAGCCCTTCGGGCCAGCTCTTCCCGCCCGGCACGCCCGCCGCCATCTTCTTGCCCCCGGCGAGATGCCAGCGGCGGCGAAACAGTTCGCCCAGCGCATGCGCGACGGGGCCCTGTACGGCACTGATCGCGTCGTGCCACGGCTTGTACGGCTTGCCCGATGGCTGGATGCGGTGCGGATCGTCGTCGCGGTGATCGCGCGTGTCCCAGCGGTCGCCGGTCATGTCGATCCCGCCGCAGAACGCAAGCGCGTCGTCGATGATGACGATCTTCTGATGATGCGACGCGGCGGTCGGATGATGGCCATCGAGCTTGGTATGGATGCGCTTGTGCTTCATCCACTTCAACATCGTGAACATCGTCGAGCCGCGGAACAGCGACTTGATCGCACCGGTATCCCAGCGCAGGACGAACACCTCGAGCCCCGGCTCGCGTTCGACCAGCCACAGCATGAATTCGCCGAGCGTCTTGGGTTCGCCGGGTCGATCGACGCCGGGTTCGAGCTGGATACGAGCGTCGAAATCCCAGCCGATCAACAAGATACGGCGCTTGGCCCCCATCATGGCGACGCGCGCGATGCGGAAATACTTCTCCGCATCGACGATCACCGCCATCTGTTCGGCGCGTTCGACCCGCCAGCATTCCGTCCCGACCTGCATTCGCGTCCCTTCGTTTGCCCGTCGGCAGTACCCGCGGCCGCGCGATTGGTTGCGGATGCACCCTGTATCGCCGCCCCCCGCACGCCTATCTAACGCGCTGATGCTTCCTCCTACCCAGCCTCCCGCCCAGCGCAAGGTGATCCATGTCGACATGGACGCCTTCTATGCGTCGGTGGAACAGCGCGACGATCCCTCGCTTAGGGGCAGGCCGGTGGCGGTCGGCGGGTCGCGTGCGAGGGGCGTGGTGGCCGCCGCGAGCTACGAGGCACGCGCTTTCGGCGTGCGCAGCGCGATGCCGTCGGTGACCGCGATCCGGCGCTGTCCCGATCTGGTGTTCGTGCCACCGCGGTTCGACGTGTACCGCGAAGTGTCCGACCGGATCCGCGCAATCTTCGCCGACTATACCGACCTGATCGAGCCGCTGTCGCTCGACGAGGCGTATCTCGACGTGACCGAGGATATTCGGGGGCTCGGCACCGCAGCGGCGATCGCCGAGGAAATTCGTGCGCGGATCAAGACCGATACCGGCCTGACCGCGTCCGCGGGGGTCAGCTACAACAAGTTCATCGCCAAGCTCGCGTCTGACCAGAACAAACCGGACGGGATCTGCATCATCACGCCCAAGCGCGGCGCGGCGTTCGTCCAGTCGCTGCCGGTCAAGCGCTTCCACGGCGTCGGGCCGGTCACCGCGCAGAAGATGGAGCGGCTCGGCATCCTCACCGGCGCCGACCTGTTCGGCCAGAGCCTCATGTTCCTCCAGGCGCATTTTGGCAGTTATGCGGAATATTTGTACCGTGCGGCGCGGGGGATCGATGATCGCCCGGTGCGGGTCAATCGCGCGGCCAAGTCGGTCGGCGCCGAGCGTACGTTCGAGACCAATCTCAGCACCGCCGAAGACCTCCGCGCTGCGCTGCACCGGGTTGCCGATGCGGCATGGGTCCGGATCGAACGGCACGGCACACGCGGCCGGACGATCACGTTGAAACTCCGTCATGCCGATTTCCGGACGATCACCCGCGCCCGATCGTCGCAGGCCGCCGTCACCGACAAGGCGGCATTTCTGGAGGCCGGGCTGGAGCTGCTGATGGCGCAACTTCCGGTACCCGCCGGGGTGCGACTGCTTGGCCTGACGCTCTCCGGGATCATGGGTGAAGACGACGAGGTTCAGCCAAGCCTGTTGTGACCTGCTTCTTCTCCCGTCTGGCAGAGGGCGGTATGCGAGGTTACCGGTCATACCGCATCGAGTGCCTAAGCCGCGTGCGCCGTCGCTGCATTACCCGCTTGCAGCGTCACGATCGCGACGGCGCCGAGCCCCAGCCCGTCGCTTTCCAGCCGCAGCGATCCCTGCATCGCGGTCACCGAATTCGCGCACCAGTGCAGCCCCAACCCGCCCGACTTATGCGCGCGCGTTGAAAAGCCACGCTGGAACAGGGTCGCGGCGATTTCGGGGGGAAACCCTTCCCCGTCATCGCGGATCTGGATCGTCACATGGTCCACCGACCGCGTGATCAAGGCCACGATCGAGCCGCTGCCGGTGCCGCGCGCGACGATCGATTCGACCGCATTGCCGAACAGATTGCCGATCACCTGACTCAGGATCACACGGCTTGCCATCACCGGACTCGGCCCGGCGGGGAAGCTGAACGCGATCGACACGCCGTGCGAATAGCGGATGATCGTCGCGTTGCGTGCGATGATGTCGCTGACGTCGCATAGTTCCAGCGGCGGGCGTTCGTGCGCGGCCCTTTGCTGCTGGCCGATAATCTCGAGCACATGCGACATCGCCTCACGGCCGACCATGAGTTCGCGGCGGTTCGCCTCGCGATTGGCCACTTCCGCTTCGATCGCCGCGGCGACGAACGCGGCCAGCTTCTGACGACGCGCATCGGGTATCTGGCTCCGCGCCAGTTCGCCGATCGCGCGGTCGACCGTCGCGCGATCGATCCGCACGGGCTGCGCAATGCCCTGGCTCAGGATCGTGCTGATCGGGTTCAGCGCGTTGCGAACATTGTGCATCACCGCGACCGCGCTTTCGCTTCGGCCGAGGTCGAACGATTGCACCTCGATCTGTTCGCGCAAGTCCTTCAACTGACGCAGCATCGCATTGAAGCTGCGCCCTAGCAAGCCCACCTCGTCGCGTCGCCCATCCTCTTCGAGCAACGCGAGCGATCCCGACGCGCGAACCCGCTGCATGTGGCTTTCGACGCGGTGGAGCGGTCTCAGCACCAACCGTTCGATCATTCGTCGCAAAACGATGAGGACCAGCAGCAACAGGACCGTTGACCCCGCCACTGCGAGCAGCAGCATCCGGCGACCGAGCAGCGACACGTCGCGCGGCACGCTGAACCGGGTGCTGGCGACCGCATGGCCATCCGCGCCGACCATCGGCACCGCGATGATCAGCTTCGATCTGGTGGACGTCACCGACTCCGCATCGCCGTCCGCAGCCAGATCGATCCGCGCATGCAGCTGGAGCAAGGCGGAGATCTGCCGCGACGTGACTTCGCGCGCCATCAGCACATAGCCTCGGGCATCGCCACTGCCGTCCGAACGCCGGACGCGCGCGACGCCGACCACCGCGACCCGGTCGCCGATCCGTGCGTAAAACCGCCCCGAACTGCGTCCGCCGGTCACGCGATCCAGGTCGATCCGGCCGACCATCGCGGTCAGTCGTTCGCGCAGGCGCGGTCGTTCCGCACCGCTGACCGGGTCCCGCCAATGGGCGATGACGACGCGCCCTTTCGGCGTGATATAGGCCATGCCGTCGACGCCGATATTGCCCATCGCGAGCGGCGAAAAGCTTTCGCGTTCGAACCGTGCGTCGGGGTGCGCCATATAGGCATAGCTGTCGTTCCAGTCGCCATAGTCGCGCACCGCGCTCTCGACCTTGGCGGCGTATTCGGACAGCACCGCACGCGTCCGTTCCACATGCGCGGCGATCGCCTTGTGCTCGAGCCTAGTGAAGCTGGGCGTGATGACGCAGGCGAGTAACAGCGTGATCGCAAGCGACGCGACCAGCCCGACCCCGGTCATCGTCAACACCAGCTTCGCGCCCAGCGACGAGGGAGTCCGCATCCGACCGAACTGCCGCCCTAACGATGGCGGCAACCGGCCGATCGCGGCGGATGGCATCAGCCGCGCATCCCGAACGCCTGGCGGATCGGCGGCGCCTCGCTGGACACGTCGTCCTTCCCGGTCAGGACCGCCGCCCGCGCCATGGCCAGCGCGAGATCGGCGGTGACCGGTCGCGAGAAGAAATAGCCCTGGAGATGGCTCGCCCCTGCCAGTCGCAGCGCCTGGACCTGTGCCTCCGTCTCGACGCCTTCCGCGATCACGCCCAGCCCGAGGGCGCGACCGAGATGAATGATCGAGTGGACGATCGCCGCACTTTCGCGTTCGCGGCCCATGCCCTCGATGAACGACTTGTCGATCTTGAGGCTGTCGAGCGCGAACTTGCGGATGTTGTAGAGGCTCGAATAGCCGGTGCCGAAATCATCGAGCGCGATCCGGAAACCCATCTCGCGCAGTGTGTAGAGCGTTTCCGCAGCCCGTTCGGAATCGTCGAAGATCGCGGTCTCGGTGATCTCGATCTGCAACCGCGTCGGTTCGACGCCCGCACGCGCAACGCTCGCCATGATATGGCCGGCAAAATTCTGGCGACGGAACTGGCGCGGGCTGAAATTCACCGAGACATATTGGCCGGGCCACTGCTTGAGCACGTCGAGCGCTTCGTGCAGCACCCAGTCGCCAAGCTCGTGAATGAGGTTCGATTCCTCCGCGATCGGGATGAACGTAGCGGGGCTCATCGGCCCGTATTGCTCAGCATTCCAACGGACCAGCGCCTCGAAGCCGACCACGTCGATCGCGTCGCGCGAAACGATCGGCTGATAGACCAGACTGAGCTCCCCCTTTGCGATCGCCTGGCTTAGTCCGCCCTCAATGCGACGACGGAAGCGGACTCCTTCGTCCATGCTCTCGTCGAACAGCCGGACAATGCCGCGGCCGCCACGCTTGGCATCGTTCAATGCCTGATCGGCGCGCCGCATGACGTCGACCGGATCGCGGCCCTGCCCACCAACCGTGACGACCAGTCCTGCCGATGCCCCGCCCTGCACCGAATTGCCGAACACGCGTATGCTGACCGAGCAGGCCGCGATGATCCGCTCGCAGGCGCTCACCGCCGCCGCCTCGCAGGACGTGTCGAACAGAATGCCGAACTCATCCCCACCAAGCCGTGCGACCATCGCGCCGTCGGGTGCAGACCGGTTGAGAATTCCGCAGACCTCGCCGATGAGCGCGTCGCCAGCGAGATGCCCAAGCGTATCGTTGACCAGCTTGAACCGATCGAGATCGATCATCACGGTCGCGAACAGCGCTTCGCCGCGCGTCCGTGCCGCGAGCGCCCGCAGGAACGCGAGACGGTTGGGCGCATCGGTCAGCGAATCATGCATCGCGATGTGCAGTGCGCGGCTCTCATTGGCAGCGAGTTCGGCGGCCTGTTCCTCGAGCTGGAGAACCTGCGCGGCAAGCAGTTCGCGCGCCGCCATCAGTTCGCGATCATTCTCCCAGCGCTGTGCGAGCGCGATCGCGGTCTGCAGGATCTCGGCAACCTCGAACGGCTTGGCGATGTAGAAGATCTTGTCGGCGGGCCCTGCCACCTTGCTGATCTCGATCGGCGAAAAATCCGAAAAGCCGGTGACGATGACGATGTTGATCTGCGGATCGAGCGCGCGGATGCGGTGTGCTGTCTCGCGACCATCGATCCCCGGCGGCATCCGCACGTCGATGAAGGCGACCGCGAACGGCATATCGTCGGCAATCGCGCGCTCGACGGCGGCCACCGCGTCGAGCCCCTGGTCGCAGTGCGTCAGCGCGAAATCGGGCACATCCTCGACCGGCTCCTGCCGTTCGTCACCGAACAGCTCGACGGCCATCGCTTCCAGCGCGTCACCCGTGCACGACCGCTGCCCGGCGAAGCTACGCCGGTAGCCGTCGTGCATCGCAGGCTCGTCGTCCACGATCAGAATACGCATCGAAAAACCGCTCCTCGCCGGGCCCGACCGTCGCCGTTCGGCGATGGCGTATGGGCCTCAAGCTCTTGTTATCGAGCGGTAACAAAGCGCAGTTAAGGGGCGGTAAACGACGTTTCGAGCTGATGCCCCAAAGCCTGCCCGCCGAGCACGATCGCACCGAGCGGCCCGGCGTTGTTGCCGAGCGCAGGCGGCACGATGAACGTGTCGGTCAGCGCGACCTCGGGCAATGTGATGTACCCGCCCAGGCTGCGCGTCATCGCGGCACGAACGCGGGGGAACAGATGCGATGCGCCCATCACGCCGCCGCCCATCACGATCCGCCGCGGGATCCCGGTCAGCACCAGCGTGTGGCAAAGCTGCCCCAGCGCATCGGCGACACCGTCCCAGACCGGGTGCTCGGCCGGCGCCTGATCGGCGGGGAAGCCGATCCGCGCGGCGATCGCCGGGCCGGCAACGAGTCCTTCGACGCACGCGCCATGGAACGGACAATTGCCGATCCAATCGTCGCCCTGGAACCGCGCCGGTCGGATGTGTCCGAGTTCGGAATGCGTCAGCCCATCGACCGGGCGGTTGTTGGCGATCATTCCGGCGCCGACACCGGTGCCGACGGTTACATAGGCAATGTCGGGCAAACCCTTCGCCGCGCCCCAGAACGCCTCGGCGAGCGCGGCGCCGACGACGTCGCTGTGGAAGCCGGTCGGCACGTTGTAACGGCGCTGGAGTCGTCCGGCGACGTCGGTCCCGGCCCAGCCGGGCTTGGGAGTCGAGGTGATATGGCCATAGTCATGCGAATGACGGTCGATCGAGACCGGACCGAAGCTGGCGATACCGATCGCGACGAACCCGCTCCAGCGATCCAGGACCGCTTCGATCGCCGCCATCGTCTCGTCGGGCCGCGTAGTCGGGATACGCACGGTTTCTTCGATCTGGTCGGGTCCGCGCGCAAGAATGCAGATGCATTTGGTCCCGCCGAGTTCGATACCTGCGACCAGAGGTGCTTCCGTCATCCCAAACTCCCAAACAGTGCGGCGGCCCGCTTCCTTTGTGGGCGGCACACAGTCAAGGGGCACGTGAGGCCCGAATGCTGCTATGCCGGTGCGGCACGATGACTGTGAGCGGATAATTCGTTCGCGGTCGATCCGCGCGATGGTGCGTTGAGCGTACTTCGTTCACATGAGCAGACAGGATTTTCCGATGGCGAAGAAGCCCCTCAAACTGCCCAAGGTCGATACTTCGGTCGAGGCACAGCCGCAATACAAGGTCGAGTATCGCGAGATCCAGCCCTACGGCACGCTCAAGCGCCTGCCGATCGCGCTGGAAGACAATGCGCGCGCGCAGAGCGTGGCGACGCTGAACCAGGTGCTCGCGGATACGATGACGATCCGCGACATGTACAAGAAGCATCACTGGCAGATGTCGGGTGCGACATTCTACCAGCTTCATCTGTTGCTCGACAAACATTACGAAGAGCAGGCAGCGCTCGTCGATCTCGTCGCGGAGCGGATCATGGCGCTCGGCGGCATCTCGATCGCGATGGCGCACGACGTCGCCGAAATGACGACGATCCCCCGCCCGCCGAAGGGCCGCGAAGATGTGCCGACGCAACTCGCCCGCCTGCTCGAAGCACACGAGATCATCCTGCGCCAGGCCCATGAGGGTGCGGAAGCCGCAGACGAGTCCGGCGACGACGGCACCAACGATCTGCTGGTGAGCAACATCATCCGCACGCACGAGCCGCAGGTCTGGTTCTTGGCGGAGCATCTGGCCGAGACCGAACTGGTCCGCAGCGACAAGTAACGCAATACTGCAATCCTCCCCCGCGAGGGGGAGGATTGAGTAGCCATTTGCGGACGTTATCGCTGCTGCGAATCAGCGATGGGTTCCACGCTACTCGACCGTTACGCTCTTCGCGAGGTTGCGGGGCTGGTCGACATCGGTGCCCTTCAGCACCGCGACGTGATACGCGAGCAACTGCACCGGCACCGCATACACCAGCGGCGCGATCAGCGGGTGGACCTTTGGCATCGTGATCGTCGCCATGCAGCCGTCGCCAGCCGCCTGGATGCCGTCGTAGTCCGAAATCAGCACGACCTTGCCGCCGCGTGCCATGACTTCCTGCATGTTGCTGACGGTCTTGTCGAACAGCGGGCCGGACGGTGCGATGACGATGACCGGGACATGCTCGTCGATCAAGGCGATCGGGCCGTGCTTCATCTCGCCGGCGGCATAGCCTTCGGCGTGAATGTAGCTGATCTCCTTCAGCTTCAGCGCGCCCTCTAGCGCCAACGGATAATCCGTACCGCGGCCGAGATACAGCACGTCACGTGCGCCGGCGATGTTGTGTGCCATCGCCTCGATCGCCTCGTCATACGCCAGCGCGCCGTTAAGCGCTGCAGGCGCCTCCGACAGATGCCGGACGATTTCGCGCTCCTGGTCTTTCGTCAGCAAACCCTTCGCGCGCGCCAGATTGGCGGCCAGTGCAGCTAGTACGGCCAGCTGGCAGGTGAACGCCTTGGTCGACGCCACGCCGATCTCCGGCCCGGCATGCGTCGGCAGCAGCAGGTCCGCCTCGCGCGCCATTGAGCTGGTCGGCACGTTGACGACGACCGCGATCTTCTGACCCTCGGCCTTCGCGTGGCGCAGCGCGGCGAGCGTGTCCGCGGTCTCACCCGATTGCGAGATGAACAGCGCAAGGCCGCCATCCTCCATCACCGGCGCGCGGTAGCGAAACTCGGACGCGACATCGAGGTCGACGGGCACGCGCGCGAACTGCTCGAACCAGTATTTGGCGACCATGCCCGCGTAGAAGCTCGTCCCGCACGCGACGATCGTCACGCGCTTGATCGTGGACAGGTCGAACTCGGGGATCGGCAGCGAGACCTCGCCTTCCATCCGCTTGAGGTACGAGCGGAGCGTCTGCGCGACGACGATCGGCTGCTCGTAGATCTCCTTGAGCATATAATGCTTGTGGTTGCCCTTCGAGATCACCTCGCCGGTGATCCCGGACAGCGTGATCGTGCGCTCGACCGGAGTGTTCTCGCGGTCGTAGACCTGCGCGCCATCGCGGGTCAGCACGACCCAGTCGCCCTCGTCGAGATAGGCGATTCGCTGCGTCAGCGGCGCGAGCGCGAGCGCGTCGGAGCCGAGGTACATCTCGCCGTCACCATGGCCGACGACCAACGGCGAGCCAAGGCGCGCGCCGATCAGCAGGTCGGGATGCTGGCGGAACAGGATCGCGAGCGCGAACGCGCCGTGCAACCGCGGCAGCACGTCGCGGACCGCGGCGATCGGGTCCATCCCCGCCTCGATCTTCTCGCTAACCAGATGCGCGACGACTTCGGTATCGGTTTCGCTGGTGAACGTCCGACCGCGTGCGATCAGTTCGTCGCGCAACGGCTTGAAGTTCTCGATGATGCCGTTGTGAACCACGGCGACCTCGCCGGTCGCGTGCGGATGCGCGTTGTTGGTGGTCGGACCACCGTGCGTCGCCCAGCGCGTGTGGGCGATACCGGTCTTGCCCGGCAACGGATGTGCGGCAAGTTCGTTGGCGAGATTGACGAGCTTGCCCGATGCCCGCCGCCGCTCGATCGCGCCGTCGTGATCGGTGGCTATGCCCGCCGAATCATAACCGCGATATTCGAGCCGCTTCAGCCCGTCGAGCAAACGGCCCGCGACGTCTTCGCCGCTCAGAATTCCAACGATGCCACACATAGCGTCTGTCCGTTCTCGTTCAGTCGACCGAAAGGAGCTGTTCGCCCCGCTCGACGACGACATGGGTCTGGTAGTAGTATTTGCCGGTCGGGCGACCGTTCGCGGTGAAATCGATCCGCACACGGCGGGCTTCGCCATCGACGCGGATCGTTCGTCCCCGCAGCGCGGTTTCCGCGGACGCGCCCAACCGGCTTTCGAGTTGCGCCTGCGCCACCGGGCGAACCTCGAGCGAGAGGTTGCGGGGGTCGCGATAGTCGCTTTCCGAATTGAGATAGAGGCTTGATCCCTGTCGTCCTGACGCACGCACCGTCATGACGAAGACGCCCGGATACGCACCGGGGGCCAACGCTGCCGCCCGCTCAATCGCCTCCATCGGCATAACCGCATCGCGCGAGATGTGAGGCGTAGCGCAACCAGCCAACGATGCGAGTACCGCCAGTGCGGTGATCCTCATACCCGCTTCCTAGCAAGCATTCTTTCACGGAAGCGCGCCGCCCAGCCGGGTTTGGCAATCTGTTCGGGCCGTACCAGCGCCAGCGCGTCGGGTTCAACATCGGCGGTCACGACGGACCCAGCCGCGACGATCGCGCCTGCACCGATCGTGACGGGCGCGACCAGTGCCGAGTTGGAGCCGATGAACGCGCCCTCGCCGACGACCGTGCGGTATTTGAAATAGCCATCGTAATTGCAGGTGATCGTGCCCGCGCCGATGTTTGCGCCTGCGCCGATATCCGCGTCGCCGATATAGGTCAGATGGCTAACCTTCGCGCCCTCGCCGATGATCGCCTTCTTGATCTCGACGAAATTGCCGACCTTGGCCTCCGCACGCAGCTCAGCGCCGGGACGGAGACGCGCGAACGGGCCGACATTGGCGCCCTCGCCGACGCTGGCGCCCTCGACATGGCTGAAGGCGTGGATCGTCGCGCCGTCGGCAATGCGCGCGCCCGGACCGAAGACGACGTTCGGTTCGATCACGACATCGCGACCCAGCACCGTGTCGTGCGCGAACCAGACGGTGTCGGGCGCGATCAGCGTGACGCCGTCCGCCATCGCCTGCGCGCGCCGCGTGGTCTGCCAAGTGGCCTCGACGCCGGCGAGTTCACCGCGGCTGTTGACGCCGGCCACCTCGTCGGCGCCGGTTTCGATGACGGCGGACGCGCGGCCTGCGGCGGCGGCAAGCTCGACGATATCGGTGAGGTAATATTCGCCCGCCGCATTGTCGTTGCCGAGCCGGTCGAGCAGCGTGAACAGGTCGGTCGCGCGCACCGCCATCAGCCCGGAATTGCACAGTGTCACCGCGCGTTCCGCCTCCGACGCGTCCTTATACTCGACGATCCGGTCCATCCGGCCGGCAGAATCGGCGATCACGCGCCCATAGGCGCCGGGGTCGGCCGGACGAAAGCCGAGCACGACGACAGCGGGCGTATCGTCGCCGTGCAGGCGGTCGATCATCCGCTGCATCGTCGCGGCGCTGACGAGCGGCACGTCGCCGTACAAGATCAGCACGTCGCCTTCGAAACCGGTAAGAGCCTCGCGCGCCTGGGCGACCGCATGGCCGGTGCCGAGTTGCTCCGCCTGGAGCGCAGTGGCGATGCCGAGCGGGGCAACCGCCGTCTCGACCTGTTCGCGGCCCGCGCCCGTCACCACGACCGTCTTCGCCGGGTTCAGCGCCGACGCACTCGCAACCAGATGCAACAGCATCGGCCGCCCCGCAATCGGATGAAGCACCTTGTGCAGGTCCGATTTCATCCGCGTACCCTTGCCGGCGGCGAGGATCACGACGGCGATGGGGTGGCCTGGTAAAGAGCCGGGGATCGGTTGGTCGATGGAATACGTCGTCATGGAAGGATCGCTGCCACGAAAGCCTTGCCAATTCCATAGCGTCGCTGGCAGGCCCGCGCGCAATGACGCATTTTTCATTCGATATCGTCGGCTTCGACCTCGACGGCACGCTGCTCGATACGAGCGGTGACCTCGCCGCCGCGGTCAACCATGCGCTCGCCTCGGTCGATCGCCCGCAACTAACCGTCGAACAGGTCAAGCCGATGATCGGCGGCGGCGCGCGGCATATGCTCAAGCAGGGGCTGACCGCGACCGGCGGCTATGACGAGGCGATGCTCGATACGCTCCACGCCAAGCTGCTCGCCTATTATGAGGCGAATATCTGCGTACTGACCAAGCCCTATCCGGGGGTGATCGACGCGCTTGATGCACTGGCGGCAAAGGGCGTGACGCTCGGGATCGTGACCAACAAGATCGAGCGATTCGCGCGGATCGTGCTCGGCGAGCTGGGACTGACCGAGCGCTTCGCGTGTATCCTCGGCGGCGATACGCTGGCCGAGTCGAAGCCGTCGCCGATGCCGATCATAGAGATGGTGAAGCTGTGTCGTGACAGCGGCGGCGGCGGCGGTGGCGGCGGTAGCGGGCGCGCTGTGTTCGTCGGCGATTCGATCTTCGACATCCAGGCGGGGCAAGCCGCCGGCCTGCCGACGATCGCGTGCAGCTTCGGCTTCCTGATGCAGCCCGTCGAAGACCTAGGCGCCGACGCGGTGATCGACGGTTTCGACGAACTGCTGCCGACGCTGGAAAGGCTCGGTGCATGAACCGTACGCTGCTCACGCGCACCGCGTTGATCGTGGCATTGGTATTCGCCGTGACGATGGCGTTGTTGCCGAAGCCACCGCACATGCCGATCGATCAATTCGGCGACAAGTTCGAACACATGCTCGCCTTCGCGACGATCGCCTTGCTGGCTGCGCTGTCGTTTCCGACCGCGCGGCTCTTTCGGATCGGCGAGCGGCTGTCGTTCCTAGGTGCGCTGATCGAGGTGCTGCAATCGATCCCGTCGCTGCACCGCGACTGCGACATTCGCGACTGGATCGCCGATACGCTGGCAATCACGGTCGTGCTGCTAATCGTATGGATCGTCCGGCGCGGACGCGGTGCGCGACTGCCCTAGAGCTTACGCCACTTCGTCCAGAGATGGCGGACGAGCATTGCCGGGGGCATGCGCAGCCAGTGCGAGCGGACGTAGAAGGCGAGTCGGGTCAGCGGCCGGATCGGTCTGCCCCATCCGTCGCGAGCGGTGATGCGGCGGATGTAGAGGCCATCGATGCCGGTTGCTTTTCCCGCGCCAAATACCGCGTCGACGAGGCGCAGCGACCGGGTCACCTCGCGCGACAGGCCATGATGCTTGGCCTCCGTCTGGAGCCCGTCGATGCCGAACTCCTCGACCAGGCAGCGAATATCCCAGAGGTTGCGCATCCCCCCAGCAAGGTCGCCGTCCGCGAACAGATGGGCTGCCGCATGAACCAACATTCCGTTGGGGCAGAGCGTGCGCAGACCGTTCTCCAACACTACGCTCCCTGCAATCAGCGCATCCGCATCGGGGGTGATCCGCGCGGTCAGCGGCAGGATCGTATGATGCACGTCGATCATCCGGTCGCGCTCGCGGTGGATCAACGGCGGGAGCTCGTGCATCCAGCGCCGGTAATACGCGTCGTCATACGGGTCCGGCTTCACCCATTCCCAGCCTGCCGCCAGCAGCGCCGCCTCGACTTTATCGATCGATGCGCGTGGCACGAGGATATCGAGATCGCCGATCGAGCGGCCCTGCCCCGCCGACAGCCCCGCCGCGACGAACGCGGTACCCTTCAGCAGGATGACGGGGCAATCGACCGCAGACAGCGCCCGCCGCGCCATCTCCGCCTCCCATAAAGCAGCGCGGCGGCCATGCTCCGCGGCGGCGCGCGCATCGGCAAGGATCGCCCGTACCGCGTTCGGCAGCGGCAAGCCCTCGACGCGCATCGCCAGCGTGCCGATCAGCTGCTCCGCGCGGGCCATCGCCAACAGGGTGGTCCAGCCGTCCGCATCGAGCCCGACGACGCTGGCCGGATCGGCGAGTGCATCAGCGAGCAGGCGGGCGTCGGTCACAGCGCGGCCCACAGTGCCTCGACTTGTTCGATCGCACTCGCCCCGTCTGGATAATCGATCGCAATGCAGGGAACGTCGGCGATCAAGCCCGTCAGCGCTCGAAAGCCGGCTTCGCCCAGTGCGACGTAGTTGGTCGATGCCTGCGTCATCCGCACGAACGCCTCGGCGGGCGGTACCGGCCGCGTCTCCGCGTCGAACCCGTAGCGCGGGAACAACAGCAGTGCGGGCGTAGCGGGCGTGTCCATCGTCGCAATCGCGCGCGCATCGGGGACCATGTGGCGGATATCCCCCTTTGGCGTCGCGCGCAGCAGCGGCCCCATTCGTGCATCCGGCCATGCCGCCTCTGCCGCGGCGATCGCTTCGTTTTTCAGGCTTATCAATCGCGGAAACGCGTGAATAAGCCCGGTCGCGGTGTCGAGCAGCGCGAACTCGTCGCCCATGAACCGCCAGCCATTCGCCGCAAGTAGGGTCGCGAGCGTCGACTTCCCCGCGCCCGAAATCCCCGTCATCAACAGTGCCCGCCCATCGCGCTCGACCGCTGACGCGTGAAGCAGCAGATGGCGACGCGCACCCAGCGCCATCTGCAAATTCATCGCCATCTCGGCCGCGAGCAGGCCCTGCCGCAACGGCAACGGTGCCGCCTCGGGCAGCATGAAATCGCCGCCGATCTCCACCGATGGGCGGACGAACCGACGCCAGGGCCGGCGCGCGAACAGACGAACGGTGAAGTCGGGGATGTCGTCATGCGGCTTGGGATAGTCGCGGTACAGCGTGTCAAGCACGGCGATCGGCGCGCGCCAGTCCGAGCCGATCCGGAAACCGACCGGGCCGATCCGCACGGAGAAGGCGTGCCTCATGTGCGCTCGACTGGTTCGGATTCGATCAGCCCGGATTCGATCAGCCCGGATTCGATCAGTTCGTCGAGCCGAGCGGCCAGCGCCTCCCGCGTGCCGTCGGTCAGGTCATAGTCCCGCGCAAGCCGATCGAGCAGTGCATCGAGCGAGAGCGCCCCCTTCCCCAGCATCGCTAGAATCTGCGGCGCAGGTTCGGTGAGCAGATGCGTAATCCCCGACGCGCGGTGATAGACTGCGGTGAATTCGTCGAGCGGGGCGACAAACAAGCCGTTCTCGGGTGGACCGTGAAAGATGGTCTGGTGCACGGCCTCAGCCGCGCGGCATCTGCAACGATGCGAAACAAGTGAAGCCGCCCTGGCCACGCTGCAACCGGCGGATGTATTTGACGTACGCACGGCTCCGCGCCGAGTCCGTACCGGGCAACGTGCTGCCATTCGCCATCGCGCGCTTGACCTCCTCGCCCTTGAACGGACGCGGCGACGACGGGAACGCCCCCTTGGTCCGCGCTGGCACGACCTTGCCGTCCGCATCGATATAACTACCCGCGCGGCTCGCATCGGGAACCGGGATTTCGCAATTCAGCACCGAGCCCGCAGTCTGAGCCAGCGCCGGCCGGATCGACATCACCGCACCCGCCGTCACCGCACCCAGCGCCAGCACGCGGCGACGGGTCGGCACGCTAGCGTCGCCGTCCGCGCTTGCGGCGAGAGCCGGGTTGACCGGGTATTGATTGGGTCGCGTGTCGTCCATGATGCCCCTGTTAGCCGACAGCCCTTTCATAATCCTGAAGCCCTGACAATATCGCTCGCTCATGCGCGTCGAGGGCGTACCGGATCAGGACGATTACGCCGCGCCTGAAATCTACCACTCACGTCCGCATCCGGTGACGGAGTCTCACGAAGCCTCGCGCCATCGACGTGGCATACCCGTTTGCGCCGCACCGCTGTATGGCGCGGTAACTGGACGTCGATTCCGTCCGAGGAGACCGCAATGCTGTCCGGATTTGGCCTGCGTACGTTTTGGGCGATCGTCGTGGTCGTCATCGCCGCCGTGGCGGTGTTCGCACTTACGCGCGACGTGCAGGGCGCGATCGTCGCGCTGGTCGGCGGGATCGCCGCCGCGCTGGTCGCCGCCGGCACCGGGGACGAGCTGCCCGCCCCCGACGATGCGACGAGCGTGTCACCGTCGGTGCTCGACGACGTCTTGGATGCGATCGTCGCACCGGTGATGCTGGTCGAGGACGGCCGCGTGGTGGTGGCCAACCGTGCCGCGCGGACGTTGCTCGGTACGCACATCCTCGGCGAGGACGCGCGGGTTGCGATCCGCCATCCCGCCGCCGCCGAGCGGCTCGGTACGCCGGGACCGATCGACGGTGAGCGGCCGATTGAGCTGGTGGGGCTTGGCACGCGCGACCAGCGTTGGGAGATGCTGCTCAGCGAGACATCGGAAGGCCAGCGCATCGTCCATTTGGTCGACCAGACAGGCAACTACGCGGCCGAGCGCATGCGGATCGATTTCGTCGCCAATGCCAGCCACGAACTGCGCACGCCCTTGGCGTCGATCCTGGGCTTTATCGAGACGTTGCGCGACGAGGCGGGCGAGGATGCCGAGGTACGCGCGCGGTTCCTCAAGGTGATGGACGACGAAGCGCGGCGGATGCAGCGGCTGGTCGAGGACCTGATCTCGTTGAGCCGCATCGAGGCGGAGAAGTTTCGCCTGCCCGATCAAGCGGTCGATTTCGCGCAGCTTGTCGAGGACACGCGCGAGGAACTGGCCGACGCCGCGGGCGATCGCGGACACGATCTGGTTGCGACGATCGATCCAAACCTCTCCTCGGTGTCGGGGGATCGCGTGCAGCTGTCGCAGATGCTCCACAATCTCATCGGCAATGCGATGAAATACGGGCGCGCAGGAACGCCGGTGACGATCGACCTGAAACGCGACGATGCTGGAATGATCCGGCTTTCGATTCGCGACGAGGGCGACGGGATCGCGGCGGTGCATATTCCGCGGCTGACCGAGCGTTTCTATCGCGCGGATGCGGGGCGCAGCCGGTCGCTGGGTGGCACCGGGCTCGGGCTGGCGATCGTCAAGCATATCGTCGAGCGGCATCGCGGGCGTCTCGACATCGCCAGTCAAGTCGGTGTCGGGACGGTCGTATCGGTCATCCTGCCCCCTAGCGGTAGCGTGGCCAAAGGCGCTGTCATAAAAGGGTAACCCAACTGTCACACAGGATCGTCTTAAGTACCGCTAAGGCCGGTGCATGACGGGAATTCTGGTGCAGCGGTTCGTTCTTCTTGGGGTGTTGGGTGCAGTGTCCGGCGCTCTGGGCGCGTGCGTCGATCAGGCGAACGGCGGCGGTGCGGGCTCGCGCGACCAGATCACCGCGGTCGGATCGTCGACCGTCTATCCGTTCACGACGATGATCGCTGAGCAGCTTGTCGCGAACGATCCCGATGCGAAGGCGCCGGTGATCGAATCGACCGGGACCGGTGCTGGAATGAAGCTGTTCTGCGCAGGCGTCGGCGCGGCACATCCCGATATCGAGGACGCGTCGCGGCGGATGAAGGCGAGCGAATACGCGACCTGCGCCAAGAACGGCGTGCGCGACGTGATCGAGATCCAGGTCGGGATCGACGGCATCGCCTTTGCCGAGGCGAAGAACGGCCCGAAGATGCAGCTGACGCCGACCGACCTCTACAAGGCGCTGGCCGCCAATCCGGGCGGCAAGGTGAACACGGCTCGGGTGTGGCGCGACGTCAATCCTGCGCTGCCCGCGGTGCCGATCCAGGTCTACGGGCCGCCGGCGACGAGTGGCACGCGCGATGCGCTGGCGGAGCTGATCCTGACCAAGGGGTGCGAGGCGAGCGATCCTTCGGCGAAGGCGCTCGCGAAGTCGGATGCCGAGGCGCACAAGGCGCTGTGCACGCGGGTGCGAGAGGACGGCGTGTATGTCGATGCGGGTGAGAACGACAACCTGATCGTCCAGAAACTGCAGTCGAACCCGAATGCGATCGGCGTGTTCGGGTACAGCTATCTCGAAGAGAATAAGGACGACGTGAATGGGGTATCGATCTCGGGCGTCGCGCCGACCTATGCGACGATCGCGGACAATGCGTATCCGGGGTCTCGGCCGCTCTATATCTATGTGAAGAAGGCGCATCTGACGGCGATCCCGGGGTTGCGGAATTTGCTGAAGCTGTACGCGGCGAACTGGGGGGCGACGGGGCCGTTGGTGAAGCGGGGGTTAATTGCGTCGCCTGCGGCGATTCAGGCGCGGTCGGCGGCGATTATCGCGAACGAGACGGTGCTGGATCCGGCGGTGTTGTCGTGATGCGCTTCCTCAGCACCATGCTAGTTCCCTCGCGAACGCGGGGGTCCAGGAGCCCAGCCCGCGATCGGAACTTAGCTGGGCCCCCGCGTCCGCGGGGGAACGGTGTCTTGGCGGTCATCGATCTACGCAACGAGTTAGCCACCCCATCGACAGCCACCACCCCGGTGAAGGCCGGGGCCCAATGGGGCACCGTTGCATTGGTGAGCACAGCCCGTCGTTACTGCGACCTCCCCAATTGGGCCCCGGCCTCCGCCGGGGTGGTTGCTCTGGGAGGGCACGCCTGATGTCCCCCATCGCCCTCCTCTTCCTCGTCCTCGGCTTAGGGCTGATCGGCTGGCTGACCGCGCGGGTCCGCGCCACCCGCTTCCGCGCGGGAAGCACAGTGCGGTTCAGCTCGCTCCCCTCGCATCACGGCTGGTACGTCGCGTTGTGGACCGCGATCCCCCCGCTCGTCTTCCTCGTGATCTGGTCGATGACCGCGCCGGCGCTCGTCACCGATGCGGTGCTCGCCACGCCAGCCGCGATCCAGCTCCCCCCGCCCGGCTTCGACCGCGCGTCGATCCTGTCCGAAGCGCGCAGCCTCGCGGAAGGTCGCAGCTTCGGCGCGTTCCACGGACTCGCGCGGACGCTCGCCCCCTCCTACGCCGCAGCGCAATCGCGCTACGACTGGATCGCCACCGCCGCCGCGCTGCTGCTCGCCTTCGCCGGCGGCGCGTTCGCCTTCACCCGCGTCAAGCCCGGTTTCGGCGCGCGGACTCAGGTCGAGCGGGTCGTGATGCTGATGCTGCTCGGCGCCTCGCTCATCGCAATCCTGACCACCGTCGGCATCGTCGCCTCGCTGTTGTACGAGTCCGCACGGTTCTTCTCGGTCGTGCCGATCACCGACTTCCTGTTCGGCACGCACTGGAGCCCGCAGGTCATCGACGGCCGCAATCCGGGCGCGTCGCTCGGCGCCGTGCCGTTGTTCTGGGGGACGTTCTTCATCGGCGCGGTGATCGCGATGATCGTCGCCATTCCGTTTGGTTTGATGAGCGCGATCTACCTCACGCAATATGCCGCGCCCAACACGCGCAAATGGATGAAGCCTATCCTCGAGGTGCTCGCGGGCGTGCCGACCGTCGTCTACGGCTATTTCGCCGCGCTGACCGTCGCCCCTGCGGTGCGTGACCTCGCCGTGTCGGTCGGGATCAGCTGGGCGTCGTCGGAAAGCGCGCTCGCCGCGGGCCTCGTGATGGGCATCATGATAATCCCGTTCGTGTCGTCGATGGCCGACGATTCGATCGCCGCGGTGCCCTCGTCGATGCGTGACGGCAGCCTCGCGATGGGCGCGACCTCGTCCGAGACGATCCGTCGCGTGCTGCTGCCCGCCGCCCTCCCCGGTGTCGTCGGCGGCGTGTTGCTCGCCGTATCGCGCGCGATCGGCGAGACGATGATCGTCGTGATGGCCGCGTCCGGCGTTGCGACGCTGACGCTCAACCCGTTCGCCAGCACCACCACCGTCACCAAGCAGATCGTCGACCTGCTGACCGGCGAGGCAGAGTTCGACAGCCCCAAGACGCTTGCTGCATTCGCACTCGGCCTGACGCTGTTCGTGGTCACGCTCCTTCTCAACATCGTCGCGCTGCGCGTCGTCAAACGGTACCGCGAAGCCTATGAGTGACACGCTCGTACCCCAGATTCCGGTGACCAATGCGGAGCCCGTGCGCCGCGTGCCGACCGACTGGACGACGCAGGCGATGCAATCGCGCATCCGCCGCCGCTATGCGTCCGAGCGCCGCTTCCGCTTTGCCGGGCTCGCCGCGGTATGGCTGTCGGCGGCGTTCCTCGCCTATCTGCTGATCACGATGGTGATGCAGGGCGCGAGCGGGTTCGTCGAGACACGCGTGTCGCTCCCGGTCGATCTCGCCGCCGCCAAGCTGCCGATCGAGCCCGCCCGCTTGGTCGGTCGCGGCGCCGATCTCGCGCTTGCCGGCGCCGGCCTCGAAGGCACGGTCGACCTCGCCGCGACCAAGGCGTTCGGCAAGGACGGCACCGACCTTCTCTCCGACGGCGCCTGGGCGGTGGTCCGCGATGCGATCAAGGCCGACCCGTCGCTGCTCCAGCGCAAGACCGTGTTCGAGGTCCCCGTCTCCAGCCCGATCGACGTCGCCGCCAAGGGCAACGGCACGCGCGACGCCGAAGCGATCGTCGCGCGGCTGAAGGCGTGGGTTCAACGCGGGCTTCCTCACCTCGGCGGACTCGACCGATGCGACCCGAGTTGGGATCTGGGGCGCGTTCAAGGGGTCGCTGCTGACGATGATCGTCACGTTGCTGCTGGCGTTCCCGATCGGTGTGCTGTCGGCGCTGTACCTCGAGGAATATGCGCCTAAGAATCGCTGGACCGATTTGATCGAGGTCTCGATCAACAACCTCGCCGCGGTCCCCTCGATCATCTTCGGCCTGCTCGGTCTCGCCGTATTCCTCGGGACATTCGGCATGCCGCGC
>Ga0308169_10001791_pt1 | contig 23990 bp, 18 predicted proteins | sample PhyBR1_2_FD_202139 | JGI IMG/M metagenome (GOLD analysis project Ga0308169, IMG submission 202139) | Phyllosphere microbial communities from UC Gill Tract Community Farm, Albany, California, United States - DLSLSB.R1 | ecosystem: Host-associated > Plants > Phyllosphere > Unclassified | place...
CAGTCGCGCGCCCTCGAGGAATCGCAGACGGCGCTGGAAAACCAGCAGGCCGAGCTGGAGCAGACCAACGAGCAGCTGGCCGAGCAGGCCGCCAACCTCGACCTCAAGAACACGGCCCTGACCACGGTCCAGGAGCAGTTGCGCGATCGTGCCCTGGAACTGGAGCGCGCCAGCCGCTATAAATCCGAGTTCCTGGCGAATATGTCGCACGAACTGAGGACGCCGCTCAACAGCTCGTTGATCCTGGCCAAGCTGCTGGCGGACAATACCGGCGGCAACCTGAACGAGGAGCAGGTGCGCTTTGCCCAGACCATCTATTCGGCCGGCAACGACCTGCTGAACCTGATCAACGACATCCTCGACATCTCCAAGGTCGAGGCGGGCAAGCTGGAGCTGGTGCCGGAAGAACTGCCGCTGCGCCGCGTGATCGAGGGCCTGGCGCGCACCTTCGAGCCGCTGGCGCACCAGAAGGACCTGGAGTTCGCGCTCACCGTCGAGCCGGGCGTGCCGGCGGCCATCCACACCGACCGCCAGCGCCTGGAGCAGATCCTGAAGAACCTGCTGTCGAACGCGGTCAAGTTCACCGACACCGGCCGCGTCAGCCTGACGGTCAGCGCGAATGCCGACGGCTGGGTGCAGTTCGAAGTGCAGGATTCCGGCATCGGCATCGCGCCCGAGCAGCAGGACAAGATCTTCGACGCCTTCCACCAGGCCGACGGCTCGACCGCGCGCAAGTACGGCGGCACCGGCCTGGGCCTGTCGATCTCGCGCGACCTCACCAGCCTGCTGGGTGGCACGCTCACGGTGGCCAGCACGGCAGGCGAGGGCAGCACCTTCACCCTGAGCCTGCCGCGCAACGGCGCCGTCGCCGCGACCCCGCCCGCGCCCCAGCTGGTGCATGCGGCCAAGCCGGTGCGCGCCCCGGCGCCGGCGCCGGCCGTGGCCGAAACCGAGCCTGCCGTCCCGGCCGGTCCGCGCTTCGACGACGACCGCGCCGAGGCGCCGTCCGGCCGCCGCACCGCGCTGGTGGTCGAGGACGAGCCGGAGTTCGCGCGCATCCTCTACGGCCTGGCCCACGACATGGACTTCCGCTGCCTGGTCGCGCTGACCGCGGAAGAGGGCCTGGAACTGGCCACCGGCGAGAACCCGGACGCCATCCTGCTCGACATGCGCCTGCCGGACCGCTCCGGCCTGTCCGTGCTGCAGCAGCTGAAGGACAATCCGGCCACCCGCCACATCCCCGTGCACGTGGTGTCGAGCATGGAAAACGGCGGCGAAGCCCTGCACCTGGGTGCGATCGGCTACGCCCTGAAGCCGACCACCCGCGAGCAGCTGGAGGACGTGTTCCGCAAGCTGAAGGACAAGTCCGCGCAGAAGGTCAAGCGCGTGCTGCTGGTCGAGGACGACGAGCGCCAGCGCGACAGCGTGGTCCGGCTGGTCTCCGATAACGATGTCGAGATCGCCGCGGTCGGTTCGGGCGAGGAAGCGCTGAACCTGTTGCGCACGCAGATTTTCGACTGCATGATCATCGACCTGAAGCTGCCCGACATGCAGGGCAACGAGTTGCTGCAACGCATGTCGCTGGAAGAGCTGTGCTCCTTCCCGCCGGTCATCGTCTACACCGGACGCAACCTGACCCGCGAGGAGGAAGCGGAGCTGCTGAAATACTCGCGCTCGATTATCATCAAGGGTGCACGTTCGCCGGAACGCCTGCTCGACGAGGTCACGCTGTTCCTGCACAAGGTGGAGTCGCAGCTGTCGTCCGAACGCCAGACCATGCTCAAGAGCGTGCGCGGGCGCGACCGGGTGTTCGAAGGCCGCACCATCCTGCTGGTGGACGACGACGTCCGCAACGTATTCGCATTGACCAGCGCGCTGGAGCAGCGCGGCGCGCATGTGGAGGTGGGCCGCAATGGCTTCGAAGCCCTTGCCAAGCTGAATGAAGTAGAGACGATCGACCTGGTGCTGATGGATGTCATGATGCCCGGCATGGACGGCCTGGAAGCGACGCGCAGGATCCGCCAGGACGCGCGCTTCACGCGCCTGCCGATCATCGCGATCACGGCCAAGGCGATGAAGGATGACCAGGAGCAATGCCTGGCCGCCGGCGCCAACGACTACCTCGCCAAGCCGATCGACCTGACCCGGCTGTACTCGCTGCTGCGGGTATGGATGCCTACCCTGGAGCGGATTTGAGTATCGACATCGAACTGCGGATGCTGGTCGAAGCTGTCTATCTCAAGTACAACTACGACTTCCGCGACTATACCGGCGCGTCGCAAAAGCGCCGCGTGCAGGCCGCCATGCGCGCCATGGACTGCGACACCGTGTCCGCGCTGCAGGCCAGGGTGATGCACGAGCCGAGCGCCTTTGCCCAGCTGCTGCAGTTCCTGACCATTCCGGTCACGGAAATGTTCCGCGATCCCGAGTACTACCTGGCGCTGCGCCAGCAGGTCGTGCCGCACCTGGAGACCTATCCCTCGCTGAAGATCTGGGTGGCCGGCTGCAGCACCGGCGAAGAAGTGTATTCGCTGGCCATCCTGCTGAAGGAAGAGGGGCTGCTGGAACGCAGCCTGATCTACGCGACCGACATCAATCCGGAATCGCTGGAAGCGGCGCGGCGCGGCGTGATGCCGCTCGAGCGCATGCGCCTGTACACCGAGAATTACCAGAAGGCGGGCGGGACCCGGGCCTTCTCGGACTATTACACGGCGGCCTATGGCGGCGCGCTGTTCGAGCGTTCGCTGGTGGAGAGCGTCACCTTCGCCGACCACAGCCTGGCCACCGACAGCGTGTTCGCCGAGACCCATTTCATCAGCTGCCGCAACGTGATGATCTACTTTAACCGGCGCCTGCAGAACCGGGTGCTGGGCCTGTTCCACGAATCGCTGGTGCACCGCGGCTTCCTCGGCCTGGGCAGCAAGGAGAGCATCGACTTCTCCAGCTATGCCCAGCGCTTCGAACCGCTGGCCAGGCGCGAACGGGTGTTCCGCAAGGTGGGGGCGTGATGGAAACCGCCGACCTGCACGCCGCGCTCGCCGGCCGCCGCATCGAAGCGGTGGTGATCGGCGCCTCGGCCGGCGGGGTCGAGGCGCTCGGCACCCTGCTGCCCACGCTGCCGGCCGGCTATCGCCTGCCGGTGTTCTGCATCCTGCACCTGCCGGCCGACCGCGAGAGCCGGCTGGCCGAGCTGTTCGGCGAGCGCCTGGCGCTGCCGGTCAGCGAGGCCGCCGACAAGCAGGCGATCGAGCCCGGCACCGTCTACTTTGCCGGTGCGGGCTACCATTTGTCGGTGGAACGGGATTTCACTTTCTCGCTGAGCTGCGAAGCGCCGGTGCATTTCGCGCGTCCGGCCATCGACGTGCTGATGGAATCGAGCGCCGACGCCTACGGTCCCGGCCTGGTGGGCATCCTGCTCACCGGCGCCAACCAGGACGGCGCCGCCGGCATGGCCGCGATCCATGCCGGCGGCGGCCTGACCGTCGTGCAAGACCCCGATGACGCCCAGGTGGCGACGATGCCGCAAAGCGCCATCGACCGTTTTTCCCCGCACCTGATCCTGCCCCTGGCCCGCATCGGGGCGTTGCTGCCCATGTTGGAGACCGAATTGCCATGAGCGCACAAGACCCAAGCAAATTGCTGATCGTCGACGATCTGCCGGAAAACCTGCGTGCCCTGGACGCCCTGATCCGCGACGACAAGCGCCAGGTGTTCCAGGCATCGTCCGGCGAGGAAGCGCTGACCCTGATGCTCGAGCACGAATTCGCGCTCGCCATCCTCGACGTGCAGATGCCGGGCATGGACGGCTTCGAGCTGGCCGAGCTGATGCGCGGCACCGAACGCACCCGCAACATCCCGATCGTGTTCGTTTCGGCCGCCGGACGCGAACTGAACTATGCCTTCAAGGGCTACGAGCAGGGCGCCGTCGACTTCCTCTACAAGCCGCTCGATCCGGACGCGGTGCGCAGCAAGGTCAACGTCTTCGTCACGCTCGACCAGCAGCGCCGCGAGATGCGCCGCCAGATGGAGGCGCTGGAACGCAGCCGGCGCGAACAGGAAACCCTGCTGCGCGAGCTGAACAAGACCCAGGAAGAGCTGCAGCGCTCGCTGCGCATGCGCGACGACTTCATGTCGCTGGTGGCCCACGAGCTGCGCACCCCGCTCAACACCCTGTTCCTGGAAACCCAGATGCGCAGCCTGCAGCTCAAGCGCGGCAACGTGCCGGCCTTCGATCCCGAGCAGATGGCGAACATGATCAAGCGCGACGAACGCCAGATCAAGGCCATGATCCGCCTGATCGACGACATGCTGGACGTCTCGCGCATGAAGAGCGGCACGCTGTCGATCCGGCCGGGCAAGGTTGAACTGATGGGCTTGCTGGAGCGGGTGGTCAACGACCTGTCCCTGCAGGCCGCCGCGGCGAACACGACCCTGCAACTGTCCGTGCACGCACCCGTGGAAGGCTGGTGGGACGAGTTCCGCATCGAACAGGTGATCGTCAACCTGCTGACCAATGCGCTGCGCTACGGCGGCGGCGGCACGGTCGAGGTCGACGTACAGGAAGTCGGCTGCAATGTGCGCATCGACGTGCGCGACCACGGCAAGGGCATCGCCCCCGACTACCTCGACCGCATCTTCGAACCCTACGAGCGCGGCGCCAGGAGCGGCGAACCGAAGGGCCTCGGCCTGGGCCTCTACATCTCGCGCCAGCTGGCCACCTCGCACGGCGGCGAACTGACCGTGCAGAGTACGCCGGGGCAGGGGGCGACTTTCAGTTTGCTGTTGCCTTGTACCGAGGCGGCGATGCCGGCGGTGGCTTCCGCCTGAACCCCTGCCGCCTCCGCGGGGGCGACGGCGGTGCGATAGCTAAAATCAATGGATGAAATCCGTTCAATTAATTTCACATTCGACGTCGTGCGCGGTATAGTGCGTACCTAACGTTTTTTTTAACCCCGAAAGAGGAGTTTTCATGTCCATCATCAACACCGAAATCAAACCGTTCAAGGCAACCGCTTTCCACGACGGCAAGTTCGTCGACCTGACCGAAGCCGATTTCAAGGGCACCTGGTCGGTCCTGATGTTCTACCCGGCTGACTTCACCTTCGTCTGCCCGACCGAACTGGAAGACCTGGCTGCTTTCCAGCCGGAATTCGCGAAGATGGGCGTCAAAGTCTACGGCGTGTCGACCGACAGCCACTTTGCCCACAAGGCATGGCACGACACCTCGGAAGCCATCAAGAAAGTGAACTACCCGCTGATCGGCGACCCGACCGGCACCCTGTCGCGTAACTTCGAAGTCATGATCGAAGAAGAAGGCATGGCCCTGCGCGGTACCTTCGTGATCAATCCGGAAGGCCAGATCAAGCTGATGGAAGTGCACGACAACGGCATCGGCCGCGACGCATCGGAACTGATGCGCAAGGTCAAGGCTGCCCAGTACGTCGCCGCGCACCCGAACGAAGTCTGCCCGGCCAAGTGGACCGAAGGCGCAGCAACCCTGAAGCCGTCGCTGGACCTGGTCGGCAAGATCTAAGACTGGCACGGAACTACCGTAGGGTGGGCTCCCCGAGCCCACGCGTAGCACCCGTGGTACATGTAGTAACGGAGCACCGACCGCCGGGGGGCGGGCAGTGCTCTTCCCCTCCCTTAAAGCAGCCCGCACGCGATGGGCCTGCCCTGAAAGACAGGCGATCAAACTGGTCGATCTGCCGGTTCAGATTTACCACTTTGATCCTATTGGATGCGCCCGCATATGAGCCGCATCGGCCTGAACACGACTGAAGAAAAGGAAATGACCATGAGCGTTCTCGACAATGACCTGAAAACCCAGCTCGGCGCCTACCTGCAACGCGTGCAGCAACCCTTCGAACTGGTCGCTTCGCTCGACGACAGCGAGACCTCGAAGCAGATGCTCGACCTGCTGCAGGCCATCCAGGGCCTGCGCGCCGACAAGATCACCCTGCGCCTCGATGGCAACGACGCCCGCAAACCGTCCTTCAGCCTGCAGCGCACTGGCAGCGACACGAGCCTGCGCTTCGCCGGCCTGCCGCTGGGCCACGAGTTCACTTCGCTGGTGCTGGCCCTGCTGTGGACCGGCGGCCATCCGCCGAAGGTCGAGCAGGACGTCATCGACACCATCAAGGCGCTCGACGGCGACTACGAATTCGACGTCTACATGTCGCTGACCTGCCATAACTGCCCGGACGTGGTGCAGGCCCTGTCCCTGATGGCGATCCTGAACCCGCGCATCAAGACCACCGTCATCGAAGGCGGCGCCTTCCAGAAGGAAGTCGAGGCGCGCCAGGTGATGGCGGTGCCGATGGTCTTCCTGAACAACGAGATGTTCGGTTCCGGCCGCATGATGATCGAAGAGATCGTCGCCAAGCTGGACAAGGGCGCCGGCGAACGCGACGCCGCCAAGCTGAATGCGAAAGAGCCGTACGACGTGCTGATCGTCGGCGGTGGCCCGGCCGGCTCGGCAGCCGCCGTGTACGCGGCCCGCAAGGGCATCCGCACCGGCATCGCCACCGGACGCATGGGCGGCCAGGTGAACGACACGATGTCGATCGAAAACTACATCTCGGTGCTGGAAACCGACGGTCCGAAGTTTTCAAGCGCACTCGAAGCCCAGGTGCGCCATTACGGCGTCGATATCATGACCCAGCAGGAAGCCGCGCAGCTGATCGCGCCGTCCGCGCCGGGCGAACTGGTCGAAGTCCGCTTCGCCAACGGCGGTTCGCTGAAGTCGAGCACCGTGATCCTGTCGACCGGCGCGCGCTGGAGGAACGTCAACGTGCCGGGCGAGCAGGAGTACAAGAACGCCGGCGTGAACTACTGCCCGCACTGCGACGGCCCGCTGTACAAGGGCAAGCGCGTGGCCGTGATCGGCGGCGGCAATTCGGGCGTCGAAGCGGCGATCGACCTGGCCGGCATCGTCCAGCACGTGACCCTGATCGAGTTCGCGAACCAGCTGAAAGCGGACGCGGTCCTGGTCAACAAGCTGAACAGCCTGTCGAACGTGACCGTGCACGTGAACGCCCAGACCACCGAGATCACCGGCGACGGCAAGAAGGTGGGCGGCATCAGCTTCAAGGACCGCGTGTCGGGCGAAGACAGGCACGTGGAACTGGAAGGCGTGTTCGTGCAGATCGGCCTGGTGCCGAACACCGAATGGCTGAAGGGCGGCGTGGAACTGTCGCGCTTCGGCGAGATCGTGGTCGACGCCCACGGCCGCACCAATATCCCGGGTGTGTTTGCCGGCGGCGACGCCACCACCACGCCGTTCAAGCAGATCGTGATCGCGGCCGGCGACGGCGCCAAGTGCGCGCTGTCCGCCTTCGACTACCTGATCCGCATGCCGGTGGCGGTCGAAGCCGCGTAAGCAGTATCGTCAGCGGTATCAGGCGCGCAAGCGGTCCAGGATCGCGTGCAGCTGGTCGAGGTCGATCGGCTTGACCAGGTGATGGTCGAAGCCGGCGTCCCTGGTGCGGGCGCGGTCGCTGTCCTGGCCATAGCCGGTCACCGCGGCCAGCATCGCGTGCGCGGTTTCCGGCAGGGCCCGCAGGCGGCGCGCCAGTTCGGCGCCGTCCATGTCGGGCAGGCCGATGTCGAGCAGGCAGACCTGCGGCGCGGTTTCACGCGCCCGCGCCAGCGCCCGGTGCGGACAATGCTCGACCATGACCTCGTGGCCGGCGGCTTCCAGCAGCATCCCCAGGGTGTCGGCCGCATCCTCGTTGTCATCGACCACCAGGATGCGCAGGGCCCCGGTGCCGGGCGCCGCCTCGCCGCCCGCCGGTCCCGGCGCCGCGGTGTCCCGTTCGGACAGGCGCGGCAGCGTCACCATGAAGCAGCTGCCCTTGCCGAGTCCCGGGCTGTCGCAGGCCACCGTCCCGCCGTGCAGCTCGACCAGGCTCCTGACCAGCGCCAGTCCGAGTCCCAGTCCTCCGGAGGCGCGATCGGCGCTGCGTTCGGCCTGGGCGAACAATTCGAAGGCGCGCGCCGCCACTTCCGGCGCCATGCCGATGCCGTTGTCGGTCACGGCGATGCGCACCTGGCCGGCATCGGCTTCGACCTCGAGCCGCAAGGTCCCGCCTTCGTGGGTGTACTTGGCGGCGTTGTTGAGGATGTTCGCCAGCACCTGCACCAGGCGCTTCTTGTCCCCGCATACCAGCGCCCGCGCCGGCGGCAGCCGGACCTGCAGGTCCTGGCGCCGCGCCTGCACCAGCGGCATCACCTGCTCGACGGCCTCGAAGGCGGCCTGGCCGACGTCCAGCACCGCTTCCTCCAGTTCGACCAGGCCGCGCGTGACCCGCGAGACGTCCAGCAGGTCGTCGATCAGTTCCGTCATGTGCCGCACCTGGCGGCCGATGATCCGGCTGGTGGTGTGCACCAGCGATTCGTCCGGCTTGGCCCGCTGCAGCAGCTCGGCCGCGGCGCCGATCGGGGCCAGCGGATTGCGCAGCTCGTGCGCCAGCATCGCCAGGAATTCGTCCTTGCGGCGATCGAGTTCCTTCAGCTTCTCTTCCGCCGTCTTGCGCTCGGTGATGTCGCTGGCGGCGCCGATCCATTCCTCGATCTCGCCGTCCGCGCCGAACATCGGCACCGCGCGCGACAGCGTCCAGCCGGCGCTGCCGTCGACCCGGCGCACGCGGTGCTCCAGTTCGAAGACGCGCCTGTTGCGGATCGCATTTTCGATTTCCGCGTGCACCAGCGGCTGGTCTTCCGGCGGAATGTAGTCGTCGAGCCAGAGGCGGCGCGGGTTGGCGGTGTCCTCGACGAAGCCGCGGCCGTCGAGCTGGCGCATTTCGCTCCAGTCGGGGCTCATGCGGTAGATGACATCCGCCGAGGCGTGGGTCAGGGCCCGGAACCGGGCTTCGCTGGCGCGGATTGCCGCCGCCGTGCGGACCCTGTCGGTGACGTCCGAGGTTGTATGCGAGATGCATAAAACGCAGCCGTCATCGTCGAACACCGGGGTGCTGACGGCATCCCAGAAGCGCTCCTCGAACGCCACTTCGCCGTTCGGCAGCAGCACGCGGATCGGATAGCGCTGCGCCGGCAGGGTGTCCGGCTTGCCGGTGGCGACCACCCGCGCGAGCGACTCCCTGAGATCCAATTCGCCGGTGTCGTCAGGGTCGTCGGGATTGCGGGGAAAGACTTCGAACAGGCTGATCCCGATCAGCTCGTCGCGCCTGCGCCCCGAAGCTTTCAGGAAGGCGTCGTTCACCGCGAGCACGGTCGCTTCCGGCGTGGGCGACAGCAGGTAATTTCCGATAGGAGAATGCCTGAAGACGGCTTCGAGAAGAGGTGTCGAGAGCATTGGTGTTGGTCGTAATGCCGGGTTTATCCGTCATTGTAAAAGAAGCTTGCACTGGAGCGGTGCGCGTTTAACATTGGGCGTCCGTGAGAGTTCGCGAGTTTTCTGGATAGAAATTCCATGTACGATAGACTGCGCCGGCGGCCATGGTGGCTGCCCTGTCCGCCAACCGGAGATCCCATGACGTTTTTCGAATCGATCCAGACCTGCTTCCGCAAATACGCCACGTTCGAAGGAACGGCATCGCGTTCGGAATACTGGTGGTTTTTCCTTTTCCTGTGCCTGGCAGCGTTCGTCTGCGGCGTATTCAGCGAGAAGCTGCAGGTGGTATTCAATCTCCTGACCCTGCTGCCGTCGCTCGCAGCCGGCGCCCGGCGTTTGCATGACACCGACCGCAGTGGCTGGTGGCAGCTGTTGTTCTTCGTTCCGCTGGTTGGCTGGATCGTGCTGATCGTGTTCTGGGTGCAGGAGTCGCGTCCGAATCGCTACGACTCGGCGGCGGCGTATGCCTGAACAGGCTGGAGGAGCAGGGACGTGGGAAAGCGCGCCGACCCGTGAGGACTCAGGGTAGCGTCGCCTGGGCACTGCAGATGCGGTAAAACTGCGGGGTCTGCAGCATCGCTCAGTGGAAGAACATGGGGGCCATGCCGTTCAGGGCATCGGTTTCCACCAGCAGCCAGGTAGCGATGCTGATCAGTCCGACGTGGAGCGCGGTCCAGGTGGCGGGGAAGACGCGGATCATGATGAACCTCCAGTGTATGCCGGTTGAGGGAGAATATGCCTCCATCATAGGTCGGGTGCTGTCTAGCAACTATCGGCGGGCAATCCGCCGGGATGTAGGAAAACACCTTGTCTCTCTGTCTGAGCGCATGTGGAATGCTCTGGTGCCCCTCCTACGGTAACTGTAGGTTGCGTCCTATACCGGCCCAGTTCGGCCCATTTTAAAGTTGGGCCACCATGACCCGACACGAACCCAGACTCCTGCACAAAGGCCTGCTTGCGGTGCGCCGCAACACCATTCGCCGGCTGCTGAATACCGTCTTCGGTATCGAACAGCTGCGCGACGGCCAGCAACGCGTGATCGACAGCGTCCTTGACGGCAAGGACACGCTGGCGATCATGCCTACCGGCAGCGGAAAATCGCTGTGCTACCAGATCCCCGCCCGCATCGTCGAAGGGATGACCATCGTCGTTTCCCCGCTCATCTCCCTGATGAAGGACCAGCTCGAAAAGCTGGACGAGATGGGCATCCGCGCCGTGCAGGTCAACAGCAGCTTGGCCGCGGAGGAAGAGCGCGAGGCGCTGGCGGCGATCCGCGAGAACCGCTGCGAGATCGTGTTCTGCACGCCCGAACGCCTGGTAATGGCGGAATTCGTGGAGACACTGAAGCAGGTGAAGATCGCCCTGGTGGTGATCGACGAGGCCCATTGCATCTCGCAGTGGGGTCATGACTTCCGTCCGGCCTACCTCGAGATGGCCGGCGCGATCGACGCCCTGGACCGGCCGCCGGTGCTGGCCCTGACCGCCACCGCCACCGAAGACGTGGTCGATGACATCGGCCGCCAGCTCGGCCGCCCGCGCATGAAGGTCATCAATACCGGCATCTACCGGCCGAACCTGCACTACCGCGTGCTGCAGGTGACGAATCCGGACGAGAAGCTGCAGGAAGCGCTACGCCTGGTCCGCGAGACCGAAGGCAAGGGCATCGTCTACGCCGCCACCGTCAAGATGGCCGAAGAGATGAACCAGTTGCTGCGGGAGCAGGGCGAGTCCGTCACCATCTACCACGGCAAGTTGCCGTCCGCCGAACGCAAGGCCAACCAGGACCTGTTCATGGACGACGAACGGCGGGTGATGGTGGCCACCAACGCCTTCGGCATGGGCATCGACAAGCCGGACACGCGCTTCGTCATCCACCTGCAGATTCCCGCCAACCTGGAAGCCTATTACCAGGAATCCGGGCGCGCCGGGCGCGACGGCAAGGATGCCGAATGCACGCTGCTGTTCCTGCAGGACGACAAGCGGGTGCAGCAATTCTTCCTGGTGAAGCACTACCCGACGGCGGACGAGATCCGCGCCGTCTACGAAGCGGTGCGCGAACTGGCGGAAAACGAGACCGCGACCCCGGAGCGCGTCGACGCCGCCGCCGGCGAGCTGGCCGGGCCGCACCTGAAGGTCTGCCTCAAGCTGCTGAAGGACGCGAAGCTGCTGCGCCAGTCGCGCAAGCTGGCCTACAACGTGACCGCCCAGGCGCCGAAGGACAGCCTGTTCACCGCCATGGCCGAGGTCTACCGCCAGAAGCAGGAGCGCGACCGGTGCGCGCTGGAACAGATGGTCGGCTATGCCGTCAGCGGTTTCTGCCGCTGGAAGCTGCTGCTGGATTACTTCGGCGACGAGGTCGAAGGCTTCGAGAAATGCTGCCGCTGCGACAACTGCCTGAATCCGCCGGCGGGCGTCCTCACGGAAGAGATCGAAATCCGCGACGACGAGTTCGACCGCGAACCGGAACCGGAGCCCGATCCGTCATCCATCTTCGAACCGGGCGGGCGCGTGAAGGTGCCGAAGTACGGGGAGGGCGTGGTGCTGGCCGCGGCCGGAGAGCAGGTGACGATCGAATTCCCGGACGGCGAACAGCGGTCCTTTGTAAAGGATTTCGTCGAACACGTACATTAATCCCGACGAGCAGGATGAAAGGATCACATGACGGACATGGTCGTCGTAAGGAAGGAGGGCCTGTACTGCGTACCAGGCGATTTCTACATCGACCCCTGGCGGCCGGTGGACCGGGCCGTCATCACCCATGCCCACGGCGACCATGCGCGCTGGGGGCACAGGCACTACCTGGCATCCGGCCAGAGCGTGAACATCCTCAAGTCGCGCCTGGGCGCCGATATCAATATCGACGGCCTGGCCTACGGCGAACGCGTCAATCACAAGGGCGTGACGGTCTCGCTGCACCCGGCCGGCCACGTGCTGGGATCAAGCCAGGTGCGCATGGAATACGAAGGCGAGATCTGGGTCGCCTCGGGCGACTACAAGGTCGAACCAGACAAAACCTGCGCGCCTTTCGAGGCCGTGCGCTGCCATACCTTCATCACCGAATCCACCTTCGGCCTGCCGATCTACCGCTGGGACCCGCAGCAGGAAGTCTTCGACGAGATCAACCGCTGGTGGCGCCGCAACGCGGAGGAAGGCCGCACCAGCGTGCTGTACGCCTATGCCTTCGGCAAGGCCCAGCGCGTGTTGTCCGGCCTGGATACCTCGATCGGGCCCATCGTCTGCCATGGCGCGGTCGAGCCGCTGAACCGCGTCTACCGCGAGGGCGGCATTGCCTTGCCGGACACCCGGCTGGTCGGCGAGACCGGCAAGGAGGAGATGAAGCGCGCCCTGGTGCTGGCGCCGCCCTCGGCCGCCGGCTCGACCTGGACCCGCCGCTTCGGCGATTATTCCGATGCCTTCGCCAGCGGCTGGATGCTGCTGCGCGGGGCGCGCCGGCGGCGCGGCGTCGACCGCGGCTTCGTGCTGTCCGACCATGCCGACTGGCCCGGCCTGCTCGGAGCGATCGAAGCCACCGGCGCCCAGCAGGTGGTGGTCACCCACGGCTCGATTCCGGTGATGGTGCGCTGGCTGTGCCAGATCGGCCTGGATGCGAGAGCCTTCGACACGGAATTCGGCGACGAAGACGATGAGGTGACCGACGTCACCTCATCGAAAGCGACGGGGTCGGCCGCGCCCGAAGAAGGCGAGAAGGCGGTGAAGGATGCGTGAATTCGCCCGCCTCTACGCCGACCTCGACGAGACCACCGCCACCAACCGCAAGCTCGAGGCCCTGCAGAACTACTTCGAGCATGCCGCGCCCGAGAACGCCGCCTGGGCGGTCTACTTCCTGGCCGGGGGCAAGCCGCGCCAGGCGGTGCCGAGCAAGGTGCTGCGCGAGGCGGCCATCGCCTACGCCGGCCTGGACGAGTGGCTGTTCGAGGAATGCCACGCGGCGGTCGGCGACATGGCCGAGACCATCGCCCACATCCTGCCGGCGCCCAAGCGCCACAGCGACGTCGGCCTGGCCGTGTGGATGGAAGAACGCATCGGCCCGCTGCGCGGCGCCGACCCCGGCTTCATCCGCGAGAAGCTGTTCGAGTACTGGGACGAGCTGACCTGGCGGGAACGCTTCCTGTTCGTCAAATTGATCGGCGGCGGTTTCCGCGTCGGCGTGTCGAAGCTGCTGGTGACGCGCGCGCTGGCCGCCATCGCCGCCGTCGACGCCAAGCTGATCGCCCAGCGCCTGATGGGCTGGACCGACGGCCGCGTGCGCCCGACCGCGACCGGTTTCCTGCAGCTGATCGCGGCCCAGTCCGAGGACGAGCACAAGCTGCGCGGCGGCCAGCCCTATCCCTTCTTCCTGGCGCACCAGCTGCAGGGCGAGCCGAGCGACCTGGGCGACATGGCCGGCTGGCAGGTGGAGTGGAAGTACGACGGCATCCGCGCCCAGCTGGTGCGGCGCGGCGGCCAGAACTACCTCTGGTCGCGCGGCGAGGACCTGATCACCGAACGCTTTCCGGAGCTGGCCGCACTGGGCCTGCCGGACGGGACGGTGGTCGACGGCGAAGTGCTGATCTGGACCGGAGGCGATGCGCCGGCGCCGTTTGCCGCCCTGCAGAAGCGCATCGGCCGCAAGACCTTGAGCAGCAAGCTGCTGGCGGAGTTGCCGGCGGTGCTGCTGGCCTACGATCTGCTGGAACTGGATGGCGTCGACCTGCGCAGCCTGCCCCAGCACGAGCGGCGCGCACTGCTGGAGACCCTGGTGACCGGCGTGGCCAGGCCGCAGTTGCGCATCTCGCCGCTGGTGACGGCCGATACCTGGGACGGCCTGGCCGGCCTGCGCGGGGAGTCGCGCGCCCGCGGCGTCGAAGGCATGATGCTGAAGGCGAGGAATGCCCAGTACGGCGTGGGCCGCACCAAGGATGTCGGCACCTGGTGGAAGTGGAAGATCGATCCCTACGCCGTCGACGCCGTGCTGATCTATGCCCAGCCGGGCAGCGGACGCCGTGCATCCCTCTATACCGACTACACCTTCGCCGTGTGGGACGGCGAGGGCGAGCAGCGCCGGCTGGTGCCCTTTGCGAAAGCCTATTCCGGCCTGACCGATGCCGAGATCCGCCAGGTCGACGCCACCATCCGCCGCACCACGGTCGAGAAGTTCGGGCCGGTGCGCTCCGTGAAGCCGACCATGGTGTTCGAGCTGGGCTTCGAAGGGATCGCGCTGTCGCCGCGCCACAAGGCCGGCATCGCGGTGCGCTTCCCGCGCATCCTGCGCCGCCGCGACGACAAGGCGGTCGAGGAGGCGGATACCCTCGATACGCTCAAAGGGCTGCTGCAAGCAGCGTCGCCATGAGCAAGTCGCAGGCAGAGCAGGCCGTGGAGGCCTGGTTCGCAGCACGTGATTGGCGCGTCTTCCCCTTCCAGCGCGCCGTGTGGAAGGCCGCGCTGGCCGGCCAGTCCGGCCTGCTGCACGCGAACACGGGCGCCGGCAAAACCTATGCCGTGTGGTTCGCGGCCATGCTGCGCGGCGCCAGGCGCTCGCGCCGTGACCGCACGGGCCTGCGCGTCTTGTGGATCACGCCGATGCGCGCGCTGGCGGCCGATACCCAGCGCTCGCTGGAGATCTCCGCCGCCGAGCTGGGAGCGGCCAGTCCGGAGGCGATCGGCGTCTGGACCCTGGGCGCGCGCACCGGCGACACCGGCTCGGCCGAGCGCGCGCGTCAATCGAAAAGCCTGCCGGGCGCCCTGATCACGACGCCGGAATCGCTGTCGCTGCTGCTCTCGCACGCGGCCGCGCGCGAGCAGTTCAAGCACCTCGACATGATCATCATCGACGAGTGGCACGAACTGATGGGCAGCAAGCGCGGGGTGCAGGTGCAGCTGGCGCTGGCACGGCTGCGGCGCTGGAATCCGGAACTGGTCGTGTGGGGGCTGTCGGCCACCATGGGTAATCTGCAGGAGGCGCGCCACGTGCTGCTTGGCACGGCGTCCGATGAAGCAATGGGCGTGCTGGTCGAAGGGGACCTGAAGAAGCAGATCGTGGTCGACTGCCTGATTCCGGAAAACGTCTCGCGCTTTCCCTGGGGCGGCCACCTGGGCCTGCAGATGCTGCAGCCCGTGATCGACGAAATCGACAAGCACGAGGCCACGCTGGTCTTCACCAATACCCGCTCGCAGTCCGAGGTGTGGTACCAGAACCTGATCGAGGCACGTCCCGACTGGGCTGGCCTGGTGGCGCTGCATCACGGCTCGCTCGACCGCGAGGTGAGGGAATGGGTCGAGGGTGGCCTGAAACGCGGCGAGCTGAAGGCCGTGGTCTGCACCGCCAGCCTGGACCTGGGCGTGGACTTCCTGCCGGTCGAGCGCGTGCTGCAGGTCGGCAGCGCCAAGGGCATCGCGCGCCTGTTGCAGCGGGCGGGACGCAGCGGCCATGCGCCGGGGCGGATCTCGCGCGTGACCCTGGTGCCGACCAATAGCCTGGAACTGCTGGAAGCGGCCGGCGCCAGGCGCGCGGTGGAGAGCCGCCGCATCGAAGCCAGGCTGGTGCCGAACAAGCCCTTCGACGTGCTGGTGCAGCACCTGGTGACGGTGGCGCTGGGCGGCGGTTTCCGCTCCGACGAGCTGTACGAGGAAGTGACGAGCGCCTGGTCCTACCGTAAGCTCACGAGGGAAGAGTGGCAGTGGGCGCTGGACTTCGTCGCGCATGGCGGTGCAAGCCTGTCCGTGTATCCCGAGTACCGGCGCGTGCTGCCGGACGAGGAGGGCGTCTACCGCGTGCCCGACGCCACCATCGGCCGCCGCCACCGGATGAGCATCGGCACCATCGTCTCGGATGCGCAGATGCAGGTGAAGTACATGAGCGGCGGACGGATCGGCAGCGTCGAGGAATCCTTCATCGGCCGCCTGAAGCCGGGCGACCACTTCCTGTTCAGCGGCCGCATCCTGGAGCTGGTGCGGGTGCACGAGATGACGGCGTACGTGAAGCGCAGCACGAGCACGAAGGGCGCGATCAGTCGCTGGAACGGCACCAGGATGCCGCTCAGTTCCGAGTTGGCCCACGCCGCGCTGGAAGAGCTGCGGCTGGCGGCCGAGGGCAGGTACGAGGGGCCGGAGATGCGCGCGCTGCGGCCGCTGCTGGAGATCCAGGAACGCTGGTCCGCGCTGCCCAGCAGCGACGTGCTGGTGGTCGAGAGCATGAAGAGCAGGGAAGGCTATCACCTGTTCGTCTATCCCTTTGCCGGGCGCTCGGTGCATACCGGCCTGGCCTCGCTGCTGGCCTTCCGCATCGGGCGCATCCTGCCCTCGACCTTTTCGGTGGCCGTCAACGACTACGGCTTCGAACTGCTGGCGCCGGAGCCGGTCGACTGGGCCCGCATGTTCGGCGGCGAGACCGGCGCGGACGTCGCCCTGTTCGACACCTCCCGCCTGCTGGAGGACGTGCTCGACAGCCTGAACGCGACCCAGCTGTCGCAGCAGCGCTTCCGCGAAGTGGCGCGCATCGCCGGGCTGGTGTTCCAGGGCTATCCGGGCCAGCACAAGTCGATGCGCCAGGTACAGGCATCGTCGTCGCTGTTCTTCGAAGTCTTCCGCAAGCACGACAGCGGCAACCTGCTGCTGACCCAGGCCGAGCGCGAGGTGCTGGAACAGGAACTGGAGCTGACCCGGCTGCGCGACACCCTGCTCGAACTGCATGCGCGCCGCCTGGCCTGGCGCGAGGTCAGGCGCGCCACGCCCTTCGGCTTTCCGCTGATGGTGGAACGCTTCCGCGAGAAGGTCTCGACCGAGAAGCTGTCCGACCGCGTGGCGCGCATGGTGCGCGAACTCGAAAAGGCGGCCGCGGCATGAACGCTTTGCGGATAGCGGGCGCGCTGGCCCTCGAGATGAAAGGAGAGCAGCTGGTCCTGCTGCCGCAGAAGGCCGCGTTCTGGCCGCGCGAGCGCATGCTGATCATCGCCGACATCCACTTCGGCAAGGCGGCGGCCTTCCGCTCCTGGGGCATCCCGGTGCCGCGCGGGACCACCAGCGAGAACCTGCACGCCCTCGACGAGCTGGTCGAACTGACCGGCGCCCGGCACGTGCTCTTCCTCGGCGACTTCCTGCATGCGCGCGCGGCCCATGCGGCAAGCACGCAGGCGGCGATGCTGGCCTGGCGCCGGCGCCGTTGCGAACTGGTGCTGACGCTGGTGCGCGGCAACCACGACAGGCATGCCGGCGATCCCGCCGCCCAGCTCGGCATCGACCTCGTCGACGAACCTTATACGGTCGGGCCGTTCTCCTTCTGCCACCATCCCGACATCGATGCGCCCGGCTATGTGCTGGCCGGCCACGTGCATCCGGTGTATGTGCTGGCGACGCGTTTCGATGCCCTCCGCCTGCCCTGTTTTATCGCCGGGCCGCGCCGCATGATTCTCCCTTCCTTTGGGGCATTTACCGGCGGGCATGCAATGCGCTTGGCGCCGGATGAGCGCGTCTGGGTCAGCTCAGGCGAGGCCGTGCACAGCGTTCGTTAGCGCACCGAGCCACGGCCGCGTGCGGCGTAAGCTGGCCATATTGATAATTCGCGCGCTGGAGGACATCATGGCAACAACCCGACAGACACTGGCCGCGGCAGTGGTTGCCGCGCTCCCTCTCTTCACGGCTGCGGTGCCGGTTCCGGTGCAGGCCCAGGACCATCCGCGGGCCCGCGCAATGGAACCGCGCATCGAAGGCTTCAACGTCAACGAGCTGCGCCGCATCGAGCCGGGCGCCGAGCTGAACTTCGAGGTCTATGGCACGCCGGGCGGCAGCGCCACCGTGCGCATCGACGGCGCCACCCGCAACCTGAACCTGACCGAAACCCGCCCCGGCACCTACCAGGGCACCTACACGATCGGCGTGCACGACCGCATCCGTCCGGACAGCTCGATCACCGCCAACCTGCGCGTGAACGGCATGGTCAGGACCCAGGCGCTGGCGGCGACCATCGTGCGCGTGCCGGACCGCGTGTCGCCCGGCGACCGCGAGATGGCGGCGGCCCCGGTGGTCCGCACCTTCGACGTGCGCGGCAGCGACGACCTCGGACCCGGCAACGAGCTGAAGTTCACCGTGGTCGGCACGCCGGGCTCCAAGGTCGAGGTCCAGATCGCCGGCACGAAAGGCATCTTCACCCTGCCGGAAGTGCGTCCGGGTGAATACGCCGGCCTGTACACGATCCGCCGCGGCGACAATATCGCGCCGGACGCATCCGTGACCGCGACCATCCGCGCCAACGGCCGCTACTCGACCGCGACCCTGGGCCAGCCGCTGCTGGCCGGCGGCCGCGTCCGCGACGACCGCATGGACGACCGCCGCGAGGATCGCCGTTCCGGCGACAGCCAGCGCGTGGCGCGCTATTGCACCAACTGCGCGACGGTGGAATCGGTGAACGTGATCCAGGGCGAAGCCGGCGCGGCCGGCACCCTGGGCGGCGCCGCGGTCGGCGGCATGCTGGGCAACCAGGTCGGCAGCGGCAGCGGACGCACGGCGGCGACGGTGGCCGGCGCGGTCGGCGGTGCGATCGCCGGACGTGCGGTCGAGCGCAACGCCCGCGCCCCGCGCTACGAGGTGGTGGTGCGCTACGAAAACGGCGCGACGCAGTCGATTCGCTACGACAACGACCCGGGCTTCCGCGCCGGCGAGCAGGTGCGCGTGACGGATGGCGTGCTGACGCGGGATTGATCGCGCCCAGGCCAGTAATGACAAAGCCGGCTCCGCATGAGCCGGCTTTTTTTCGGCGGAACTATCGGCTTCAGACCGCGGCCAGCACCTGGCCGTCGCCCGAGGATTCGGCGTCCGCCTTGTGCTTGGCATTCTGCTTTGCGCGCGAGCGCGAGGGCGGCAGGCGGCGCAGGGTCTTGAGCGCTTCGGGATCCTTGATGCCGATGGTGCGCTGGTCCACGGTGATCAGGCCGATCTCGTTGAAGGCCGACAGCGTACGGCTGACGGTTTCGAGAGTGAGGCCGAGATAGCTGCCGATCTCGTGGCGCGTCATGCGCAGGTTGAACAGTTTGCTCGAATAGCCCATCGCGGCAAAGCGCTCGGCCAGCGAGATCAGGAAGCGGGCCACCCGCGCTTCCGCCGACAGCGCGCCGAGCATGCCGATCATGGCCTGTTCGCGCACCAGTTCGCGGCTCATCACCCCGTACATCAGGTTCTCGAGCTCGGCGTGCACCCTCCCCAGGGCCGTGAGCTTTTTGAACGGGACGAGGATCAGGTCGCAGTCCGACAGGGCGACCGCTTCCGACGCGTAATGGCGCGTGTGGATGCCGTCGACGCCGAGCATGTCGCCCTTCATGGGGAAGCTCAGCACCTGCTCGTTGCCGAATTCGTCGATCAGCACCGTTTTCAGGAAGCCGGAGTTGACGATGTACAGGGTGTCGAAGGCCTGGCCGATCGTGTGGACACGCTGGCCGGTCTTGAACTGTACGTGCTGGAACAGGAGTTCCTCGGTATTCATCGATACGGCGGCCGGGATATGGAGCAGGTCGCAGACCTCTTTCAGGTTGGACCACAGGCGACCCTGGCGCTGGCGCCCGGCCTCCATCTGTGACGAGTGCAGGGTCGAGGGGGAGGGGTTGCGTTGTTCTGACATTGGCTGGGACTGCATACTCATCTCCAGGTTCGTGAAAACAAGGTTTCAGGCGGCTCAATGCGGAGAATGGACCGCAAGCAAGTCGAAACGCTGAAGTCAGTATGCCAACACGAGTTCGGCATTCATATCAGCAACGGCTGAATGTGTACGTAGGAAGGGGAGTCAGACTGTAGGAAATTTCTTAATGTCTGGACGCCGTTCCGAGTGAGGGAAGCGCATGCCCGTGTAGGAAGGGCGGGAGGTAGAGCACGTCTCATGCGCGCCACGCGGACGGTGGCGGCACCAATTGCCTGGCAGCGGGTCAAAAAGCGTTTATGCGGCGCTCACGCCTTCATGGGCGCCAGCAGGCGGTGCGCGACCGCGTACTGGACCATCTCGGACAGCGAGGTCATGCCCATCTTCTGCATGATCCGGGTCTTGTGGGTGCTGACCGTCTTTACGGACAGGTGCAGGTTGTTGGCGATCTCGGTGATCGACTTGCCGCCGACGAGCAGGGAAAACACTTCGAATTCGCGGTCCGAGAGCTGCTTGTGCAGCAGCTGCTCGTTCGGCGCCATGATGTTCAGCGCCAGTTGCTCGGCCACTTCGGTACTGATGTAGGGGCGGCCCGAAGCGACCTTGCGGATCGCGCCGACCAGCTGGGTGCCGGCGCTTTCCTTGGTCAGGTAGCCCTGGGCGCCGGCGCGGATCGCGCGCACCGCATACTGTTCCTCCTCGTGCATGGTGAGGATCAGGATGGCCAGCTTGGGCGCCTCGCTGCGCACCTGGCGGATCAGGTCGACGCCGCTGCGTCCCGGCATCGACAGGTCCAGCAGCAACAGGTCGAAGCCGCCCTGGCGCACCAGCGACAGGACTTCGAAACCGTTGATGGCCTCGCCGACGATCTCGATATCGAGTGCGCCGTCGAGGATGCGCTTGAGGCCTTCGCGCATGATGGTATGGTCGTCAGCGATGACTATGCGAATCATGGGGCTTCCCTGTAAGTGCAATACGGATGCGGTTGCCACGCTACCACATTGCAAGATAACAAACAGTATTATTTTTGGAATAAGACTATGCCCCGAGGCAATGGATCAGGTGCCCGGCTCGCGGATCAGGCGGTGCACCAGGACCGGCTTGCTGGTCTGGGACAGCACCTTGTTCGTCACGCTGCCCAGCAGCAACTGGCCCCAGCCGCTGCGGCCGTGCGAGCCCATGAAGATCAGGTCGCAGTGTTGTTGTTCTGCCACGTCGACGATCTTCAACGCGGCCGAGTCCGAGAACGCGGTCATGCAGGAGTGCTTCAGCCCGCACTTGTCGCACGAGCGCATGATCTTGCCCATGTATTCCTCGCCCATGCGCCGCATCTGCGCGATGTATTCCTCCTCGCTGGGGTAGGACGGCGGGATGATTTCGACGTACACGGGGTACTGGTAGTCGGGCGCGACGAACAGCGCCAGCACTTCGGCGCCCATCTGTTGCGCGAACTGTACGCCGGCGCAGGCGGTGTGCTGGGACACCGCGGAACCGTCGGTGGTGATCAGAATTTTCTGGTACATGGTGAGCCTCCCTCACGTCACGTTACCTTTGTATTGTAGTCCTCGTTTTCATCCGTGGCAGATCGTAAATGCTTGATCTTGCTCAGCGATATGTTCGCTTGCCCACGCGAAAACAACGAGTGTCACAAATGGCCGTGCGATAAAAAAATACAACACTTGCTTTGTGAAAATATTCAGAAACTGGTGGAAATAATTGTCGCGGAACTAAGTTTACGATCCCAATCGACAACGGTCCCTGTTCCGAGATTTACCTACGGCAACCACACTGCTACACTCGTGCAATACCCCAGACCGTCAGTATCGACGGCAGCAAGCACAGTACAGATCATCGCGACATTTACACATTATGGAGAAGCAGGGACTATGACCGACGCCGCTGACGATTTCGACGCATTATTCGAGGAAGTGGCAGCGCAACGAGCCAGCGCGCCCGCTCCCGCACCGGCTCAGGCGCCCGAACCCGCCGCCGGCGGCGACAGTGGGGACGACGACGACCTCGAGGCCCTGTTCGACCAGGTCGCCTCGAGCGCCGCGCCGGCCGCCGCGCCCCCGGTGGCCGCCCCCGCAGCCGCCGCCGCAAGCGTGGCGACCGGCCATGAAGGCACCGATGACCCGGACGGCCAGGTGATGTACGCCCGTCTCGGCAGCATCGTGCGCATCATGCACGACTCGCTGCGCGAACTGGGCTACGACAAGGCGCTCACCGAGGCTTCGTCCCAGATCGTCGACGCCCAGGACCGCCTGGAATATGTCGCGACCCTGACCGAGCAGGCCGCCAACAAGGTGCTGAACACCCTGGACGACGGCATGCCGGCCCAGGACCAGCTGTCCAAGCAGGCCAAGGACATGGAAGGCCGCTGGGCCGACCTGTTCGCGGGCAAGCTGTCGATCGAGCAGTTCAAGGCGCTGGCCGGCGATTCGCGCGGCTTCGCCCAGGCGGTGTCGGAAGCCACCGAAGCCGAGAAGGCGCGCCTGCTCGAGATCATGATGGCGCAGGACTTCCAGGACATCACCGGCCAGCTGATCAAGAAGGTGGTCAAGATCACGCAGACCGTCGAGAACGAACTGGCGCAGCTGCTGCGCGACAGCGCGCCGGCCGAGGTCAAGGAAAAGCTGGCGCAGAAACAGGCCGCCCAGGAACAGGAAAAGCCTGCGGAACTGATGCAGGGTCCGTCGGTGCCGTCCGCCGCGCTGGACCAGGATAGTGTCGATGATCTTCTTGCCGATCTGGGATTCTAATGGATGAGATGCTCAAGGATTTCGTCGTCGAGGCGCTGGATCTGTCGACCAACGTCGAAGAGCACCTGCTCCTCCTCGAACGCGATCCGGATAACAAGGAAACGCTGAACGCGGTGTTCCGCTCGTTCCACACCATCAAGGGTGGCGCGGGCTTCATGGGACTGCCCGCGCTGGTGACCGCCTGCCACCTGACCGAGAACCTGTTCGATGCGCTGCGCACCGGCGCGGCGCCGGTCACGCCGTCGGCCATCGAGGCGTCGCTGCAGGCATCCGGCTTCGTCGCCGACCAGCTCAACGACCTGAACAACGGCACGCCGCCGGAGCAGCTGGCGTCGATGCCGGCCGACCTCGAGCGCATGCTGAAGGATGCGATCGCCGGCATGGACGCGCCGAAGGCGGCGCCGGCCGCAGCTCCGGTAGTGGCCGCCGCGCCGGCCGCCGTCCCGGCAATCGGCGAGGACGGCCTGGATTGGGAAGCCATGTACATGGCGGTCGTGCCGCCGGGCACCTGCGCCCCGGCCGCGGGCCAGGAACCGGTGCCGGCCGCCGCAAGCGCCGTGACGGTGGCGGCTCCGGCAGCCGCAGCCGAAGCGGCCCCGGCCAGGTCCGGCTGGGACGGCATCGAGCGCCGCGGCGGCGACAAGCCGGCGCAAAACGCCGCCGCCAAGGCCGATGAAAGCATCCGTATCGATGCGGTCAAGCTGGACGCGCTGCTGGAAGTGGCGGGTGAATCGGTGCAGGCCGCGAACCAGGCCGCCGTGCTGCTCGAGCGCCTGTCGCAGTTCAAGTTCGAAGGCCAGGCCGCCACGCTGATGGCGACCCTGACCGAGACCCTCGAGCGCGCCTCGCGCTATTCGGCCGAGCTGCAGCGCGCCACGCTGGCGACCCGCATGCAGCCGGTGGGCCGCCTGTTCCAGAAATTCCCGCGCCTGGTGCGCGAGCTGGCCAAGGACCTGGGCAAGGAAGTCGAGCTGACCATCGAAGGCGCCGAGACCGAAGTCGACCGCGTGGTGGTGGACAGCCTGTACGACCCGCTGGTGCACATGCTGCGCAATGCGCTGGACCATGGCGTCGAAGGTCCGGAAGACCGCGTCGCCTCGGGCAAGCCGGCCAAGGCCTACATTTTGCTGAAAGCCTGGCAGGAAGCCAACAGCGTCATGATCGTGCTGCAGGACGACGGCCGCGGCATGGATCCGTCCAAGCTGCGCAAGAAGGCGATGGAGAAGGGCCTGATCACCGAACACCAGGCGAC
>Ga0308169_10001792_pt1 | contig 23971 bp, 33 predicted proteins | sample PhyBR1_2_FD_202139 | JGI IMG/M metagenome (GOLD analysis project Ga0308169, IMG submission 202139) | Phyllosphere microbial communities from UC Gill Tract Community Farm, Albany, California, United States - DLSLSB.R1 | ecosystem: Host-associated > Plants > Phyllosphere > Unclassified | place...
CCGCCGCCTCAGCGGGGAAACGGTATGCGAACAAGTTATATATCGCCTGTCTTTCTTTCTCTTCCTCCGTTTTCGGTTCAGCCGGGAGTGGTATGAGCCGTATCAGACGAGACCCTGGATGTTATTCTGCATTGCGCTCAGAGGTAGGCCGGCTGCCTCACGTATATCTCCGATGGATGGCCCGCCGAAGCACCGCAGAATCTCTGACGAGGATCCACCATCGTCGGAGACGGGGAGGACGAAAGCCGGGGAGGCACCGAAAGCGTTGGCGATGGAATTGGCGCCCGTTCCGCCCGAGATGATCAGATACAACAACGCGCCCAGGTGCGATCCGGAGGTAGCTGGAGAAGTACCAGACGCGAGAGCCGGAGACTGCCGGGCTTCGGACGCGACAATCGGTGAATCGACAAAGACAGGCGAGTCTCGGGCGTCACGAGTAGACTTGAGGTTGGCCGTCTCGAGCGGATTCATCAGGAAGTGCGGTGTGTGATTGCCCGTCCTGGTCGAGCTACCAGCTGGAACGAATGTCGTTGGAGACTGGAGATGACTTGACGATGTTTAATGCTCCTTGACCGGGGCGGACTATGAACGATGCTTTAAGCTGTATTTCTGCGAGGCGAATCCGGGAGGGGTGAAGTGGAGTCTCCAGACCTCAGGCACGCGTCTCAAGTCGCTTGAACTCAGGAAATCGCCACGCGGTCGCTCCCCCCCTTTTGTCGCGTCCCGAGGCGAGGGAGATGAACCGACCCGTCATAGTGCGGTCCTCCTTCCACCCTTGCATCAAAGCCGAGGCCCCATTCCTTTGCCTCTGTCACTTGACACGCAGTCGTCGAGGTGATACACACATCCCTACCTTCATCTTGACTCGCTAGGCGGCATCACCATGCAACGAAAAGCCCTCAAGCAGGTGAGCAATCATTCGGCCTCGTACGATGTCTCTTCCCCGAATGGCGATCATTCGGATGACCAGCTCGTCTAGCACCAAGGCCAAGGCTCCAGCGCTGACGACCAGTTGGGCAAAGTGACCCAATGGACAAACGAAAAGGTGAGCCCCGATCATGATGGTAAAGTGCGCTGGGCTTATGTTCAGGTCTTCTCCGGCGAGAAGACTAGCTTGTCTGATGAATTCACCGAGTATGAAAAGGAGGTGGATGTTAGACGGGTCGGCATCGAACGGTACGTTCCTGCGACGGAAGCGACCCGACAAGTCCGAACTGATGCGCAGACTGCACGGGACCTCGTTGCCCTTCTTCCAGCAGCTCACCAAGGTCAAGCCGACCGGTGATCCGTATCCGCCATCCGGATCCGGCAAGGAGAAGATTCTCCACACAGAGGCGCTGGGGCTGGTCATGATTGACTACGGAGGGGATGTCGGGGGTGTATACGGAGATGGGCTTGGGAAGTACGGGCGAGCGAGGTGCAAGCTGGCCATTGTGCGTGTGGTCCTCGGCCCCCGGCTCATCAGCTAATGTGATCAGGCTCAAGAGGAGTTCGGAGCGAGATTGAGTGAGGGCTACATCGGCGGGATGGGTACGTACCGCCGTCGACACATGAGCAGGGCCCTCTGCTGATTGTCAGAGACAGCGTTGGCGGCTGTCAATGACTACAAGACCTTCCGTAAGAAGCTTGATTCCAGACGGTAGGTCCCAATACGACGAATTCGTCACCGCTCGAGGCTTACCCGCAGGCTTGCTCTAGACTCTGCCATCTCGCGTCTGCAAGGCAGCAAGAAAGAGAAAGACATCCAAAAGTTGGAACTTGAAGTGGAGGAGGCAAAGGAGCGCTTGTGAGTAGTCATGGGGCGACGCAAGGGTATATTCTCGATAGTAGCTGATCAGCAGCGAGGAGATCGAAGAGGAGACAAAAGCGCGTCTTGCGGTGATCCAGGAGCAGGAAGAGCGCCAGTGGTCAGATCTCACCGACCTGCTGGATGCGGAGTATGAGTACTTTGCCAAGTGCAAGGATATCCTCGAGGACCTGCGGTCGTCCTGGCCGACCGGGTACGCACGCTGAACCCTCGCCGTGGATGCTGACGCTGACTCCTAGCGAGGTGTCGTCTTCGGCGGACCGGCCCCGAGCAAAGTCCAACGCCTCGGCCCGATCGCTCAGTCGTCAAGCTACCACCCGCAACTTCGCGCGAGCATCATCTGAAGAAGAGGATGCTGCTACCCCGAACCGCTCTCGTTCGCAGTCGAATGCCTCGTCAACAGGAAAAGGCGGAGGGAAGCGGAGCATGCTGCCATCTTTCGGCTCGCTTGGCAAGAAGGGAGGACTTGCCAGTATGGCCGGATCAAGCAGCAAGCGCAAAAGCTTTGGCAAGGAGAAGGACAGGTACGCGGACGACACTCGGCAAGCGCTGCACAGCGACGCGGACGACGACGAGTATGAGCCACCACGATCACCGCTTAGCGTTACTGGCCGAACTCGGTCTCAAACGACTTTGTCCACATCGAGGGTGAGCCTCGCGAGCGACGGGTATGGCGTACCCCCTCCTATGCGACGCACGCACACGACGCCGGTCCGGGCGGATGGGCACTATGTCAAGGCGCTATACGACTTTGCTGGTGGAGCCGCGGACGAGCTGTCAGTCCGAGCGGGCGACATCATCGAGGTCAAGCAGGAAGTCTCGGAAGACTGGTACATCGGCGAATCCTCCGGACGATCCGGTCTTTTCCCAGTGGCGTACTGCGAGGAATACATCCCGACGCCGACGACGGCTCGAGCTCCGCCCATGCCCACCTCAGTCCCGACTCCTCGAAATCTGCCGCCCGCCGCTGGAGCGCCCGGAGCGCCTCGCGGAACTGGGGCGGGAGGGCAACGCGCGATGCCGCCCATGCCCACCTCGCAAGCCGCCCCCGCATCCCCGATGGATCCCTACGCCACGTCCGACTCGGAGTTCGACCATGGATTCTCCGATGCCGAGCACACTACCACCGCTCATCTCACTTCCAGCGGACAAGCCCCCGGGGCCCATTCACGACCGCCCGCATCGGGGCGCAAACCCGCTCCGCCGCCGCCGCCCTCGCGTCGAAGTCAGAGCTCCTCCAACCTCCTCTCGTCTTCCGCCGGCGCGTCCTTTGGCGCATCGTACCTCTCGCCGCCGCAACCTTCGTATGCCCGCAGGACGCCTTCTCCCCCAGAGGGCTCGCCCTTTGCCGGTAGCGAGGACGAGGAGGAGATCTTCGGTGGTGGAGGGAGGACAAGGAGCGCCACGATCGGGGCGTCGCCTACGCCCGTACCCGTGCCGACCAACGGCGCTGTACATGGCTTGGGCAATGGTCTGGGTGGTCTGCACCTCGGCCAAGGCGCAGGTGAGGATGCCGCTGTGAACTGTAGGGCGTGCAGCTGTGAGGATTTCACGCAGAATGTTTTCAAGCCCAAAGGAACTTGCTCGACATGTTTCCACCAGCACTAGGTCGCGCGTGACCGGACCGTGAAGGAATAGGCGGATGGGACGATCCTAGTCGCAGATCTTGTCATACATTACGTACAATCCCCTGACATTGTTACCCCATATCCGGGCAAAACACTCTCGCCTTGGACAGTCCATGCACATCAATCACGAGAGATGCATGGAGTTTGTTTGCATGGATGTTGTTTGCATGGATGTTATTTGCATGGATGTTGTTTGCATGGATGTGGATGGCATATATATTGACCGTAAGGTTTAGGTCAATGCTCGTCAGACATTGCGGAAGATCTTTCTGGGCCGAGACGCCGGGAGGAGATTCTCGCTCGGTCCAGCTTGCTGTATCGCTGGATCCCCGAGCACGGCGCCGTTCATATCGAGGGTCCTGCCCGGGACGAAAGGTCGCGGGCCCGTCGGGGGGTATTGCATCGGAGATGGCTTGCTTGCAGAGCCCGAAGCCGAGGCAGAGACTGAGACTTGGCCAATCGACCGGACCACATTGGTGGGTTTGGCTTGAAGAGCTGGACGAGGTCGGAGAGCGCCGGAAGCGTGCTTGGGGGTGATGACGTTGTTGCCGATCGTGAGTGAGAGTGGAGGGTCGCACAGGGCAGCATGGGACCTGTATCGCTTCAGAGGATGAAAATTGGGGTCGATGCTGGAGCCAGACTTGCACTTGGGGGACATTGTGTCGTGGGCGGATACGGGGGCTCGACGTTCGGTAGAGGTTGTCGATGTGCGGAGGGTAGGTTGCGAGGATCCTGAGAGCCTGGAACGCTGCATAGAAGGAGGGGAATGAGAGGGCTTGATAGACAGGGGGTTGCGCAGAGTCGGCGATAGTGCGCTGCGCGAGTTGGGTGGAAGAGGAGGCCGAGCTTTGACCGTTTGCCTAGAGTGAGGAGTAAAGAATGAGGTTGGTCGTTGGACTGCGGGTGCATCTTGCAGATCTTGAGGAGCTTGATGAAGTGGCATGGACCGCGATGCACGAGAAACGACGCCGGACATCGAGTTTGAGATAGGTTGGGCGGTGGTGGAGAGTTCTTGCAGGAGATCCGGCTCGGAGGGGAGGTGCTCTGCGTCCTCGTCGTCCGACAGATTGACCATGCGCGTGTGAACTTCTTCCTCCACGCGCTGAGCGTAAGTGCGCTTCATGAGTGATAACTGAAGAGGAAGGGACGAGAGGGTGGCGTACTAGCGGATGATCGTCTCCTTGTGCACCCGCTTCCTGAACCGGTTCTGCGTTAACAAACCGGGAACAATCTTCAAGCCCATCTCCCGCTTTATCCGATCCTTGCAATCCCACGCTGACAGCCCACAGCAACGACTCATCGGTCCATCCCAGGCCACTGATCAGCTCCTCCGGGATCCACCGTGCCAGGCCGTCATAGTCCCACGGTAAGACCGCAAACCCCTTCAGGTCCATCATCTGCCCCTTCACAAAGCTCTCCTCAATCCACGCACAGTCGTAGACGACCACCTTTTCGACGTATAGGCTCGGTATCAGCCGGTCATCCAGCGAGTTGACGAGGATGAGCTGTGCGCCAAGCACGTCAGGAACGACTGGTCCGCCGTGGAGGACATACAACCTGCGTAGGTATTTCGGCGTTGAGGGGGTGAGGTACGTGGGTGGAGCGGGGGAGAACAGGCCTCGGGAAGATAGCTGGGAACGGTGAGGAGCCGTCTTCTTGGGGCTGCGCGGTCGGGAGGGTTGCTCAGGCTCCAGGGAGGTGATGATGGGTGGGAAAGTAGCGGTCGGACGTATAGCGGGCGGGCGGGGCAGACAGTCCGCGCTTGAGACTGAACATCAGCATGGACCATCCGGCATGTGCGGGAAATCTCTACTGGGCGGTTTGCTGGCTCGTTGACCCATGCTGAGCCTGTTGTTGAGGGCGATGAGGAACTGTGAAAGGCGCCGAGAGATGGTTGAGTGGTTGACTGGATAGGCATCCGTTGGGTTTTAAGAGTTTAGCCGGAGGCCATCGGGTGGAGATTTATTTTGACCCAGCTTTCTGCTCCGTTACCTCATCACCTTGATACCAACCGCTTATAGGCCATGCCCAAAGCGACGAAGAAGAAGAAGGAGAAGACGGCCGACTTCAAGGTAAGCGCTCACCCCTTCAGTCATCGTTTGATCCACCTCTGACGACGCAGAAAGCCAAGCTCAAGCTCGGCAAGGGGAAGCAGCTGCCTTCAAACGCAACAGACACCTCTTTCAAGGCGAGATGTAAGTATCTTTTGTAGGCACCACATCCGTATCTGACACCCAGCTATCGCTCTTCCCGGCCAGAGCGCCGTCTCCAGGGCGATCACTAATGCTGGAGAGCCGACGACTGCGGGTGGATTGACGCTGGATGAGGTACTCTTGCGGTTTCGGCACCCCAACGGAGGCGTGAGGAAAGAGTCGCTTGGCGGAGTCAAGGATATCCTGTCGGCGGATGTGGGGCGAGAAGTGGGCAAAGTGGTGCGCGCCTTGGGCGGTCTGGTGTCCGACGACGATGCAGGAGTCCGGAAAGCGTTGGTTGGGTTCTTGGCCTGGTACCTCCCCGCCATCCCGGAAGTGAGTCTCGACGGATCCTGTCTTTCCAGAGATCGCTAAACCCCCAGGCGATCCTGACGCCTCACCTGCCGCTGCTGCTACTGCAGACGTCGTCGGCGCTATCGCACATCTTCCCCGAGATCCGGCTGGACGCATGCCGACTCGTCGCGCTCCTGCTCGACCACGTTCCGCAACATATCGTTGGGACCTGGCCGTCCGGCTCTGCCTCGGCGTCGAGTTCGAAGACCACTCTGGACGGCGGGAACAATATCCTCGAGGGTCTGAGATTGGCTGTCGGACTCGGAGGCGAAAAGGGAGCTACGGCAGCCTCGGGGAAGCTGGGCGCAACGGGCCGTTTGGTGACGCTCAAGACGCTTCTAGACTTCGTCAAGTGCGCTCTGAGCAAGGGCAGCGCGGAAGGCATTTTTTCGGGATGGCTTGAGGATGGCCAACACGGGGGCAAGGGCAAAGGCAAAGGCAAGGCGGTCTCGGTCGGGCGGGATCCGATCATGTTCGAGGGCAGCCTCATACCTTCGAGCACATGGGCTTTGGAGCGGAATGACGGAGCGTGGGATCTCAATCAGCTGGGTACCGGATCTTTGGAGAACGGAGAGGGCACACAAGACGCCCTGTCGGTGAGTACGGCTTGACAAGAGATGGTTTCCGCTCACATCGCAGGATCTTTACTTGCAGCTCGCCCCACTCTTACAGTCCACCTTTCTCGAATCAGCGCCGACTGCCTTCTCTCCATCCTCCGCTCCACCATCCACGCTCGAGACTCCAACAGCCCTCTGTCTGACATCCGCATCCCTCACACACATCCTTGCGCGGGAGCTACTTAAAGGAAAACCAAGTACGGACGTCCGTAATGCGATATCCGACTTCCTCCGTCGCATGGCGCCATACTTCCCCTTCCGATCCCCGTCACAATCAGCAGCATCTCCCACCGGTCTCACACCAGCTCTCGAGCTGAATATTGTCTACGCGAATCTCGCTATTTTCCTCGCTCCACCGATACCTGGATTGTCCGCGCCCAAAGCGAGCCGGAAAGAGCTCGGATGGCGCGAAAAGGTAAGAGCGGTCGAAAACGCCTGGAAGGAGATGCGGGAGGTCAATCAACGGAAAAGCAAAGGCAAGAAGAATGGGGATGGGTGGGCGATGGACGAAGTAGCCGAATGGGTCATTGAAGCCTTGGCAAGTTGCTTCTCCGTCCACTCAGCGAAACTGACAGTAGGCACCCGCGCGAGACGCGCTAGCCCCGGCATTGACAGCGACGACATACGCTGCTCTGCTGCCCATCGTTTGGTCCCTGCTCGTCCAGCCTCCTGCAACTCCGGAGTCAGAGGATGACCTGCCCACTTCGGTGGGCACGGCCTTCCTTGCGCACCTCCTGCGCCAAAGCTCGACATCCGCTATCCGCTCGCTGGGCGATCGATTCGTCGTCGATTTGATTGCCGTGCATGAACAGCGCCATCTCTCACGCCCTTTCTTCATCCTTGCCAGTTCGTCGACACGGCTACTGATCAATCAATGGGTCGAGTCGGTGCCCAAGGCGATATGGGAGCTGGGAAACAAGGATGAGCCAGCCACGGAGCGGCTATTACGGTTTCTGCTCGATGTGGGCTTGCGAGGGTCCGAGGCATATCAGAAGCCGTACTCGCTTCTTTCGGGTTTGGTAAGTGACAAAGACCACAAGCTAGCGGAGCTAACGAGCAGGTGTTCGCTGATCTTGCCAAGAAGCTCGCGCCGTTCTTCCATCTTGTGCACCCGCAGAAGGGGAGTATCCCAGGACCGTGGACGAGGCTTGCGTCGCCCGCGGTCAGGCGACTCGGGCTGGACATGGCGCTGGTGTGGTCCAAGTATGACGCCGTACTGGCGGGTGCGGTACAGGCCGCTGTGGAGCGGTCCGAACTGGACAAGCTGTACTGGACTGCGAGGATGTGACATGATCGCCTGTTGCTCATATCGTCGTCGTTCTGTATGCGTCATATTGCCGGCGCCATCCACCCTGTGACGGGTGCATCAGCCCGTCGACCATGTATACAGCTTGATGCATACCGCGCATGCTATGTATGATGGTGTGACTTCTTCTGTTGACTTCATGGTTTCCGGCCCGACTCGCAAGGCGATCTCCAATGCTTACTACGCATTCTGTGCCTGGTCCACCTGTTTCACCTCCTCCGCTCCCTGCAGCTCATTCAACACCTTCCTGCCCCACGCAATCCCCTCCAGGCCCTTCACATCCCACGGACAAACCCGCACAGCAGCCGCCAAATCACTCATCCCCCCTTCATCACCGGCAACCAATCTCGCCGCGCCCCTCAGCCGGAGCAACTCGCTTTTGTCGCCCACGCTCAACGTCTTGTACACACTTTCGTCAATCATCAACAGCGCCACGGCCTCATCGACCTTCCCATCCGCGATCAACAGCTTCGCCAGCCTGTTGCGCGTCGTAAAGTCCAGCGGGGAAAGATGCAGCGCCGTCTCCAGCGCCTTGATCGCGTCTTCGGGCTGACCTTGGACAAGCGCGTTGGTGGACAGTACGAGGGGCACGAGCGATTCGCCGTCTTCTGCGACGACGCGCTGGGCGGGGATGGTCTGCAGCTCCGATATGGCCGCATCGAGCAGATCGGAGTCTGACGAGACGAGCGCGACAGCCGCCAGGGTGTTGACGACCTTGACGGGCGGCGAGTCCTGCGACAGGCTATTTCTTAGTCTCCTGTCCCCACGTCATTTGCCCGCGCCACACTCACCACTCCATCAGATGCGTCTTGGCTGCTTCCCTGGCGTCTTCGCCTCCCAAACCCCACAGCGTACGCGCAAGCAACACCGCCACCTCGTTCTTCCCTTCCAAACCGGCCAGGTCCAGGGCCGCCTGGAACTCGTCCAGCGATTTGTCCGCCTCGTCCAGCCAGAAGTGCGCGAGGCCCTGCCCGAGGCGGCTTTGCACCTTGAGTCGCTGGATGACACCGTCATCGGCATGGTCGAGGGAGCCAACGAGCTCCCATACGCTCGTAAACGCCTCGAGGGCCGCCTTGTACTGGCCCGTGGCAAGTCGGACTCGTCCGAGATTGGCGAGCGCGATAGTATAAGCCCGTTCTGTCTCCGCCGATTCCGACGCCTCAAAATCTTCTTCCAGCAATGTCACGGCTGACTCGAGCGCCGCGGATGCATCGTCCGTGAGACCCAGTCGTTCGCTGATGAGGGCGTAGAGGTGAAGCGCAGACGAGTCCCGAGGACGCTGGTGCGTGTAATGGCGAAGCGCAAAGACAGTGCCATGAAGCAGCGACACGTCGATGGAGCTATTCACCAGCGGCAAGAAGGTGGAGACAGCTTGTGCCAGATCCGCCTCGAGCTGGACATCAGCGCATGCCTTTCCCGCATGCTCCAGCACTCACCAAAGAGCCTGCAGATAGCGTGACGGCATGAGCAAACAACCCCTTGGCGTGGTCCTTGTCGCCGTTCTGGTCGGCCAGCAGTCCCTGACCCAGCCAAGCCTTTGCGCAATCTGGGTCCATCACCTGGGCCTTCAAGAAGCACTGCCCCGCGAGCTCGTACTCCGCCAGCTTGAGATACAGATACCCCAAGTTGACCCATACATCAGGGTCCTGCCCATTATGTCTGTACGCTCGGGCCGTGTCATTGCACTCACCTTGGCATACAGCTCGAGCGAGACGACAAACGCGTGTTGAGCGACTTGCGGTCCGCCATCCGCGCAGATCACGCCGAGCGCGTTCCACAGCCTCTCGTCGCCTGCATCGCGCTCCAACGCACGCTTGATAGCCACAACGGCCGCCTTCGTACAGGCCATCCTTTGGTCCCCCTCGAATCGCCCAGCGAGAGCATGCAGCGCCGAGGCGAGGTCATACAACGCTGGGTCCGCCACGCGGGTCTCGTTCTTGAGCAGGTAAGCGCGGTACGCGAACGCGAAAACGGCGGATTTGAGGGTCGTGTCGAGGTCGACGGGACTTTGTAGCAAGTTGGCGGCATGGCCCAGTCCGTGGACGGCGGATCGCCGGTCCGTGTCGTCCTCGATCAAAAGCTGAAGAACGGGGTAGATCACTTCCGACGACCTTCCCGCATCCTCCATGGTGGCCTCCTGCGAGGCGAGCTCGAAACACGCGTCGCCGACGACCTTCCACGCCCACGGCCGGTGTCCGACAGCTAGCTTGAGCACGTCGCCCGCGAGGGCGATCGCATCCCGGAAGGCCGTTCGTGCCTTCTCTCGGAACCCGCCAGCGACGTTATGCCTGCCTTGGCTGAGGAGCGCGTCTGCGATCTTGGCCACGACCCCCACTTCGCCTTTGCCTGTAATGGCCAGGACCTTGTCGAAAGACGCAACCGCAAGGTCGAATGACCCGAGTTGCAGGTACGTATCGCCGATGTCGTACATGGCCATCCAGTTGTTCGGGTCGAGCTCGAGGACATGTTGAAGCGTCTTTAGACCAGCCGTATGCCGTCCTGCCCGGACGTACGCCTCCCCGAGTTGGAGCCAGGTTGACACGTCGTCGGGTTCCGCTCGCAGGGCAATCTGGTATGCCTGTGCCGCTTTCGCGTACTGCTTGTAGTGCTGCTCGTAAGCTGCACGTCTGACCTGGGAGGCTTCGCTCTGCTCACCATCTCAGTCGATCCCAGCGCTTTCCACGCCCAGCCATTCTTTGGGGCGAAGCGTCCCTTGGCGTTGAGCGTTTCTCCGCCAGCAACACCCTCGACGCCTCCTTCGCCCTCCATCACACGGGTCGCGATGCCGCGAACCAACGCCCACTCATCTTCGTCAGCGTATCCCTGAGCAAGCATCCGTGCGGCGTCCGCTTCGGTGGCGTCGAGCTCGAATGCCTTCTGGAAGCACTTCAGAGCTCGCTCATTATCGGGAGGGCTCGCTTCGAGGTAGCACGTCCCCAAAGCGGAGTACGCCGGGGCATAGGACTCGAGCGCTCTTGCAGAAGCCATGAACCATTCCTGCGCGTTTTGCTTGCTTTCCTCGTCTGAAGATCAGCAAGTCTAGCGCAAGCGTACGTTTGAGCTCACCGCCAATCATCCACTCGACCCTGCCCAGCCTCCACCAGGCCCGCGCCCTCGGCAGCGCTTCATCCTCCTTGCCGCTTTCTTCCCATTTCGTGTCCCGTAATTGAACAACCTCCTCCAGTATCTCCCGTCCCTCGTTGAGTTGCCCTTCGTTCACCAGGCACCATCCGACTTCCTCTTTTGCGGCGACGACCTCGCGCTCTTCGCCACCTTGATCGAGAATCATTTGGAACTGCTCTCGGGCCTGGGACCACTCTCCCGCAGTGGCATGTATTTGCGCACGCGCAAAGCGGGCCTCAGAGTTGGTCGGCTCCACGTCGAGCACCCCGGAAAGCAATCTGGCTGCGCGAGGGTGATGCTTCGGTGCGAAGTATGGCACGAGCGCGACACCCAGAGCGGTGTCCAGCGAAGTGCGGACGCTGCTGGTAAGCTTTGCCGCTTATGATCACACCCGAATGCGCACCTGGGGAGCGATATGCCTCGCTCTGCCTCCAGAGCTTTCAGCAAGCTTCGGCCCTTGTCCGCATATGCGATCGCATTTGCCCAATCTTCTTCCTGGATGGATATCCTTGTCATGACGCGATGAGCGAAGATTGACTTGGGCAGTTGGTCAAGCAATTTCTGCACTCAGCGTCGCAGTCACATAGCAAGTCCAGACAGACTCACCGTCATCCCAGCAATAAGGTGATCCCTCTCCTCCTGGTCGATGTCTTCCGCCAAAGCACCTTCACGCCCAGCAAGGCGCCTCGCTTTTCGCCTCTCGCGCGCGTTCAACGCTGCCTTATTTCGGCGGTTCTGCCGCCAGTTCTTCGACTTCTTCTGCTTCTCCTCCGTTTCGGGCGCTGGCTTCCCGTCCGTCTCCTCTTCTTCCGGCTCGGGCAGCGGGAGATGGAACCAGCGACAATAGTCATCGATGAAGTCTGTCAACGGAGACTGAGGGAACGCCCGGGCGTACTTGTGCAACAGCTCGATATCGTAGACTACTGTCAGATTGGGCCCGCAGAACGCCCCGTCACTCACACAACGTCGGCTCGTCCTTGCCCTCCAACGCCCATGACCACGCTTCGTCGGCACCGGGACTCGCCACATCGAGCAAGACGAAACCCTTGGCCAAAGTCTCGGTCTTCTCGAGGGCTTCTTCCCGCTTGGGCTTGGTAAGCTTCTTCGAACGAAACAAAGGCGGGGTTTCAGGGTCGTCCACCCTCTCCTTCTTGGGCTTAGGTCCGCTGGAAATCATGGACGAGATCATCGAGACAGCCTTCTGCGAAACCACCTTGGTCTCCTTCGGCTTCTCTGCCTTCTTCTCGGGTCTGATGTCAGTATGCAAAGACACACCGAGGCCAACTCACTTGATCGCAGCGACTAGTTTCCGCCAGAAGCCGAATTCTCGCACCTCGACGTCTCGACGTACAGCGTCATCGACGGCTGGATGGGCGGCGACCTCCTTCAACAGCTCGACCATGCCGAGTCCAAGATCGCTCGTCAGAACTTCCGCCTCGGTGTTCCTGCGCACTTCATGCTCCGGTCCCGCTCCCAGCCTTTGTCGCCCCGCCTTGACTTTGACATCGATTTCCTGCTGGACGAGCCCTTGCGACCGGATGAGCAGGTTGAGCAAGAGCGGCAGGGACGCGACCAAGTGAAGAATATGGGGCAAGGGCTTGGGAAGGGTAGGAAGTACCGCAAACGATGCTGGTGGGTAGATCGGGCTCGGGAAGGGTGTGTATGCGCCGGAAGGAATTGGCTGCGACTGTAGAAGCGGGACCAGCGGGGAAGAGGGCAGCAAAAGGCCGAGGGTACGGTACAGCTGCTGTCAATCACCCGATATGCATAACTTCGGACGCAACACTCACGAGATCCTCGGGTCCATGAGCTGCTCGTATTGTCACTAGCTCCTGCAGCGCCGTCGTGCATTTCTCGCCATCGTTTCTGGATGTAAGCTCTCTCGATCTGACAGCCTTCGCGTTCGCGATGACGCACTTGTCAAACGAATCCTGCACGATCTTCTCCAGAAACTTTGCATGCTTTTCATGCAGCCCTTCCTTCTCGTAGAGCTTTGTCAGTGCCTTCTCGGGGAGCTCGTGCCCTGGCGAAAGCTTCCATGCATGCAGATACGCCTGTCGTCAGCATTGGAGCGAGCAGGCCTGGTCATGGTCCAGCGGCTATTCGGGCTCACCTTTTCAGCTTCGTCCTTATTCCCCAGCTGCGTCTGCGCCAGTCCTCGAAAGCATAGTCTACCATGAGCTCTGGGTCCGAGTGATGAAGACGCTTGGCAAATAACCGGTTGGTAGACCCTGCCGAGCCACTCACACTTGGACAGCTTCAGGTTGACTGGGATCGAGGGTCTTCAACAGTTCGGTCGATTCGTAGATCGCGCTTTCGGGCTCTCTGTTCTCGAGGCGAGTCTTTATCGACTTGAGCGCCTTTTTCACGCTCGCCATGAGGGAGGTAGCAGCAGCGACGGGTTTGTCGTTGACGATTCGTGGTGCTTCCCGCGCGGGTAGGAGATGGATGGTGAATTGGGATGATGTATTCTGACTGGGATCTGAGTATTATGGCATTGGATCGTAGGGTTAATCGAGCCAGCCGAAGTTAGTCCTTCCCGCTCAGCCAGCAGCCAGGGACGACACCACCGCACTCCTAATAAATCTGCCTGCCCAGGTGATCACCTTTTCCCATTCGTCTCCTGTGCATACCTCGGTCTACCTCGACGCCGTACCGTACATCCTCTTGCACCCTCTATATACCACTCTCCGTCATCGCACCATACATATATTAGTCGATACCGCGATCTCCCCTGCCTCAATCCGCCGCCCGCCCTCTCGATTGATTGAATTCAATCAGTCGACAGCCCGTCCCCAATCGCGTCGATCTGATACAACGCACAACAAATCACCTCTCCACCTCACCTCGGCAGTGCCTCTCACCGGATCCTCGGGACATCCGACGTGCATACGTGGCCACAGCGAGGCTCCTTTGCTGCTGTCATCCCGTGCATCCTTTGAGAACGGCTCCTGTACGCGGACGCGACAAAGCCTCAGTCGACGGATACAGGCGATTGCAGGACCGGCCTCACGGTCCATACCGGTCACTTCTTGGTCACAAGGCCTACAGAGGGGACGATCGCCGCCAGCCTCCCCCCTTAAACGACACAGTCACTCGGCGAGGAGGCCGCCCGCGAAACCATAGTGTGACGTTTGGTGTGGCATAGGCGGCAAAGTTGACCAGCTCCATTTCATTCACACGTTCGATCACCGCTGCACGATTAAACACCAGTAGTCGACACGCTCGTCCAATCGATCACAGTCGTGGTCGACATGGACAAGCAGGATGGTCCGCCTCGACCATCAACAAGAATACCAGGGGTGTCAACTGCTCCGCCGGCGGCGGCGGCGGTACCGGCAGATATAACGTTCCCACCGACTCCTATTTCACCTTCGGTCCACGATGACCACTCGAATGCTATGCCCACGGCTGGACCGTCGTCACACCCGAGTGGTGGACCCGTGCCGATCCCTCCCCCGCCAAATCCGCGGCGGCATCGCTCAGGCGTGCTCATGTCGAGGGTGAGAGCGAATTCGAGCGGGACAAATTTCCGAGCTGGGGCGAACGCCATGGGCAGCAAAAGCTATGGAGATTTAGGCATGAGCGCGATGAACGCAGACGGTGAGGGGGGAGGGGAGGACGAGATCGAGGATTTGACACCTCCTTGGGGCAAGCGAGAGAGCAAGCGTGTCGTCAGTGACGGCGTACAGCGCGGAACCGAGGAAGACGACTCGATGTGGGACAACAGGTGAGTCGCAGGTGATTATGCCGAGCGAACAAGTCATGCTGATCCCAGCGCTCGCTTCTATCACCATTTGCATTCCCGTCCACCGTCTCGTGCGCCCTCACGGCAGGGCTCGCCCACTCTATCGCCCGTGTCTCCCCCAAGGGGGGCTTCGCCCGCGACATCTGCGTCCGCCTCGCCAATCTACGTACGGCGGTCCCTGACATTGCCGCAGACCGGGCAGGCTGCTAGCCTATCGCCAAACCACGTATTCCTGCAACAACACTTACCGCCCACGTTCCCTGCTGAACTCACCGAGGATACCCCTCCCATGGTGATCTTGACGCCTACGACGCAGGGATGGCGTGAATTGAAGGAAATACGGCGGCAGGAAGGTGAAGAGCTGGACTCTGCCGAGGACACATCGAGCGGAAGCGACGAGAGTCGGCGGTCTAGCATACACGACGGGATGAGCAAGAGCGCACTCTTTGGTGGTGATCCGGCATTTTCGCGCATGCCTCCGTTGAAAGCGACAATGTCGGCGGATTTCTTGCCGGTCGAGGCCACTCATACGCCAGATCCGGGATCGCCTCTGCTCGACGAGAAGGCCCCGCCGATCTTCGAGCCCGTCATCATCGCGCCGAGCCCGGGCGAACCGGAGACGGGCGTTGCACCCGCCGCGCCGGACACGCCTACGCATCATGCACTGGCCCGAGTAACTGCGGCAGACAGCGCGGAGAGCTCGCCCGAGCTCGATGAGAATCAGCCCGTCTTCTCACGGGACGAAAGTTTGGCGCCAGCGCGATTCAACTCAATAGGCCGGAGGGAGTCGTTGCGGGTCATACGGCCGACGGCGCCACGGGCCAAAACGAAGCGGGAGCTCGAGCGAGAGAAGTTGTTCAAAGAGCTGGATGAGGAGATTGAGACGGAAACGGAGAAGCCCCCACTGATGCCCCGGGGAAGCGTACAGGAGATCGGTATGGGGTGGGGACTGAGCACGCGGCCGGGGTCTGCAGACTCATCGCAGTCCCTGGATCAGCCGGCAGAGAGGAACCTCGCGGTCGAACCCACCGACGTCTTCGATAAGCAGTTCGAGAGCACCGAGTTGGTCAAGGCATCGAAGGCGCAGGAGGCTGTTCCGGCGGAGACCAGATCGAACAAGGACACACCCCGGGCTTTTGGATCTTACGGCACCAAGGTCCCACCGGCGCATTTGTCACCGACACAACCTATGAGGCCGTCTCCACTACACTCCTCCTCGCCCGTCAACGCGCCCGGCGGTTTACCGACACCCGAGTCGCCACATGATTCTCCGCCCATCTTTGATCTCCCGCCCGCAGCATCGCCCGAGACCCATACCGCCAACCTCGACACGATCCGGTCATATGCCCGAGCTTTGGTGAATCCTCATGCGCATCACGCACGAGCCAAGAGTGGCGTTGGGTCGGCGTCTCCGCCTTCTTCGCCTAGATTACCCAAGTCCAGGCGAAGGGATACCAACCGTGTATCTCTCGTTGCTGGCAGAATCGTGCAGCCTTTCGCCATCCCTCCCTCGACCTCCTTACCGCCAGAACGCCCCGAACTGCTGACATGGCAATCGACCGCATCGTTGCAATCATTTTCACCCTTCCGGTCACCCAGTCTCGGGCCGACCAAGATCAACGGCGCCGTACCGCCAGCGTTCAACCGGCTCGAGTCAACTATATCGCTTGCGCCAAGCACGGGTGCTCCGAGCGAGTGTGCAACTCCGACGAGCGAGACTGCGGGCGGCATGGGCGGTCGCGGGATTGATGACTACGTCATTCTAAAGGAGGCGGGCAAAGGCGCGTACGGGCTGGTCATGAGGGCGAAGGTGAAGGGACCCAAGGGCGAGCCCGTCGGTGAGGAAGTGATCATCAAGTACATCATCAAGGCGCGGATTCTGGCGGATTGTTGGAAGAAGCATCGGGAATTGGGTCCCATACCCGTCGAGATCCACGTTATGGACCAACTCCGTCATCTGCTCTACAATCCGCCTCTCCACCCTCACCCGTGGGACCCTATGCGCGCACGCACCGCGGCCGGTGCCCCCAGCAACCTGAACAACGGTCACGCCAAGCGCGACTCGCAAGAAAGTTTGGTCAACACCCCCGACTCGCCTCGGTCAGACAGCTCTGCCGGAGGCGGCTTGTTCAGCCCGACCCAAAGGTATATCGCTAGCGAGATCCGTCATTCGCCCGAGCGGGGTCATCCGAACATATGTAAACTGCTCGACTTCTTCGAGGATCGGGAGTTTTACTATCGTGAGTAGTCGAGTCATGGAACCAAGGTCTCGGCTGAGCTCATTGCAGTGGTGATGCCGCGATTCGGGACCGGTGTGGACTTGTTCGACCGTGTCGAATCGGAGCCGGAGGGTCTCGACCCGTTCGAAGTGCGGTCGCTGCTTGGCCAGCTCTCCGACGCTGTGCGTTTCCTACACTCCAATGGAATCATTCATCGGGATATTAAGGACGAGAACGTTATCCTCGACGGTAATGGCCGCTGCCAGCTTATCGATTTCGGATCGGCCGCGCAATGGCGCCCTGGCAAGCGATGGGACACGTTTTCGGGGACGCTACACTATGCCTCGCCAGAGATCCTACGCGGAGGGATGTACGGAGGCAAAGAGCAGGATGTCTGGGCGTTGGGTGTTGTCGGCTATGTGCTGCTCGTGGGCGAGACGCCGTTCTCGGATCTACCGGACGAGGTACTCGTGGGACTGACGCCCGACAGCTCAGCCGAAGCGGCCTTGACGGCTCGGTGTGGTGGCGACCACTCCCAAGAAGGGAAGGAAGCGGATGGGGGCGGCAGCCTTGCCGACGCGGCGGACTTTGTGAGGCGGTGTCTCGAGATGGAAACGTCGGAGCGACCCAGCGCCGATCTGCTGTGCCAGCATCGGTACCTTCGAGGGGAGGGGGGATGGGTAGGCAGGAAAGGGTGGGTGGCGATGGGTTGGAAGTGATCTGGAAGCTTTGGGAGGACGAGGTGGATTTGGGTGTATGTGTACACGAGTACCAATCATGGCGCAGACGGGCGAATGGGCATCTGGGTTCCGACATAACATGTGTCTGTTGTTCGATGGGTAGTGATCATGAAACCTCGCATGAATTATCTGGGAACTTTGGCGGCATGCGGTGCACGAATGTCGACGCCGCAAGGGGCTAGCGAGATTCATGATGCTTATACAATGCTGTACTGAATATCTACGCGGCCACAGCCATCTTCTGCGCCGGCATCTCGGCCTCGACGGGGGCTTTCTGGTCGCCCGCCATGACGTTGTGCACTGATCCGCTCTCGGCCTCCTCTTGCGTTCGGTAGAATGTCTTCCGATAACTCTTGTCCAGTCTCCCCACGACCTCCCTTCTCGGTTTACCGTCCACGGTGCCCACCGCGACGGCGACCATCCCGCCATCGGCGCTCGTCTCCCACTTGATCGGCCCGATCGGCACGCCCGTCAACCCGTTCTCCCAGTTCAGGCCCGCACGCATCGCCGGCTCGATCTTGGGCAGGTCGCCAAAGGCGTAATCTGCGCCGCCGCCATACCGCTTCGGAATGGCGTCGTGGTCGATGTGCTCCGACAGGACCTTGAGTTCCTGTCCGCTGGGAATGACGAACATCTTGGAGACGACGACGGGGTCGAACCAGTTCTTGATCCAGCCCCACACGGACGGGAAGAAGGACGGCGCCCCGATGATCTGCGCGGGGGTCAGCAGGGCCCATCCTCTGTTAAGACCCACTTACGAAGATCTTGTCGAGGGTCTCGGGGTAGTAGGCCGTCGCCAGCTGACTCGAGTCCTGCAGGTGGCTCTTGAGGTCCCAGAACTGCTTGAGCCCGGTCCCTTTGATATCGATGATGTTGCAGCCCTGCGTGATCGGGGCAGTCGGGGACGACCGGTCCTCGAGAGCGGTGCACCATGGTGTAGTGAACCGGCACAGGTTCTCGTATAGCGCAAAGACGCGGAGCATCTTGGCCGGTGCGGGGCGGTCCGGACCCGTCGCCCCTCTGCAAAGTCAGCTCCACGACATAGTGCCCGAACGGACAGACGGCGAGAACCCACTTGACCGTCTTGGCCTTCTCGTACGCGAACACGGCTTTCATATCCAGCGGGCCGATCAGGTACAGGTACACTGGCATCCCTCGTTTATCTCTCGTGCCCACCCATTGCGGGTACTGGCGTGAGCTCCGTAATCCAGCGTGTCCCGCCGAATTCGGGCGGCCGGACGGCCAGCAATCAAGGATGCGGACACGACAAAGACAGGCAGACACGTACCAGCTTCCTCGTCGCCTCGTACTCGTCCACGTCTATCGTCTCATACAGCTCCGCTATCCGATTATCCGAGGCCCACTTCTCCGCCTCGATGAACTGCTTGTACGCCGGCTCGAGCTGGAACTTTCTCGCTCGGAGAAACCGGCTACGGTCAGCATCGTGGCTCCCACCATCCACTCGGAGCTCGTCACGTACAGCAGCGTCGCGTCACCGTGCGATGGAAGGCGATCAGCCGTTCCCGGCTGGTACACCCCCCGTTCCGTCACGAGCGCTCTGAAGGCGTCCAACGAGCGTTTCTGGTCGGGCGATAGATGGCCCAGGTGGCCGTTTGGGAACTGGTAGCCCAGCGCGGCTTTGTTGGCCTCGGCACTCATGGTCGCTGTGGTGTGTTGATGAAAGTATGCATGCGACGATGAGTCACTCGAAATATGCCGAGCCAGAGAGACGATGTCATCGCTCAAATCTCGGCCATCGGTCTTGGCCGATCGGGCATCGACAACACGGCGCGCATATGGCTGACGGGATACGTGTCATATGCTGGTAGAGATTGAACATGCGTACAACTGCTGTGAACAGTAAACTGGCTATGATTGCCCGACTCGTCGCTCCTGCTTCCCACTCCACCTGCCTCACACTCGCTCGGAGTTCTAATCCGCTTCTCCAAACATCCTCACCCTGCCGGTCAGCTCACGCTCAGTCTGGCGTCTCAGACAAGACTCACGCAATGTTCATCGCCTGCAACTCCTGGAAGAGGAGCTTCGCCGCGTAGGGGATATACACCTGCGAAATCTGCGTGGCGTTCCTGCAGACAGAGCACATGAACTCTTGTTTCTTCAGGTTGGCGATGGCCATCAGTCCACACTGACCATCAGCCCCCAATTCAGAATCATGTCGCACCGCATGGGCAACTCACCTGGTCGCAAACGTGCACCCTGAATCCGTCGGACGAATCGTACATCCTCTCCTTCAAGAAGCCGGCAATACCATGCGAGATCATACAATCTCTCTCCATTTCTCCGAACCGCAATCCTCCGTCTCGACTCCTACCCTCCACCGGCTGCCTCGTCAAGATCTGAAGCGGACCTCGCGCTCGCGCGTGGATCTTGTCGCCGACCATATGCTTCAGCCGCTGGTAATACGTCGGGCCAAAGTAGATCTGCGCCTGCAATTTACGTCCCGTGTGTCCGTGGTACATGACCTCGAACCCTCGGGACTGGAAGCCCTTTTGTCGAAGGATCTTCGAGACCGACTCGACCGTGAGGTCGGTGAACGGCGTGGCGTCACCCTCGGCGCCCGTCAACGTCGACACCTTTGACAGGAGACACTCGACCAAGTGCCCAATTGTCATACGCGAGGGAATGGCGTGCGGATTGATGATGATGTCCGGGGTGATACCATCCGCCGAGAACGGCATGTCCTCTTGACGGTACGTGATACCGATCGTACCCTTTTGTCCGTGTCGCGAGGCAAACTTGTCTCCGATCTCCGGCACTCTCGTTGCGCGCGTTCGGATCTTGACAAACTTGTGGCCGTCGCCGTTTGTCGAAATCATGACCTGGTCAATCACACCCTGCTCAGTGCTCTTCAGCGGCGTCGAAACGTCTCGCTTGGTGTGAAGCGACGATCTCTGACCGAGCTCCTCCGAGTCCTGTGGCAATGGCGCCGTCTTGCCGATGATGATATCGTCTCCGTTTACGTTCGTCGCGGGCGCAATCAGGCCATCCACGTCGAGCTTGGCGTATCGGTCCGACGAACCCTGCTTCATCCGCAGCGTGTCGCTTCGATCCGGCTTCTCGATCGTCTCTGCCTTCTCCATTCCCTTCTGCGTCTCCGTATCGGTATACGAACGGTAGTACAACGATCGGAACAGACCCCGGTCGATCGAAGACTGGTTCATAATGACCGAATCTTCCTGGTTGTATCCCGAGTAACACATGATCGCGACAATGGCGTTCTGTCCCGCCGGCAACTCGGAGAACTTGAGGTACTCCATCGACCGCGTCGTCGCGAGCGGCTTCTGCGGATAGTATAGCACGTTGGCCATCGTATCCATCCGCAGTTGGTAGTTCGTCAAGTGCACGCCCATCGCCTGCTTGCCCATAGCCGACTGGTACGTGTTTCGCGGCGACTGGTTGTGGTCCGGGAACGGCACGATCGAGGCACATACACCGAGGATCATCGATGGGTGAATTTCCATATGCGTAAACTGCCTCGACCAGTTCGTACTCTTGACCCGAGCCGTCGGGTCAAAGTTTTCCAAATTGTGTGCCGCCTGCGTCCGGACCACCTCGTCCTTGCCGCGCATGGTTCGCGCGTTGATCAAATCGTCTTCCGTCATAGCAATCAAGATCGTCTCTTCCTCGGCCGCATCGACGTATTCGATCACCCCGTCGTTGAGCAAATCCGTCCACGCCTCGACGACCTCGCCGATGGCCAGCTTGTGCTCGATCCGCTCAATGTGATCCTTCGTGAGCTTGAGCGTCTGCGTCGTCTCGTCAACGACAAACAGCGGTCGGCATACCCGTCCCGCGTCGGTGAACAGCCGCAGCTCTCGTTCTCGAATATCGCGTACGATCGATATTTCGTTCTTGAGCTGTCCGCCCCGTCGCATCGCCAGCAAGTTTGCGTGTAGTGTCGGCGCATCTCGATGCACTCCCATCCACACGCCGTTGACAAACACCTTGGTCGCGTCCGGAATGTTCGCAAACTCGCTCTGGTCCTCCAGTCCCCACTCCTCCAAGAACTCCATCACGGGTGCCGAGTACGATCCGACCGAGACGTGCGACATGAGCGCCATATTCTTGACCAGTCCACAAGCAGCTCCTTCTGGCGTCTCGGCAGGGCATACCATTCCCCAGTGCGTATTGTGCAGTTGTCGCGGCTTGGTCGCTTTACTACCACGATCAATAGGCGTGTTCGTCCGACGCAGATGGGATAATGTCGAGGCGTAAGTGTATCGGTTCAGCACTTGTGAGACACCGACACGATGGCCAGACGAACCCTGCGGCCAGTTCCCCGTCGATACCGCCGTTCGGAAACCGTTTGTGATGATATCGGGTCGAATTGCAGCGCCCAGCGAGAATTCCTTCTTACCGTCCGCGATGGTCTACAGGTCAGTTTGCGGCAAACGACGATGGGTTGCGCTTACCCGTTGCAACTCGTCCCTGATCCTCTTCGTGAAACGGTAGAACAGCTGCCTAAACAGGTTCGCCATCAACGTCCCTGCCAAATCCAACCGCTTGTTTCCAAAGTGATCTCGGTCATCCAGCTCTCTCCGTCCCAACACAGCCGAAATCAGCCGATGCGTCATGAAACCCAAAAAGTACGCCTTCTTCGACTCGAACCCTTCGCCTGTCGACACATGCGGCAAGAATTCCATCTGCAGGATATCGAAAGCAGCGCGTTGTCGGGCTGCCTTGGCGCCCATATCCGTTTGACATCGTCGACCGATGAAGTCCAGCGCGGCATCCCGGTCCTGGAATTGGAACGCCTCCTCGATTGACGGTTGCAGCATCTCCAGCACCGCGTTGTCCTCGTCGTTGAAGCAGATGTGCTTGAGCACATCCCGGTCGGGGACGATACCGAGGGCTCGAAAGACGATGACGACGGGGATGTCCACCTTGACTTTCGGGATCTTCACCCTGATCACCGCTCCGGTCGGTCCGTCTCGCGGCTTCGGATACAGCCTGACCTCCATCTCGCTCAACTTGCCCGTCTTCTCCACCTGACTCGTTACGGCCGAGTAAAAGCTGAATCCAGAGGTCGCGGCCTTCTTGAACGTGTAGACGTTGTTGAATGCCATTCGCTCTTGCGCAATCAGAACCTTCTCCGAGCCTTTGACGATGAAATATCCTCCAGAGTCGTATGGGCATTCTGCGAGCTCGTAGAAGTTGTCTGGCGGTAATCCGTGCAGGAGACAGAAATTGGACCGGACCATGATGGGGATCTGCTGTCAGTGTCAGATCTCCTTATCCTGCTCACCTTTCCAATGAAGACCTTGTCCGACTCCGTGCCGAGCTCATTCCCATAGTCGTCATATCTCGGCTGCCATTCGCCATCTGAGCCATCTTCCGGCGCGAACAATATCCTCTTCTTCACGTCGATGTACAGCGGCGCAGCGTATGTGAGATTACGCAGCCGCGCTTCCTGCGGGAACATCGGGGATGTCGTTCCGTCCGACTCGGTCATGGTCACTCGAGCGAGGTAGATCTGGCCAAACGAGATCTCGTGCCGCCGCTGCAGTCAGCACCTGCAACTTTGTGCACCCCGTTTCCTAGCGGAATCCAAAAGGGAGATGAAGCAACGCACCATGACCGTATCGTCCTCGTTGTTGAATTGAGGATATTGGTCCAGGACCAACTTGCCCCGCTCTTCGACAATCTCCTGCATCGAGTTCTCGACGAACTCGTTGAAGCTCTCGAGCTGCTGTCGCACCAGTCCCTTGTCCGCGAAGAACGAGTTGATCACTGTCCATGCATCTTCCGGATCCAGCCGCTCCGGCACATTCTCCTCGTAATACCCTTCATCGTCAAACGGCTTCGTCTCCGTCGCGCCCTCGGGGTACTCGTCCGCGTTGATAGGTGACGCAGCGTAACCTGTGCATGTTGTAGCAAATGCAATGGCTCTTAGAAGAGGTATTTACCTGCTGACATTTTGCCCTCCTCTACAGACGCAACCGGCGCAAAGTCGCCGCTTGACAAATCCGGGAGAGTTTTGGAAGGAAAGAATACGGTCGAAGGCGTCGAGTCGGAGCTGCCGATTCTCAGGCGACGTGGGGGCAGTGACGATGAGAGTAGCGACTAGCTGCTGACTCGATGACGACTTTTAAGAGGAAGCGATCAGTTGACTGGAGAAGAGAGCGAGTACAAACACAAGGCTTCAGTACCGACGACGACGAAGTGGTAAGCAGCGACGCGCAGGGTGGCAATAGCGACAGCCACGTGTACATATCC
>Ga0308169_10001793_pt1 | contig 23968 bp, 14 predicted proteins | sample PhyBR1_2_FD_202139 | JGI IMG/M metagenome (GOLD analysis project Ga0308169, IMG submission 202139) | Phyllosphere microbial communities from UC Gill Tract Community Farm, Albany, California, United States - DLSLSB.R1 | ecosystem: Host-associated > Plants > Phyllosphere > Unclassified | place...
CGCCGTTTGCTGATGTGTCCACGGGGCAGCAGTTCTACAAGGAGATGGCGTGGCTGGCTGAGCAGAAGATCTCCACGGGTTGGGACGAGGGGAGCGGGGTGCGGACGTATCGTCCGTTGCAGGCGATCAACCGTGATGCGATGGCTGCGTTCCTGTACCGGATGGCCGGCTCGCCCGCGTACACAGCGCCTGCGGTGTCGCCGTTTGCTGATGTGTCCACGGGGCAGCAGTTCTACAAGGAGATGGCGTGGCTGGCTGAGCAGAAGATCTCCACGGGTTGGGACGAGGGGAGCGGGGTGCGGACGTATCGTCCGTTGCTGGCGATCAACCGTGATGCGATGGCTGCGTTCCTGTACCGGATGGGCGGCTCACCCGCCTATACGGCCCCTGCGGTGTCGCCGTTTGCTGATGTCTCGACAAGTCAGCAGTTCTACAAGGAAATGGCCTGGCTGGCCGAGCAGAAGATCTCCACCGGCTGGGACGAGGGCAAGGGCGTGAAGACGTATCGTCCCTTGCAGGCGATCAACCGTGACGCGATGGCTGCGTTCCTGTACCGTCTCCACGGACTGGGCGCCTGATCCGTCACCTCTCCTCGGGCCCCGGCACATATGTGCCGGGGCCCCGGCGTTTGCGGACGTTGAAGGGGGCAGGCAGACGCTGCGCGTACGACGGCGGCCGCCTGCCGCCGTCGTACGTCTTACTTATGACACATATTGCTTGCGAGGAATTGCCAGGTCCATGGCTAGAATCGTGCCGGGGGTCAGTCGGTGATTCCCGACTGACCGCGCTCAGCCGTCGTTGGAGGCTGGTGCCCGTCCCGAGGATGCCCTCCTATGTTAAAACCACGGCCCTTCGCCACGGCACTCACCCTGGCCACGGTCCTTGCCGGTGCCGGCCTGACGGCCCTTCCCGCCCAGGCGACCGACGCTGCACCGCCCATCCGGGTGTCCGGCCCGCAAGCCGCTCCACCCGCTGCGCCCACAGACCAGTTCATCGTGGGGCTGAAGAGCCCCAGCGGGATCGCCTCCGAGGACGCCTCCACCTCCCAGGCCGCTCAGCACGCGGCCACCGCAATCGGAATCGCCGCCCAATACCTGCGGCCAACGGCAACCGGTGCCCAGGTAGTGAAAACCAGCAAGCGGCTGCCCGCCAGCGACGCCGACGCCTTCCTTGCGACACTTCGCTCCAGCCCCGACGTCGCCTACGCCGAGCCCGACGTCGTCCTGCACACCGCAGCCGCGCCGAACGACCCCGGCTACCCGTACCAGTGGCCTCTCTGGGAAGACGCCGCAGGCGTCCGTGCCCCAGGCGCCTGGGACCTGAACCGCGGTGAAGGAGCCGTGGTTGCCGTGGTGGACACCGGCATCACCTCACATACGGAGCTGAACGGCAACGTCCTGCCGGGCTACGACATGATTTCCAACCCGGACTGGGCCCGTGATGGCGACGGGCGCGATGCCAACCCGCGGGACGAAGGCGACTGGACCGGTGCCGGCGAATGCGACGCCGAAACCCCCGCCCTGACCTCATCCTGGCATGGCACGTACGTGGCAGGCATCATCGCCGGCGTCGGCAACAACACCGACGGCATCACGGGCGTTGCGCCCGCAGCCAAAATCCTGCCTATTCGCGCCATCGGCTCCTGCGGCGGCTACACCTCTGACGTGGCGGACTCGATCATCTGGGCAGCCGGCGGCACCGTTGCCGGTGTGCCGGCCAATCCCAACCGGGCAAACGTGATCAACCTCAGCCTCGGCGCAACCGCCGCCTGCTCGGTGACCCAGCAGAACGCCATCGACTTCGCCCACAATGCCGGCACGGCCGTGGTGGCGGCGGGTGGCAACGCCAACGGACCGGCAACGGAAACCAGCCCCGCAAATTGCCAGAACGTCATCGGCGTAGGCGCCGCCGGGCGGAACGGCGCCAGGGCCAGCTACTCCAACTACGGGGCGGGCATCGACATCACGGCACCCGGCGGGGACGTCGACGCCGACCAGAACTCCGGCATCATCTCCACGTCCAACCTCGGCACAAGCGCGCCGGGAGACCAAGGTTACGGATACCTGCAGGGCACGTCCGTGGCAGCCCCGCACGTTGCGGGCATCGCCGCCCTGCTCATGTCCGAAATGGGCGGCACGTTCACTCCGGACATGGTGGAGGCCCGGCTCAAGGCAACCGCCCGGCCCCTTCCCGTCGCGTGTCCGGAAGGCTGCGGAGCGGGCCTTGTCGACGCCGAGGCCGCGTTGGGGGCTTATGTTCCGCCTGCTGTTTCACCGTTTGCCGATGTGGCCACCAGCCAACAGTTCTATAAGGAGATGGCATGGCTGTCGGAACAGGGCATTTCCACCGGATGGGTTGACGGCAATGGGGTGCGGACTTACCGCCCGCTGCAGGCCATTAGTCGGGATGCGATGGCAGCATTCCTATACCGGCTAGCTGGCTCACCTGAGTACACAGCCCCGGCTGTCTCGCCGTTCGCGGATGTCTCCACGAATCAGCAGTTCTACAAGGAGATGGCGTGGCTGTCGGAGCAGGGCATTTCTACCGGGTGGGTTGACGGTAACGGGGTGCGGACCTACCACCCGCTGGATTCGATCAACCGGGACGCTATGGCCGCGTTCCTTTATCGGTTCGCTGGCTCCCCTGCGTACACGCCCCCGGCTGTCTCACCTTTCGCTGATGTCTCTACCGGGCAGCAGTTTTACAAGGAAATGGCGTGGCTTGCAGACCGCTGGATTTCGGCCGGCTGGACTGACGCCTACGGGGTCCGCACTTACCGGCCGCTACAGCCGATTAACAGGGATGCCATGGCCGCATTCCTTTATCGCCTGAACTTTCTGCTGCACTAATTTTCAAAAAGCACGGAGGGCGTTCGACGGCGCCACGCACTGTCGTTGGGCGCCCTTTATGCTGCTTTCCCGACATATATAAAGCGATTGCATGAAATTGATCTTCTTACTATAGGATCCGGATTACCTGCCATCTGCAGGCTTCGTTCGCGGGTAAATATCGACTCGCATCGTTTTATTGGGGGCTCTATCAGAATGCGCTTACGCACGCATGTCTTCAGGCGATCTCTCGCCACTTTCGCAGCGGTATTATCCGCAATCCTCTTTATAGGAAACGTCCCGGCTGTCGCCGACACCAACACCGCGGTCATCAGCGGCACCGTAACGGTGCCGGCGGGTGTGGACGTCACGTCAATCTCCGTCAATGCTCAGCCGCAGGGGTACCCGTGGTACGGAAGAGGCACCTCTGTGGGCGCCGACGGCACCTACCGCATCGAAAATCTTCCGGCCAATTCCTACAAGGTTTCGTTTTCCGGTGCCAGCGCCGGCGTTGAAACGCAGTGGTACAAGAATGCCGCCTCTTATACCGCTGCGGCTCCGGTCACTGTCACCGAAGGCCAGACACTCACCGGCATCGACGCGACCATGACCAAAGGCGCAAGCATCACCGGAAAAGTCACGGTACCCACGGGTATTGACGTAAGCGGCATCAATGTCACCGCCTCTTCGGCTGATTCGGAATACAACCAGCTCGCCAGTGCAACGGTTTCACCCGATGGCACCTACCGACTGGGCGGTCTGACAGCCGGTTCCTACAAACTGAAATTCCAGGGCTACAACAACGGGGCAGTCGCGCAGTGGTACAACAATGCGGCAACCTTTGCTGACGCCGCCACGCTGGATCTGGCGCGGGGGCAGGACGTAACCGGCATCAACGTCACCATGGTCAAGGGTGCCAGCATCAGCGGTAAAGTGACGGCTCCCGCCGGTGTCGACCTTTCCAACTTCCGCGTTTCGGCCTATTCCCCGGACTCCCAAACCGCGGAGGCTGGAAATGTGCAGGTGAGCTCGGACGGCAGCTACCAGTTGACGGGGCTCCGCGCAGGTTCCTACAAGCTTCAGTTCTCGGGCTATGACAGCGGCGCTCTTCCCCAGTGGTACAAGGATGCGGCTTCCTTCAGCACTGCGACGTCGGTGGCAGTCACCGCCGGGCAGGACCTGACGGGCATCAACGCAACCCTGGTCAAGGGCGCCAGCATCAGCGGGAAAGTCACCGCCCCGGCGGGTGTGGATCTCCACTACGTGAGCGTCAACGTACAGCCCACCCAGCCCATCGACGGATACATGTCGTCCTACGTCCAGATTGCCGCCGACGGCACCTACCGTGTCTCGGGCCTCCCCGCAGGCTCTTACACCGTGGGATTCAACGGCTACAACAGCGGTGCGCTTCCCCAGTGGTACAAAAACGCCGACTCCCTTGCTTCCGCAACACCTTTGGTAGTGACCGCCGGCCAGGACTTCACCAGTGTGGACGCAACACTGGTCAAGGGGGCTTCCATCAGCGGAAAGGTAACCATGCCGGCAGGAATCGACCCCAGCCGAGCCTACGTGAACGTGTACAACGCGGACTCCGATCTCGGGACCGGGCTGGGTTCGTCGGTGGCATCTGACGGCTCTTACACCGTAGGCGGACTCAAGGCAGGCTCCTACAAGGTCCAGTTCACCACGTACGGCGCCAATGCGCTGCCCCAGTGGTACAAGAATGCAGCGTCCTTTGCATCCGCGACCGCTCTGACGGTTGCTTCAGAACAGGATGTGACCGGCATCGATGCGACCTTGGTTAAGGGTGCTTCCATCAGCGGCACGGTCAGCGCCCCTGCTGGAGTTACCTTGAGCAAGGTGACCGTGAGTGCTTCCTTCGATAACGGACGCTCCGCCGGCAACGCCATGGTGAACGCGGACGGCACATACCGGCTCGACGGCCTGGTCACAGGCTCGTACAAACTGCAGTTCTCCGGCAGCAGCAGCGGCGCGGTTTCCCAGTGGTACAACAACGCCTCGTCCCTGGAGGCTGCCCAGGTTATCCAGGCAGCGGCCGGGCAGGACATCACCGGCATCAACACCACGCTGGTCAAGGGCGCCTCCATCAGCGGGACCGTGACCGTTCCTTCCGGCGCCGATGCCAGCCAGGTGTATGTCAGTGCCTACAAGGATGGACCGACGCCTGTGTATGCCGCATCGGCACAGGCAGCATCCAACGGCACTTACCGGCTGCTCGGGCTTGAAGCCGGCACCTACAAGATCGGCTTCACCGCCTACAGCATGGGGACACTGCCGCGCTGGTTCAAGGACGCGGAAACACTTGAGTCATCAACTCCGGTTCCCGTTACCGCCGGGCAGGACGTGACAGGAATCGACACCACACTGCCGAAGGGCGGGACCATCAGCGGCAAACTGACAGTTCCAGCCGGAGTCAGTGCATCGGGAATCAATGTCACTGCTTTCACCGGTGGTGCTGAAGCTACCTACGTCAACGCCACCTGGTCCGGCGCGGACGGAACCTACAAATTGATGGGTCTGCCGACGGGATCCTACAAAATCCAGGTCGGAGGCAACAGCAGCGGCGCCGTCAACCAGTGGTACAGCAATGCATCATCAGCGGAAACGGCAAATCCCGTAGCCGTTACTGCAGGCCAGGACGTGACAGGCATCAACATGGCACTTACAAAGGGTGCCACCGTCAGCGGAAAGGTTACTGTCCCGGCAGGGGTGAACCCCACCCGGATCAGCGTTTACGCCGAAGCCAGTGATGCCCCGGGCATCTACGTTGCTGGTACCGGCGTGAACCTGGACGGCAGCTACAAGATTGTCGGGTTCCCCACCGGATCCTTCAAGCTTCGGTTCCAGGCTAATGACAGCGGCGCCGTCGACCAGTGGTACAGCAACGCCACCTCCGCAAGCACCGCCACCGCCCTCACCCTCACGCTCGGGGAGGACCGCACGGGTGTTAACGCCACGATGGTGAAGGGGGCCACCATCAGCGGCCAGCTCACCGGCTTGGCGGAAGGGGACCAATACCCGGTCAGCGTGCTGGACAGCTCCGGGAAGACAGTCAAGTCCGGCTACTCCAGCAGCGGCGGCACCTACAGCGTCACCGGCCTTCCGGCCGGGTCCTACAAGGTCGCCTTCAACCGCTCCAGCGGCTACTCCCTTGCCGAGGCGCAGTTCTACCAGAACATGCCGGAATCTACCGGAGTGGGGTCCGCAACCAACGTGACCGTGACAACCGGGCAGGATGCATCCGGCAAGGATGCCACGCTGGCCAAGGGCGGAACTCTGAGCGGTACGGTCACCGACAAGGCGAAGGCCGCCCTCCCGAACGCACGCGTCCAGGCCTACACTGCGGACGGTTCCAAGGTCACGCGCACGGCGACGACAGATGCCCAGGGCAAATTCAGCGTGCCGGGCCTGACCAGCGGGCAGTACGTGCTGGCGGTGACCCCGCCGTCAGAAAGGGCAGACCTCGGCAAGCTGTATTCCGGAAACGTGGCGGTCGAGACTGCCGCCGTCCCGGTGACGGCCTCTGCGGGTGTGGACAAGCCGGCTGGTGACCTTACCTACGCGACCACGGCCCCGGCGCCGGTGAGCGATCCCAAGGCGTCCATCACCCTGGACCCCGCTAAACCACTTGAAGCGGTGGTGCAACTGGACAACTCTGCTTCAACGGTTTCCTCGGACTATCACGTGATCGTGAATGGGGACCTGACCCGCGCCAAGGTGACTGTACCGGCAGGCCAGAAGACCAGCGTGCCCCTTACGGCGCTCGCGGCAAAGAGCACTATCGAGGTGCGGGTCTACGGAGACGGCACGGGCACCGGGACCCGGCTGGCATCGGGGGTGACACCGGCGGCCGCACCGGCGCCGGTGAGCGATCCCAAGGCGTCCATCACCCTGGACCCCGCCAAACCGCAGGAAGCGGCCGTGCAGCTGGATAACTCCAGTTCAACGGTTTCCTCGGACTATCACGTCATCGTGAATGGCGATCTGACCCGTGCCAAGGTGACTGTACCTGCTGGCCAGAAGACCAGTGTTGCCCTTACGGCGCTCGCCGCGAAGAGCACCATCGAGGTGCGGATCTACGGAGACGGCACGGGCACCGGAACACGGCTGGCATCGGCGGTGACACCGGCGGCCGCACCGGCGCCTGCTCCGACCTTCACCGACGTTGCCGTGGACAACCAGTTCTACAAGGAGATCAGCTGGCTGTCGTCGGCCGGCATCAGCACCGGCTGGGTGGCAGGGGACGGAACCAGGACCTATGGGCCCCTCCTGCCCGTCAACAGGGACGCCATGGCTGCCTTCATGTACCGGCTTAGCGGTAAGCCGGTCTTCACGCCGCCGGCTGTATCCCCATTCAGGGATGTGGCCACGGACAACCAGTTCTACAAGGAAATCACTTGGTTGGCCTCCACCGGGGTAACCACCGGGTGGGTGGAACCGGACGGAACAAAGACCTACAGGCCTTTGCAGTCCGTAAACCGAGATGCAATGGCTGCCTTTATGTACCGGCTGGCCGGTAAGCCGGCGTTCACGCCGCCGGCAGTGTCCCCGTTCAGGGACGTGGCCACGGACAACCAGTTCTACAAAGAAATCACCTGGCTGGCGTCCACAGGCATCACCAATGGTTGGACCGCTCCGGATGGCAGCAAAACTTATGCTCCCCTCCAGGCAGTCAACCGAGACGCCATGGCCGCCTTTATGTACCGATACAACACCAAGTTCCCAGCCAAATAAATCTGGTTAGGTCTTGAAACAGGAGCCCCGGCGCGTGTGCCGGGGCTCCTGTTGCCGTAAAACCCAACTGATCGCGGCATCGCGGTGGCCTCTTCCAGGAAGCGGGCCAACATGAGAGGCAAGATGAGAATGAGCCCAAACGAGGCCCGGCAGAAGTCTGGGCAAGGGGTCCTGGCGATCGCATCGCTGTTCCTGTTGGCTGCCAGTATTTTCGCCATGGTTCCGGACGGTTTGTTTCGTTTTGCCTTGCCCAAAGCCGCCCTTCTCGCACTGGGTTTGGCGCTTGGGCTCATCGCACCTCCCCGTGCCCGTCTGGCGTCGCAGGTTGCCTGTGCGGCGGTAGCTGTCCTGGCGGTGTTTGCCGTCGCGGCGGGTGCGGCGGGCGGGTTCGGTCCTACGTTCTGGGGACGCTGGCCCCGGTATGAGGGGGTACCCATGGTGGCGGCCTACCTGCTGCTGCTGGTGGTGGGTGCCCGGCTGCTGGGTCAAAGCAGCGGTTCCCGCCTCCGCGCAACGTGGATGCGGCTCGTGGCGGGGAGTTTGGTGTTGCTCGCCGTCCTGGTCATCCTGAACGCGGCAGGCCTTAGCCTTCCGGACAGCGCCGGCTTCCGCTTCGGCGCCACGCTGGGCAATGCCACGGACATGGGCATTATCGGACTAACGGGCACTGCAGTCCTTCTCCCGATGGCAGTTTTCAGGAAGACGCCCTGGGAGATAGTAGGTTCAGCCGGGGGAGTCACGGTGGCGGTGGCCTCAGGCTCGCGCGCTGTGCTGCTGGTCCTGGCGGCTCTGGTGGTGGCAACCCTGGTTTGGCGGACCATGGACGGCCGGAGGTCCCAAGGCCGCCGGGTTGCCGGCTGGTGGCCGCTGGCCGGGCTGGCCCTGCTTGTCGTGGCTGTGCTTTCCTGGCCCGCAGCAAGGGACAGGCTGTTTTTCAGCGGAACCGTAACAGGCCGCACGGACCTATGGGCGGCGACCTGGGGGCTCGTGAGGGACAACTGGCTTTTGGGAGTTGGTCCTGGAAATTTCGTGGACGCATTGCCCCGCTACCAGGGCGAAGCGTTCGCGGCCCGGGTGGGGACCGACTTCCCGGCGGACAGCCCGCACTTGATTCCACTCCAGTGGCTGGCAGATGGGGGAGTGCCGCTGCTGCTGGCAAACCTGGCGCTCTGCGGCGCCGTTCTGTGGACCGGAACCCGAAACATCAGGCGGAGCGGTGACAAGCACGAGGCACTGTTCCTCGTCGGAGCCATGGCTGCCGCCTGCTCGTTCGGCCTTGTCCTTCTGACGCACTTTCCCAGCCCAGGAACCACCGTCATCGCCGGCCTCAGTGCAGGGGCGACTGCCGCCGTCGTCCGTAGTCCAGCTGAATCAAAGGCCAGTGGCCGAATGCCGGCTGCTGCCCTCCAGACCGTTCCGCGCTCGCTGCCGCAGATGACAAGGGCCGCCTTCTACGTAACCGCAGCCGGGCTCATTGTTCTTTTTGTCTTCGCCGCCGCCGCTTCCATCGCAGAGAGCCACATGAAAGCCGGGGACAGCGCCGTTCGAGCTGGCCAGCTGGCAACGGCAAGCAGTCAGTTTGAGATTGCACAGTCCCTTCGGCCGTGGGATGCGGATGTAGCGCTCCTTGCCGGGCAGGACTTCGCGGGCAGGGCGGCGGCGGGGGATCCCGAGTCCGGCAGATTTGCGACGGAGTGGTCGGCGCGGTCGCTGCGTCTTAATCCCGGATCGGTCGAGTCCCTGACCTCGCTGGCAGTCGGGCAACTGGCAACAGGAGACATCCAAGCTGCGCGAGACACCTTGGCAAAGGCCCGGGAAGTTGCCCCGGTCAACTCACAGGTGTGGCTGCAGTCCGGCCTCGCCGCTTACGCCGACGGCGACCTGAGTGAAGCTGAAAAATCCCTGGAGCGCGCGGTCGCGCTGACCCCTGATCCCGCCCAGTTGCAGCCAATTCTCACTGCAATCCGTCAACAGGCAGGGCAGCCGTAAGCTGCGGGTCCCAGGCCTAGCGCAGGACCCGCTTGGCCGCTTTCAATACCGCCGCCGGGCGCAGCATCGTCAGCCGTTCTCCGGCATCCAGCAGCCTTCCTATCACATCGGCTCTGCCGGCAGCCGGGGCAGGTTGGGCGTTTAGCTCGCCCTGAAGCCAGTCTCCATGCTGGGCCAGATGACCGATGGCCAGTTCGTTGCTGGCATTAAGGCGTGCCGCTTCCTGGCTCTCAGCCGCTTCGAGGACCAGGGAGTAGCCGGTGTTGGCGATGGGGAGCGTAGTGAGCTTGTCGGGGATGGAACCGCCCCCGAGCACCGCTGCGATGCCATCCCACCAACTGTCGTGGAAGTCCTCGAGCTTCTTCGTGTGCTGCAGCAGGTGTTCCCGTAGCTCTGACCGCTGCCCAACGATGGAGTTGACCCACTTCGTGTCGCCACCGTCGCTCAAGTGGCGGAGCGAACGCAGGAGGGAGCTGAGACCCCAGCTTTCAAGAGCACCGCCGATCCGCACCTCACCGTAATAGTCCACTGCGACGGGCAGGACCGGAACTCCGGCTGAAAGTCCGAAAATCACCGGGTGGTAGCGGCTGGAAATGATTAGGTCCGCTTTGGCTGTAAGTGCTGCCGTTTCCTCAGCTGTTCCCTGGTGGAGCAGACGGACGTCAGGTGCCTTGGTGAGGCGCGCAACAGCGGCGTGGCACTCCTGGTCGCCGTCGTTTCTTCCGGGTGTAGAAACATGGGGAACCAGCAGGATCGGAAGCTGTAGCTGCTCATGGGCGAGGTCCAGCAAGCGCGCCATATGCCTGTGGTAGTCCGTGCGGTTCATGGCGCCGGACGCGGGTGCAAAGGTGGCAACGATGTAGCCGGACGGAGGCACGTCCAAGGATTCCAGTTCCACCGCCCCGGCGAAGAAAGCGGCGTCGTCCATCACCTGGATTGACTCCAGACCAAGGGAGGACAGCAGATCATGTGTGTGCCGTTCACGGGAACCCAGCACGGCGCAAAGCCGCAGGGCTTCCGCGACCTCTTCTCGATCCGGTTCCGTGAGAACGGGCCCTACGGTTTGCCCTGAGACCACCACTGTGAGGCCCATGCTGTTGGCTACGTGGACAGCGGCGAGACGCTCGAAAAGAAGTCCGCCGTACTGGGAGGTCAGGTTGCCGCCACCCGCCAAGAGCAAAGTGCTGCAACCCTTGAAAGCGACCTGGAAGGTGCGGACCGCCTCTGCGGCGCGTTCCGTGGCGGGTGCGCCGGCAAGGAGGTGCTTGATCTCCTGGAGTAACTGGTGTCTTTCGAAGGCGTTCCAAGGCACTTCCGGCCTCGCGGCCGCGGGGACGCCATACAGCTCGGATGTCTGTTCGACATCGCGGGTCAGCACGACGAAATTCCGGTATCCGCGCTTTCGGAGCTCTGCGATCGCGGCATGGGTCATCGCTTCGTCGCCCACGTGGTACTCGTGCTGCCCCACGTCACCAAAGATGGCAATACGCTGTTCCTTTCCGGCAGGCGCCGGAGGATGTACGACGGCGTGCTGCCGCGGCATCTGCAGCTCCAGGGAGCGCTTGCGCGCTTCGCGCCGCTCCGTCAGTCGCCTCCGTGCCGAGCGGAGCGCGCGAAGAGGCAGCGGCTGGGATGCAGCCCAGACTGTTCGCTGCAGCTGATTGATGTCGCCGATGAGTTGAGCGAGTTGGTCGCGCGCGCCGGCCTGCTCGCGAGCGATGTCATCCATGCGGCCATGTAGACGGCCGGTTTCGACGGCAAAAAGTTCCCGCTGATAGAGCAGGGGACCGAGCCCGAACTCCTGTGCGTGCTCACGAACCATCCGGTCGCGGACCTTGAGGGAATAGAAATGGTGATCGTCCAGTCCGGAGATCACACTGTTCGCCTCACTGTTGCGGGCGCAGCGACGCTGGTTCCAAAAGGCCAGGGGCGTGCCCTTGATCAGCCCAATGTGATGGTGCACCAGGAAGCGGAGATGGAATTCCCAGTCCCCAACCACTGCGAGGTTCTCATCAAAACCGCCCAGTTCGTCATAAACAGAACGGCGGAAGAGGAAGGAAATGGGCACAAACCTGTTGTAGTGCAGCAGGTCCACCAGGGTGACTTCGCGCATGTCCGGTTCGAGGGGGACCCGTTCCTCCACCTCCCGGCCCGAAGGTGTAAGCCGTTCAAAAACGATTTCTGTCTCGACGCTTACGCCGCCGTGGTCTGGGTGCTCCTGGAGGTAGGCGACAGTTGTGGCCAGGAACTCCGCGTCCCATTCGTCGTCGTCATCGTGAACCGCGATGAACTCGGATTCCACCGCACGGATACCCAAGTTTGAGGCGGCTTCCATCCCTAGGCTGGTCTCGTTGTCCAAGCGCAGGAGCCTGTCCCCGAGCTTGCTGAGCCGGGGCGCCAACGCTTCATCCACTTGTTGGCGATCTCCGCCGTCGTTCACCAGCACGATGCGCCAATCGCTGTAAGTCTGCGCGAGCACGCTGTCCAAGGCCCTGCCCAGCAACCTTCCGCGGTCTTTAGTGCGGATGATGACGGCGACGCGGGAGTGCAAAGTCGAGCTCCTTGGTTTGGGGCATGAAGAGTTAAAGCCGGGACAAAGGAACGGCAGGCCCGACACGTCAGTGAGGGGCCTGCCGCAAACTAGATTATGGGTGACCTGGCAAGGACTCACAGGCAATTCGGTCGCCGTCCGAGTCAAGCCGGGCTACATCTCCATAGTACGGGTAGTAGGTATCGAACCAGGCCTGTGCCTGCTGCCAAGTGCCAAAATCTCCACAGTTTTTAGTATCACCGGGGTTGGCTGGCTGGGTGGGCGCCGGAGGCTGCGTAGGCTGGGTAGGCGGCGGAGGAGTGCTGCCTCCAGTCGTGCAGCCTCCGCCGATGGTTCCAGTTCCGCCGTTGACGAACCGGTACATAAATGCCGCCATGGCGTCGCGGGCCACGGCCTGCACCGGCTGGAAGGCACGGCATCCGCCCCCGATGTCCCATCCAGTGGAAATGCCGTTTGACGCCAACCAAGTGATCTGCCGGTAGAACTGGTTACTGGTCGCCACGTCAACAAACGGGGATGTCGCTGGGGGCTGGAACCAGGGGCTGCCGGCATAACGGTAAAGGAATGCTGCCATCGCGTCGCGGTTTACCGGTTCAAGTGGACGGAAGGTCTTTCGCCCATCGGCCTCGGACCACCCCGTGGAAATTCCGTTAGCTGCAAGCCATGTGATCTCGGTATAGAACTGATCAGAGGGTGAGACGTCAGCAAAAGGTGATCCGGCTGGGGGTGTGAAGGCGGGTTTCCCTGCCATTCTGTAGAGGAATGCGGCCATGGCATCGCGCGCTACCGAGTTGAGGGGCCGATAAGTGCGCGAGCCGTCTGACTCAAGCCACCCCGTCGAAATGCCCTGGGCAGCGAGCCACGAAATCTCGGGGTAGAACTGCGTGGAGGATGTGACGTCCCGGAAGGTTATGGGTCCAGCGTTTGTGCCCGGTACAGACGAAATGGCGACGGGCGGAACCGCAACTTGCTGAGCGCCACACGTCCCCGCAACGTCCGAGGACAGTGCGGATTTCTCTGCCGGATCGATGCTCAACTGCCAGCGGTACTTGACGAGTATCCAGTCCGTTGCATATTGGCATGCAGTACCCGGAAGGGGCGGCATCCATTCTGCCGGGTCCTGGTCGCTCTTCGACTGATTTACATTGTCAGTTACGGCTTCGAGAGCAACTGGAAGGACCAAATCGTTCGCGTACTCCCGGCGTTGTTCAGCGCTCCAGTTTTGCGCTCCCGAGCCCCATGCCTCTGCGAGCGGGACCATATGGTCAATGTCGACATCGGACGCGTTGGTCCACGTCTGACCGTCATATCTGGACACCCACCGGCCGGTGGCAACGGTGCAGCCAGAACTGTAGGTGACCGGGACAGTGGATTCGAGTTGCAGGACTTCCGCACGAGTGTTGCAGCCGTCGCCGTCCGCGTCTATCCAGTGTTCAAAGTAGGAGCGGTCATAACCGGTGTTGTTTTCTGCCGCCACGTGCAGTGATGCCAACATTGACGCCACGTCGGTGGTGTCAGCGGCAGAGGCCACTTGCGGCAGCCCTGCCATTGCAGAAGCAGCCAGGACCAGCGATGCTGACCACGAAAGTATTTTGGACATACATGTCCCCCAGATTCAGGTACGCGGAGTGAGCGCGACAAAGCGGAGTTTTGGATCGTTTAGCATTCCGGCGCTGGGGTTGCATGGCGACGCCGGCTACTTGAAACCGCCTGGTGCTGAAATCATCGGATTCCCGATCGAAGGCCGTTGTGCTGTTCCTGGACTACTTCCGCGGAACACCCCCACCGCCCGGCCTTCAACGACAACTCTGGTTTTGTATCCTCAAGAGTGGCGGCTGTTGCCCCCAGGAAATGCTCAAGGTTTGGTCAAGAGTTCCCAGAGACATCTTTGCTCTGCAGGGCTGGTGCCGTTTCCAACGGCACTCACGGCATTCCTGCTCTTAGCATTGGGAAGCCTCTACTATATTGTCGCTTCATGCCCCTCAAAGACCCTGATCAGTGGCGAACCGCAGGCCCCAGCCGACGTACGTTCCTGGCCGGTTCCTTCGGAGCTGCAGTTTTGGCGCTGGGAACGCCGGAACTGCCTGCAATAGCTGATGGGGAGAGCTACCTAATCCGGTGGGAACGCTACCGGCAAACGATTCTAGGGCTGGGCTTCGAGATCCAAAGCGACTCCATCGGATCCGGCAACATAGGGCTGCCTGAGGGAACGGCCTCGGTGCCCCACGACCTCGTTTCGTCTGAGCTCAGCAGGTTCTATTCGGAGTTGATCCGCGCCGGCGGTGACAGGGGCTTCCGTTACTGCCGCCTGGCTTTGGGACTTTATCTGCGGGGCCTCTCCGGGGATGGCCGGAACATTATCGGAAGATGGCCGGAGCAGATGGAAGAGCTGCGGGATATGGTTGCGGGCTCAGGCCTGGAGGGCGTGTCCGTTGAGTACTGGTCCCCGGCGCCCTACTGGAAGTCCAATGGCTCATGGGTGGGAGGAACCCTGAAGCACGAGGACCAAGCTTTCCTGTCCCAATTTGCCGACTCCGCTCTCCGTGATGTTGCCTATCTGGAGGAAAACGGCCTTCCAGTCATTTGGTGGGGACTGCAAAACGAGCCGGATCTCGTAACCACCTACTCATCATGTACCTATACCGACAGTCTTTACTTCAACGCATTCCGCACTGTCGCATCGAGGCTACGCGCAAAATATCCATCTATCCGCATTCACGCCAACAGTTTTGGCGGCCAACACGGCATAGGGGGCGCCGCCATCAGAGGTGATAGCCGCACCCTCGCCCTTGTAGATGCCTGGACGTGGCACCGGATCGGGACGGACAGCCGGGAGCTTCTACCCGGCATGGGAAACTTCAGCGAGGAATCAATGGGGCGGGCCGTCTACAACAATGAATTCGAGTATCTGACGTGGGACGCCAGGGCGGCACCTTGGTACACGGTCAACACGGCACAATCGATCATGAACTGGATGGTCTTCCACGACTCGCCGACGTGGATCTGGCTTCACGCCCTCAAGCCCACCTATAACGATGAATCCCTGGGTTATTCGCTTGGCATCTGGCGGCCCTGGGATGACGATGATTTTTCCCAGTTTCCTGATCTGCCCAAGGGGCATTGGACGTGGAATGCGCCGAACTGGAATGCCGTCGCCGGATTCCTCCGCCACCTGCCGTGGAATGCGGTCCGGGTCGAAGTTGATGAACCGCAGCTTGACAGCAACCGACGCATCATGGCTTGGATAGGACCAGACCGGCGCCGCACGTTTGTGCTGACCAACAGGACTGACGTACCGCACAGATTTGAAGTCGATGTAGGAAGCAAGGCCGCATTCAGTGGAACCAGGTACGGGCACGACATCAACAACCAGAGCCTCGGCACCAAGGCAGCAATGACACTGAGCATAAATGTGCCTGCCTATCGGATCGAATTCTGGACGGAGACAATTGGGCAACAGTGATATGCGGATTACCGGGCTTAGACCGTCCACGTCTTCTGGCTCTGACGACATTGAAGTGATCGTCGACAGTTCGCAGGCGCAGTTTCAGGGTTACTGGCGGACTTCGAACGTACAAAAGGGCTCCTTCGGCCCGACGTACAGAGTCACGGACCGCAGTCAGTATTCACCCGATCCCCGGACTGTCCAATGGGTGCCGTCCTTGCCCGGAAGCGGCAGTTATACGGTAGCCGTCTGGCTTCCCGCAGGCAGCCCGGACCGTGCGCGGGCAGTCAAGTACCGGCTGTTCCATGCAGGTTCAGTTTCAGAGTTTGTGGTGGACCAGAGTGAAAGTGGAGGTGGGTGGAAGCAATTGGGCCGCCAGCCCTTTTTCTTCGCTGATTCCGGCCAGGAGTTCCTCGAACTTCGGGTGGCCGACGTGGAGGCAAGCCACGACGGTTCGCCTCTCTACATTCAAGCCGACGCAGTCCGTTTCGCGTCGCCACCCCCTGCTGTCAGTTCGGCGCCAGACGTGGCCACAGTCGAGAAGGACGTCAACTACGTCGAAATCAGCTGGAAGCAAGTGCCCCACGCAGGTTCGTTTCTGCTGAGCCGAGCAGTCATGGATGGTCCGATGACGGCAATCGCAGAACTGGCCGCAACCACGTACCTGGACCTCGAGATCGACGGCGGCACCTCCTACACGTACTCGGTTGCAGGAGTTAATGGCGCAGGGCCAGGACCAGCAGCAGTGATACACGTGGAGACACCGAGCGGTCCGCCACTGGAGCCCGTGCAGGGCGTAACACTCAAATCTGTGAGAGGCGTTCCCCAGCTTTCCTGGCAGCCCACACAGGACGCGAGCTCATACCGTGTGGAGCGGGCGCGTCGAAGTGGCGGCCCGTTTGCTGCCATCGGAGAGGTTACCGATCCAACGTTCTTCGACTTTTCCGCGCCCAGGGAGGCGTTCTACGTCATCCGCTCCCTTAACGCCCACGGCTCGTGCGCGCTAGCGTCGTGGCAGGTGAACTGGAGGCGCCCGTGAATAAGACCTCGTCCTGACTTCGGCCCCGGCGTGTTAGCCTTTGCGGTGTCGGGCACGTTGCTCGTGCTCGTCGGGGGTCGAGACTGCCTGACCGAGCAGAATTTGACTGGGGACAAATGATGCTTCGAAAACTCGTGCCTGCGCTGACTGCCTTGACCTTCCCGTTTTCCGCTGTGACTGCTTCGGCCGCATCGGCCCACGTAGGGCGACACCTGCTGAAGCGTGCAGCTTCAACACTGGCGGTTTCATCGGTACTGGGGGCAATACTCGCTGCTGGCACAAGCCTCCCTTCAGCTGCGAATGCTGAGGTGACCAACCCGTCAGGGCCCACCATCGCCGCAGTCATCTCGGTAGGAGCAAACCCTGCTGACCTCAAACTGAACAGCGCGGGCACCCGCGCCTACGTCTCCAGCACCGGGTCCTCGACTCTCTCCGTGATCGATACTTCAACGAAAAGACTGATAGCAACTATCCCCACCGCTCCGTCGCCCCGTTCCATCGCCGTCAACAGAGCCGGGACGCGAGTCTACGTTGAAAGCGAAGATGCCAATCACGCCGGCACGATAACCGTCGTGGATGCAAAAACCAACACGGTCGATGGAACATTCAACATTGGCGAGTATCCGGGATCCATGGCCACCAGTAACGATGGCAAGTTCCTTTATGTGGGTCACCTTTTTGGAATGTCGGTTGTGGATACGGCCACTAACACTGTCGTTGCGGACATCGACCTTCCGGGAGTGCCACGGGACCTGTTGATCAACGAAGCTGGCACCCGCTTGTACGCAACCGTGGTCAACGGCAACGCCGGCGACGTTTTGGTCATCGACACCGCCACACAATCCCATATAGCCACCATTCCCCTGACGGGTGCTCCGGGAGGAACAGCCCTGGACCCCACCGGCAGCCGCCTCTACGTAGGTGGAGGAACATGGAACGGGTTCGCCGTCATCGATACCGAGTCCAACACAGTGGCCCAGTCTGTTCGATATTCGACGCTTGGTCCGACTAGCGACACGCTGGCCCTTGACCCCTCTGGAAAGCGCCTCTACTCCTGGACCGGCGGATTCAACGTACGGGAAGGCCGCACTTACACGTCGATCCAGGACTTCAACCCGGCCACGGGCAAGAGCAACCTCCCAGAAAACGTAGTCGAATTGACACACATCACCGGCTTAACCGGAAGAATCGTGCCTAGCCACGACGGGGCCGCGCTCTACGCACTCGGGACTGACTACAACACGCTCACTGTCATCGCCTTGCCTGCGGAGGGAACGGGTTTCACCGATGTCGGACCCGATAATCCTTTCATCACGGAGATCAGTTGGCTCGCCAACAAGGGCATCACAACGGGCTGGACCGAATCCAACGGAACAAAAACCTTTCGTCCGCTCGAATCTGTCAACCGGGATGCCATGGCTGCCTTCATGTACCGAATGGCAGGAAGCCCCCAGTTCACCGCCCCTGTCCAGTCTCCCTTCACGGACGTCGCAACCAGCAATCAGTTCTACAAGGAGATCGCCTGGCTGGCGGCCCAGGGGATCTCCACGGGGTGGAGTGAGCCGGATGGATCAAAGACGTACAGGCCCCTCCTCCCAGTCAACCGGGATGCCATGGCCGCCTTCCTGTACCGATTCACCGGTAAACCCTCATTCACTCCCGGCGCGGGATTCAATGACATCGACCCGGCCAACCAATTCATGACCGAAATCAGTTGGCTGGCTGCAGCAGGAATCAGCACAGGATGGGACGAAGGAAACGGCGTCAAAACGTTCCGTCCCTTCCAACCTGTGGCACGTGACGCCATGGCCGCATTCATGTACCGCGTGAATGCCGGGAAGGGTAGCTAGCGGCTAGGTACTCTGCAGGGTTTGTCCTCAACGACTACGTCCAGTTTTGGTTCGACGGAGACCAGGACTCCGGCCACATCACGTTCAATAGCTACGTGTGGCCGGTTGTTCGGCAGGATGGCCGGATCTGGCGGGAGCCGGACCTTGGCCACGCCGATGCCTTGCGACGGACTGGCTCCCGCCACCGTGATCTCAATGTCTGAAGAGACGGGCTCGGGCATCGGCGTCGAGCTCGACACCGGCACCATCGTGATCCATCCTGCCAAGGAGGAGGTCTTCGTCGAGATCGCCGAACTTGGCGGCTTTGCGGACGGGCGGTGGATGGCGCGGCGCCCGAGGGAGGACAGCTTCGAAGACCGTTCCTGAGCGGGGCAGAAGGCGTGGCCCCTTACCGCACCGCGGCGTACCAGATCATCAGCATGGTCACGAAGAACCCGGTGACGTAGTTCAGCCAGAGGAACCGCTCCCAGCCGCGGTGGGCCTGCTCCGAGTTTGCGTCGGTCACGGAGACGAAGGGGAGGATGCTCACCGCGTAGGGGAGTGCCAGCAGTGCTGCCAGCGGTCCGGGCCACGGCGTGAACAGCAGCAGGGCGCCCGCCAGCAGGTACGCAGCGATCGCAAAGCGTACGGTGGCCTTGGCGCCGATCACCGTTGCAACCGACCCGATGCCGCCGGCCCGGTCCGCCACCACATCCTGCACCGCGCCGAACGCGTGGCTGGCCACGCCCCACAGGAAGAACGCCCCCAGCAGCGCCCACAGCGCTGGGGTGAGCTGCGCCTGCGCCAGCACCAGCCCGTACACCGCCGGACTCACAAAGTGCGTGCTGGACGTGGCCGAATCCAGGAACGGACGCTCCTTGAACCGCAGCCCCGGCGCGCTGTACGCCACCACCGCGAAGATGCTGACTGCCAGCACCAGCCAGGACAGCGGACTGCCCAGCAGCACCAGCGCCGCCAGGAACGGAATATTGGTGCCGATCGCCGCCCGGAGCGTGACCGCGTGCATGGTCCGGTCCAGCACCGCGCCCTCCACGCCGCCCTTGCGCGGATTCCGGAGGTCCGATTCGTAGTCGAAAACGTCATTGATGCCGTACATCGCCAGGTTGTACGGAACCAGGAAATACAGGGTCCCCACCACCCAGGCCACATCGATCTCCCGCGCCGTCAGCAGGTACGCCGCGGCAAACGGGTACGCCGTGTTCACCCACGACAACGGCCGGGACGACAGCAGGAGCATGCGCAGCGTCTTCACAACCGCCTCCCCGCCTTGGCCATGCCGGGTTTTGATGTCCGGTCCAGCAGGATCCACAGCCCCGGCAGCAGCAGCACCGCGGCCACCGGATACGCAAAATCCTCCAGCGGGGCCAGGCCCACCTTCGCCCCGGAAATCATGCCGGGCGCGTACGTGAACAGTCCGAAGGCAATCATCAGGTTGTCGAACACCGCCGTCAGGACCAGTACGACGGCGGCCGCCCCGCCCGCCGCGGCCAGCGCCACCTTCCGTGCGCGGCCCTTGAGCCTGACAGCCGCGGCGGTGCCCACGGCCAGGGCGGCGAGCAGGAACACCGAGTTCAGTGCCCAGTAGTTCATGACCGTTCCTCCACTTTCTCGGTGTCCGGCAGACGGGCAGCGAGGAACCGCCGGAACAGCTGGAACAGGTTCATCACCAGGTAGCACAGGAACACCAGGAAGATGGGCTCCTCCAGCGGCAGCTCCGGGGCCAGTTCGACCCCGATCGTCTCGTTGTGCCCGCGGAAGAAGATGCCCAGCCCGATCCCGGACAGGTCCCACGCCAGGAAAAACACCAGCCCCGCCGCCAGCACCACGGCCGCGCGCCGCGCGTCCTGCCAGAAGAAAAGCCGCAGCCGCTGGTCCAGCAGCACCATGCAGCCCAGTGACACCAAAAGGAACGCCAAGTACGCAACCGCCGTCACGCCGTCGTACCCTTTGAAACTGTTCCCTCTGCCACGCCTGCCGGGCGCAGCGGTGCCGGCAGGCGACCGGTAGTGGTGTCGCCGCGCAGCCGCTTGACCACCAGCTCGGCGCTGATTAGGCACCCCGGAATGGTGGACGCGCCCGCGTAGTACAGCCCCTCCACCTTGCGGCTGACGTTGCCGGCCCGGAAGAACGCGCTCTGCTTCAGCGTGTGCGCCGGTCCCAGCGACGTGCCCTTCCACGAGTGGTAATCCCTCTCGAAGTCCGCAGGCCCGTACATCCTCCGCACCACGATGCGCTCGGCCAGTTCCGGGATGCCCGCCCACTCGCTGAGCTGCCCGATCACGGCGTCCGCCGCCCGTTCCAGCCGTTCGTCACCGCTGCCGCCCAGCCCCGGATCCGGCGGAATGGGCACCAGCACGAACACGTTCTCGTGCCCGTCCGGCGCCACGTCAGGATCGGTGGCGCTGGGCTTGCACACATACATCGACGCCGGCGACGGGATGAACGTGTCCTTGCCGAAGATCGCCTTGAAGTTCTCCTCCCAGTCCTTGGTGAAGAGGAGGGTGTGGTGCTCCAGCTGCGGCAGCCCGCCGCGGACGCCCAGGTACAGCAGCAGGGCGCTGGGCCCGGCGGTGCGCCGCTGCCAGTACCGCTCGGGGTAGGTCTGCAGGTTCCGGGGGAGCAGCGCGGTTTCGGAGTGGTGCAGGTCGGCGGCGGAGATGACGACGTCGGCCGGCAGGGTTTCCTGCGTTCCGTCGCCGTTGCGGAAGCGCACCCCGCGCACCGCGGCCGGGCGGCGCCGGGAGATGATGGGCGCGGTCTCGATTTCCAGGACCTCGGCGTTGGTTCTTATCTCAACGCCGGCGTCGCGGGCCTGCTTTTCGAGTGCCTCCACCAGCCTGGCGAAACCGCCCATGGGGTAGTGCACGCCCACCTCCAGGTCCAGGTGGCTCATCAGGTGGTACATGCTGGGTGCGGTGAACGGCGAGGCGCCCAGGAACACCGCCGGGTATTCCAGGATCTGCTGCAGGCTGGGGTTGCTGACGTACCGGCGGGCGTAGCTGTGAAGCGGCTCCAGCAGCAAGCGGGCCAGCCGGGGGAGCCGGGTGAGGATGTCCGGCACCAGCAGCGGCGCGAACGACTGGAACGTGGGATACAGGAAGCGGCGCTTGGCCATGGTGTACGTCTCGGCCGCGGAGTCCAAGTACTTCTCCAGCCGAGCGCCGGCGCCGGGTTCCAGCCGGTCAAAGAGTTCCACCACCCGTTGCCGCCCCGCCGGGACGTCCACCGGTTCAGCTGCGCCTTCGGAGATGAGCCGGTAGCCGGGGTCCAGCTTCACCAGGTCCAGCTGCTCGGCGGCGGAGGTGCCCAGGAGCTGGAAGTAGTGGTCGATGACCTCGGGCATCAGGTACCAGGAGGGCCCGGCGTCGAACCTGAAGCCCTCCTCACTGAACGTGTACGCGCGGCCGCCCAGGACGGCCTGTTTCTCCAGGATGGTGACGCGGTGCCCCTCGGTGGCGAGCAGAGCCGCCGTCGCCAATCCGGTGATGCCGCCGCCGATCACCACCACCGTCTGACCGGACGCCACAGGTTTTTTCACGGCCCTCACTGTGCCGCCACCCTGGCCGGACGTGGGCCGGCAGGTTCCAGGCCCCGCCTGCCCGTGAGCACGGCCGCGGCAATCTTCAGCTTCACGGGGGCGGGCACGCTGATCCTTGCCCGGATGAGGTCGGGCGCCGGGGTGACGCGGATCCGCTCGGCGAGTTCGGCGAAGAGCTCCTGGGCCAGGGCCACCGCCAGGCGGCAGGACGTGGGCAGGCTGCGCAGGACGGCGCGGGACTCCTGCAGGTCGTGGTCGATGTCCGCCAGGAGCCGAATCTTTTGCGCCTCATCGAAGTTGGCGGGACTGACGCCGGGGAAATAGCTGCGGCCCAGGGACGTGAAGTCCTCGGCCAGGTCGCGCAGGAAGTTGATCTTCTGGAAGGCCGCGCCCAGGTGACGGGCGCCGCGCTCCAGCCTGGCCCGCTCCGCTTCGTTGACCGGGTGCCGGTGCAGGAAGCACTTCAGGCACATCAGGCCCACCACTTCCGCGGATCCGTAGACGTACTCCTCGAAGGACTCTTGCGTGTGCTCCGACTGCTCCAGGTCCGCGCGCATGGAGGCGAAGAAGGGGCGGGTGAGGTCGGTGCCGATGCCGGTCCGGCGGGCGGTGTCTGCGAACGCGTGGATTATCAGGTTGGTGCTGTAGCCGGTGGCCATGGCCTGTTCGGTTTCCTGCTCGAACGCGTCCAGCTGCCGCCGGCTCTCTTCAGGTGACAGGCCCGCGGCGGAGGTGACGCCGTCGACAATTTCATCCGCAACCCGCACCAGCGCGTACACGGAATCCACCTGGCGGCGGACGGCGTCGTCAAACAACTTGGACGCCAGCCCAAACGAACTCGAGTAGGACCTCAGCACCACGCCGGAGGACTTGAGCGCGGCAGCGGTGTAATCGGCCAGCGCGTCGCGGTCCCGCTTCATACGCCCATCCGATCGGTGACCAGGCGGGACAGGGGGGAGAGGCCGTCCCGCAGCGCCTGCGGCACGAACGGCTGGACCAGGACATCCAGGGCCCGCTCCGTGAGGTCCGCGGCCAGCTTCAGGGTCTTGTCCCGTGCCCCGGACGCCACCAGGAGTTCGCGGATCTCCGCGGCATCGGCGGCCGTGAGGTCTTGGGCGAGCAGCTCTTTGATCCGGACCCATTGCGGCTGCTCTGCCGCGTAGGAGATCAGGGCGGTGCGCTTGCCCTCGCGCAGGTCTCCCCAGCCTGTCTTGCCGGTCCTCGATTCGTCACCGAACGCGCCCACCAGGTCGTCAGCCACCTGGTACGCGGTGCCGATGATCCGGCCGAACTCGCCCAGGGCCTCCACCAGTTCCTGGCCCGCGCCGGCCAGGACCGCCCCGGCGCGCAGCGGGGTGTCGAAGGAGTAGACGGCGGTTTTCAGCTTGGACATCTCCAGGACCTGGTCCACGGTCTGGGGTTTGGGGTCCAGGGGTGCCAGCACGTCCAGGAGCTCGCCGGCCGCGGAGGCCACCACGGCCTCGTCCAGCAGGTCGCCCAGTCGCTGCCGCGTGGCCGGATCCGCGTCGACTTCCGCGAGGAACCGGTAGGCGTTGGACAGGGCCAGGTCCCCGGCGATCACTGCGGCGGACAGGCCGGTGTGCTCCGCGCGCTCCACACTGCTGCCCTGGTCCGAGGCAAGGCTGCGGTAGGCGCCGGCAAGGTTGGGCACCCCGCGGCGGGTGAAGTCCTGGTCCACCACGTCATCGTGGATGATCAGGGCCGTGTGCAGCAGCTCGTAGGACGCGGCCACGGTGGCTGCCGCCGTCCTGTCGATGCCGCCCAGCAGGGAGTAGGTGGTCATCACCAGCCGGGGACGGAACCGCTTGCCGCCAACGGTGCAGGACTCGAGGTGTTCCCACAGGCCGAGGTACTGCGGGTGCATGGCACCGGCCCTCACCTTGGCCCGGGCAAAGAAGGATTCCAAAACGTCATTGACCAAGCGGCCGTCATCGGTGTGCGCCAGCGTGGTC
>Ga0308169_10001794_pt1 | contig 23941 bp, 33 predicted proteins | sample PhyBR1_2_FD_202139 | JGI IMG/M metagenome (GOLD analysis project Ga0308169, IMG submission 202139) | Phyllosphere microbial communities from UC Gill Tract Community Farm, Albany, California, United States - DLSLSB.R1 | ecosystem: Host-associated > Plants > Phyllosphere > Unclassified | place...
ATGCGGGGGTGCAGAAAGGGGTACAGTCACTGAGGTTAGAGCATTCGGCCCACATAGGGCACAAACTGACACTAGGTCACCCGATGTCTTCTTTGAGAGTGGGTGGGATGGCTAAGCAGGCGCACCGAGACTAACGCCAGATCCTCCTCTGCATCAAGACGTGAATCACTGATCGCCATCTATCGGAAATATGCTCATCGCAGGGATTCAACATGCTCATCAAGGCTACTGCGCTATTCTCAGAGGCGTCGACTTTTCTGCGCGAGTATGCCCGGCAGTCAGACCCCGACGTGTGAGTTGCATGATCAGTCTCCACGCTTCTGCAGCGGTACCCGACCGACTAACAAACAGCCCCTACATCAAGCAGAAACGCCTATGGGAGATGATAGCCAAGATCGACGGACTCTGGAAGGCGTTCCCATCCCGACTTCGAAATCCGACCGCCCAAGACCGGATGGACCGGGACTTGATCGCCGCGTTGTGGACGCTGTACGCGTATGTTCTCCTTCCTCCCGAATCACCTCCGGCTCTGGTCAGCACACCAGAACATCTCGTTGACTGTCAGCGTACAAGTCATACTGGGGGAGCCCGCGATACCCAACGACTGGACGGGACAACTCGCCAAGCTGAGTCTGGACGCAATCGATAATGCTTTTGCGCTTTTTCTCAAGAGTGAGTCGCTCACGCCCGTCAAACTTTGTCGTTTTTCGTTCATGTCGAGGCTGACGGCGCAGTCCAGGGCACCAGCTTTGACGGTCTGTCAAACCCGCTCGAGGACGTCAGCGTGAACGCCACTGACCATTAGCCTCTCTCTTTCACGCGGGCATATACCAGATGGCTTTCCACTCGGCGAGAGCGTTGATTCGGTTCATGGACGCCGCAGTGAATGCGGGTGACCACGCTTCCGCGGAGCGGTTCTCAGGTCTGGCGCAGATGATCCGGTGAGCTGGGATGCGTCTCGTGGAGCCTACAGCTGACGGGCAGTCACGCGATGCAGGAGAACGGGACGCAGAACCGACTGGGAGTGGTTCTGCACGCGCAGCTGGATAACATCCTGCGATTACAGACGGAGATGGCGAACTTGAAGCGATTGTTGTCGGCTTGAGAGGGACTTCTTGGCCTGCAGCGTGTGCTCGAATGCCAATGTCGTACGTGTCGGAGCGAGAACGAGAGCAGGATCGGTGTCGGGAAGTACGATTCGTGGCGGGGGACGGACATGTTCATGACCTTTTGTATCTCAGCGAGATCGTTTACGCGTGAGGAAATAGACAAGTATTGTACATAGATTCGATGCAAGTGACGTTGCTGGGTAAGTTCCCTTGAGACCGTTGTGTTGACTTGAAAACACAGCACACGCGGGTCGATATAGTACATGGTGGCTGGCTTCATGCTCAGGGTGTAAGTACATCTACAATCTCAGCTGCTCGGGCGGGATGGCCATGCGACACAAGCGCGAAATCATCGCTCCGAGCTGGACGAGCGTTCCCACGCCTTCGAGTATACGCATATGCGTCCATCCGATCTCCTGCGGGTCAGTCGGTTCCTCACGCTCCACAGCATACACCGCGGGCCATCCTGACGCCGCCTTACACCTGCCACTCACCCGGATGTACTCCAGTTTCGTATACTCTGGCAACTCGTCCATCCCCTTGACGACGCGGAAGATGGTCGTCACAATGTCCACGGCCGAGTATCCCTGCTCCCACAGCCCATCGATGCGCGCGAGTGCCTCGTCGATCTCGGCCTTCTGGCAGTGTTTGATCATGGACCGGACGAGCACCGGGTGGGGCTGGTCGCAGATCTTGAACACGTTGTCTTGCGAGACGAAGCCGAAGCCGGACCACGTTGACTGGAGGTTGTTTATCGCTTGTCGCATGTCGCCCTCGGCGGTGAAGATCAGGGCGGCGAGGCCTTCGTCGTTTGATTTGACCTGATGTCAGCACGGCCAAGCCGGATAGCGGGCCACGGGCGCCGTGTGAGGAGATGCGCGCACCTGCTCAAACTCGCATATCTCCTTGAGCCGCTTCAGCACCTCGGCGTCGCGCAACTTGGAGTACCGCAGGATAGCGCAACGCGACTGGATGGGCTCGATGATCTTGTTGGACATGTTGCAGGCGAGGGCGAACCGGGTCGTGTTGGAGTAGATCTCCATCGTTCGTCGGAGGGCTTGTTGCGCCCCTGCCGTCATGCTGTGTGTGAGCGCCGCGTACAGGCCGCCTCGAGGCAGATCGAGGCAGATCAGGGCGTGGTCACGTACGAGTCGGCTTCGTCGAGGATGATGATCTTATGCCGGCCCGGCGGGAGCGTCACCTTTCTCTGCGCAAAGCTCTTTATCTTATTCCGGACGACATCGATCCCTCTGCAGCGTCAGCGACACGTCCAGCCGAGGACGTGACGACCCACCGCTCGTCCGACGCGTTCAGCTCCAGCACTCCCTCCTTGTACGCATCGCCGAGCAAAGCGTGCGCCAGACAGTGGATCGACGTCGTCTTGCCTATACCTGGCATGCCCTGCGGATCAGACGTGCTTCTGTTGCCCAGTCAACCGCAGTGCGCCTTCCCCAGCTCTGCCAAGCACAGTCATGACATCGCTGAGACTCGACTCGATAGAGGCACACTCACCGAGATGATGATATGCGGCACATTCCCATCCTCAGCAATCACCTTCAACCGCTCGACGGTATCGCTGTTCCCGACAATGTCCTCTAGCAGCTGCGGGCGGTACTTCTCCACCCTATCTATTAGCGATGATCCAATATGTCACTCTCGGGGTTAGAGAGAACTCGGCCGCTCGCGACCACAGTGGCTCTGCAGCCGACCAGCCGGGTGAGCAGCACGGAAGAACCCAACTCACCAGGGCATCTCGTAACCCTCCGCATCAACATGCTTGGCCGTGGCCGGCGCGGGTTCCTTTCCTTTCGACGACGAAGCCATTGTGCACGCCCTCTTGTAGTCAGACTCGACACTGATGGGTCTGCGCAGAGGCCAAAGCCAGTCCGTATAGGTCAAGGGGTCGAAAGTCGAGATTGTCTGAAATCCCAACATTCAGATCGGCCACCTCGGACGCGTAATGTCGCGTCGGCGGCGCCTTCCACTCACGCGGGTGACTCAACCGCCGCCCGCGACCCCTTTGTATCGACCCTGTGGGCGTCCAGCTGCACGATATGCATATGAGCAGCATGGTCGCATCGTCCACTATATATCTACTCTGCTACATGTATTGTTCGCTTGTTTGTGTCGGTGTTATTCTACATGGTCGTGTTGATAATCGCTCTAGGCCGTCAGTGCGGCTACCCATTTTTCTTCTTCTTCTTCGCAGCCTTCGCCTTCCTCCTCCAGCGCGGGCTTGACGACCCTTGAACCTCTCTCTCCAGCCGCCTTCCACTCCGCAAGGCGCTCCATCTCTTTTGTGGCCATGACTTCCTCCAGGCTCAACCGTCCCGTTGGGTCAGAGACCATCATTCCCTTAATCACCGCCAGGATCCGCTCCGACAGCACCGGCAGCGGCTCGCCCTCTGCGTCCTCATGCTTGACTCCAAGTGACCAGCCTTCACGCGCCGTGTAATGTTCAGGCAAGTCGCTGAAGTCGTCGTTGCGGAGCTTGACCCACGCGTCGCCGTTCGGGGGCAGGACGACATTCACCGCCGCCTCGAGCAGCAGGATGCCAAGTCTGACATCAGCATTGGCTACACCTCGCCCTGGCAGCTCAGTCAACTCACGAGTACACGTCCGCGCCCTTCCCCACCGTACCCTCCAGCGTCTCCGGACACAAGTACTCCCGATCGCCTTCCATCTCGCGGTCGATAATCGGGCTGGGCACAGGAACATTCGCGCTCGCCCCTTCCTCCCATACGAAGGTCCCGTCCACCGCAGTCGGCAAAGCGGGACTAACGCCGCCGACACATCCGGCGGACGTGAGCACCGTCGACATCCCGAAGTCCGCGATCTGAAGGGACCCTGTGGAGGTGATGAGGATATTGCTCGGCTTGAGGTCGAGGTGCAGAAAGTCGTGATTGTGGATGTGCTCCAGCCCCGACGCAAGTTCGAACAGGACTTTCCAGACTCGCGCTTCGCCAATACCGCCCGACTCGGCGAAGATGAGCAAAAACGTCGATAGGTCGCCGCACGGTGCCAGCGCGGTCTGAATGAAGAGCCTTGAGTTGTGCTCCCAAGAGTTGATATACGGGATGATGTGTGGGTGAGGCTCGCGAGACAGCTCGTGCAAGATCGATATCTCCTCGAGTTGCCGGAGTCGATTCTTCGAGCCAGTGTACGGTCGCCCGGCTTTGACAGCGAAGAGCTGCCCTGTCTTCCGCTCGCGCACCTCCCAGACGTTGCTGAACTCGCCTTGGCCCAGGCTCTTCTCGATGACAAAGTCCTTCTCCAGTCGGTTTCCCGGGACCGCGATGAGCTCCGCCGCGGTCGCTTGCACCCGAAAGCTCGCGGCCAGCATGGGGTTTGAGGCTCGAGCGACGGGTGCATGGCGGGACATAGCATGTCGGGCTGCTATGCCAGTAGGCTTGCTTGGCGAGCAGAGATCAACAGGCGAGGAAGGGGCGACAGTGGACGAGGAGAACGGCGAAACGACAGTCTTGAAGGCGGACGACGGAGCAAATGGGTAATTAATATTCGTCGGGGTGGTAGGCGACGGCGTGGCGACCTCGCGGTTGATCGGCAGGACTGCCATGAGCTCATCGGCACCACAGTGGAATATTCCTACTCACTTCTCAGACCCAAGCCACCCTTCGTCGGCGTCACAGGCGAGTTCTTGCCATCTCCATCGCTTCCAATACTCGCTGTCGAAGCACTAGCCCCAAACATCGCGCTCGTTTTTCTCCTCAACCCACGGGTCCTGGGTCCCGCACGGGTGTACACCGAGACACTCGTATCAGTACCGGTGGCTGTCCAAGTCATCCCACTTTTCGTCGAATCTGAGCTGTCCGACGGGCGCGTCATATGCGCCAGGCGCGACTTGATTGGCTTCACAATCGAGAAGGCCACAGTCTTCTTGGGCGGCTCGCTGTCGCCGAACTTGGGCGGATCAACATGCATCGCCGACTTTTTCTTGATCAGGCCCGTACTGTTGAACGCCGCGGGGGAGGGACGGACATTGGCAAACAACGCTGCGGTCGGCGTCGACATGTAAGCGTGCACGGGGGAGAGTAGACCGCCAGCACCGGCGCTGGCGTTAACAGCTTTCGGCTCGGTGATGCCCCTGCGCATGTTCGGCCGCAGTGACTTTTGACGGGTGCCTCCTATCGGGGACGATCGCTTGCCATTGCCGCCGAATGTCTTACGTCGGGGTATTCGCGTCGGGCCCAGAGGCGAGATCGCAGCCTTTGAACGGGTGATCGGTGCTTTGGACGGAGACGATCCGTCAGAGTCGCTCGAGAAGGAATGGGACAGATGTTCCGTACGCCTTGAAGCGTTGGACAGGCCAAAACCGATTCCGAGTCCGACATTTGCACCGCTCGTAGACGTCATCGAAGCTGTGGACACGCTTAGCTCTTGCTTTTGCGCCTCGGCAGTGTCGAATGTGAGTGTTCGGACCGGACAGCTCGGTGGCGTGTTCGTAGGCGTAGGGTTCGGCTTTCTTGAGGACAACAATCGGGGCAGGAATGATAGAGGCGATCGAGCCTTGGCGACAAGGGGCGAATCGGCATCTCGCAAGGGGGAAGGCTGTGACGGGGTGCGAGCCATGAAAGGCGCCTGGAAGGGCGAGACCTCGTCGTTCGTCTTCATGTTCGCCTTTGCGCTACGCGCCATCAGCGGCGACGTGTCGGAGTCGATGTACTTCGTGTTCGATCCAAGCACAACCTCCTCGACTGCGGCTTCGCTGCGCAATGGGTGATGGCTCGGTGTGGTATTCGCCAGCACGTCCTCCACATCCAGGACACTTTGTTCTCCCCACACCGAAAGCTTGCGAGAGGCACCATTTTGGCTTGTCGACTCTCGAGAAAGCGAGTACAGCGAGGAGGAGCTAGTGCCGCTCGATTCTTCCATCGATGACGCGGAACCGGACGTATCCCGTCGCATGCGCGATGTCTGCAGGAGGGATGCCTCGATGCTGTGCTCGTCCGCGAGAACTTCTTCCACCTGCCATTCACTGCCCTCCATCCAATCCAACTTGGCGAAGAAATTGCTCTGCCCAATACGTTCTGTTGCGGCCGCCTTGATTGGTGAGAAGGAGCGGTAGTCGTACTGGCCCCGAGCGGTCTTGGTCGAAAATGGGCTGCCAAGAAATGAGGGAATATCGGGCAGCGGAGCGGTAGAGGGATGGATGTGATTACGCGGCAGAGGCTCGGCGAAATTCGACTGGAGGGGGGTGATAGCTGGTCGACGAGGAGTCACCGAGGTGCGCGGCGATGGTGAAGGGATATGGAAAGGGATCGAGAAACGCGTATTCTGCGATTCGGCATCGGTCACAGGCGTCGACTGCGACAGCGAGAAGCTAGACAGACTCTGCGACAGCTGCAGGTCAGAATGTATATTCTGTCGTGGTCGAGATTTCTGCCAGAGTGGGGACGAGGGACTCACCATGGGCACGGACATCTCCCTCCTTCTCTCCCGCGTCTCTATAGTATCTCGCCTTGAGTCCTCCTTGCTCCAGGTGCTGGTCTCTCCGATCGTCTCGAATGACACCCCTTGACGTTGTTCTAGCGGGAGCCGTCGGGTGGAGAGACGAGACCGAGACCGCGCAGAGCTGGTCGAGCTGGACAGGCTGCTCGCGATTTCCATGGCTGGTGATGGCGTTGATTTGGTACGCTTGGCCGAGGGCGGCGCAACGAAACGACTGGGCGAAGGTGAGGGGTGCATGGGCGTGTGGTGTCCAGCCTGCCCTAGAGATGGTGCTGCAGAGGCGGCGGCACTCATGATCTGGTAAGGGGGGAGGGGTAGTATATGCTGGCTACGTGGGAACGTCGATCATCCGGAGTTGTTGTCTACTCGAGCGTGTATGCGTGTGTTGGAGTGATGGCTCTTTGATGTGACGGTGTACGAGTGTATGATTGAGCAAGAATGTGAGAAAGTTGACGAGGATGGGGAAAAGCGGTGACGACGAAGAAGTAGTGTTGTTGTTCTCCGCGCGCGTGTGTCCAGGCACAGACCACACACATTCATACAGTCAGCCAAAATAAACAAGGCGCGTGTGGGAAGAGCGGCGATCAATATCAACCACTTGCCACGTCATGAATTCACCTTCGCTGCATTGACTTCTGGCAGCGGGTTGGTGGTCATGTTTGGCTCCGACTTCCGCTCCGTTCAACTCATCCTTCCACAGCATCTGAACTTCTCAACATGCCTCCCCGATGTGAGCTCACCCGCCCAACGCAGGCGAAGCCAGCTCACCATACAGCTTCCGCCCCTCGCTCCTCGAAGCCCGCCTCAAAAGCAGCCGCTAAACCTGCATCCACCGCAAAACCTGCATCAACCAAAACCGCCCCTGTCGCCGCCGACAAGCCCGTCTCTGCAAAAGCTGCTCCTCCTGCGTCGCGCAAGGGCCGAGGTGCTGCCGCTTCTGCCGCCGCACCTGCTGAGGCGACCATCCCCGAGAACGGCGACGTTGAATTGGCAAACGGTATCGACATCAAGGAGAAGGAGCCCAAAATCAACGGCTCGACCCCGGCCCCGGCTCCCACCGCCAACGGCACAGCGAGGGGCAAGCGGGGACGGTTGGACGAGCTCACCTCCGAGGCCAAGGACTCTAAGAAACCCCGCCGATCGAGCTTGGCGAGTGTGCGCTCTGTTCGTGGTACACCCATGAGCCTGCCCATCCCGCAGGCGCCGGCTCCGGCTGATCCGCACAACGCCCTGTTCATCTTCGGCACGGGCGACATGGGCCAGTTCGGCCTGGGACCAGATGAGCTGGACGAGATCAAGCGGCCCAAGCTTCATTCGTGGTGAGTCACTTAAGGCCGCGGGGCTCGGCGTCGCACCTGGGTGTAGCTGATCGCAGGTTCGAGGAGCAGATCGAGGATGGCAAGCTGTCGCGGGATGGCAAGCCCGGAAGCGGAGGGCTCGAAGCCGTCGCTGCGGGCGGAATGCACAACCTCGTCATCGACGAGGCGGGCAAGGTGTGGTCTTGGGGTATCAACGACAATGCATCCCTGGGGCGGATCACCTCGGATGTGCCTGACCCCGAGAACCCGGGCTCGATGATCGACAACGAGAAACTCGAGTCGGTGCCGTTTGTTGTGGGTGACTTGGAGGCCGAGGGGTTCCGGGCGGTGTCGGTGGACGCGGGGGACAGTGTCAGTGTCGCGGTTTCGGACAAGGGGGCGTTGCGCGCATGGGGTAGCTTCCGAGTGAGTTGAGCGTTTTCCACGTCAGTTTGGGCTGGACTCATTATCAGGGTAACGAAGGAGTGCTCGGGTTCGACGGTGTGCCGGGCCACAACCCGCTGCAGTTCAAGCCAATGGCGCTGCCAGCGCTCGAGAAGGCCAAGGTCAAGATTGTCCAGGTTGCTTGCGGATCGAATCACGTCGTTGCGCTCACCACCACCGGGCACGTCTACAGCTGGGGCAGCGGACAACAGAACCAGACCGGCCGACGGATCATGGAACGACGACAGCTGAACGGACTCGAGCCGACCCGGCTCGGTCTGCGCAACATCGTGCACATTGGCGCGGGATCGTACCACTCCTTCGCGGTCGACTCGAACGGAGTCGTCTGGGCCTGGGGTCTCAACACATTCCACCAGACCGGTCTCACCCCGACTCGAGGCGGCTCACAGGAGATGGTGATCGTTCCCGGACAGGTCGACGCTTTGCATCCGGACAAGCACGGCGGCGCCAGGGTCGTGCAGGTCTCCGGGGGAGAGCACCACTCGCTGTTCTTGTTCGACAACGGCGAGGTGTGGGGCTGCGGGCGGTCCGACGCGCACCAGCTCGGCATATCCAAAGACCACCCCGCGATGGAGGGCGTCAAGGAGCGGACAGACGAGGTCAAGCAGGAGCGGCTGGACAAGGTCCAAGCGGCCAAGGAGCGTCTGGACAAGTACCTCAAGAAGGGACACGTCGACGACGATTTCAAGGCCGAGCTGCAGAATGCGATCACGATGGCTGAATTGGACATCAACACGCCGCAGGACGAGCACGTCCCCGAGCCTGTCCGGGTGAGTCTGTCGCGTTGCGCGGAATGAGATGTATAAGAACGAGGCAGAGGCGCTGACGCGCAGATCGCATTCCCGCCCATCCCGCAGAGCTACGAGGTCGTCCCCGACTTCCCGTCGTGGGCGGACTCGAAGCCGGACGAGAACCCCATTGCGCACATCTCCGCCGGCACGCGTCACAACGTTGCGGTTTCCAAGTCTGGGCACGTGTACACCTGGGGTTTGGGCCGTGAGTGCTTGCCCGGTGTGGTTGTAGATTGCTGCTGACGGTACTTAGAGCTGTGCGAGCTGGGTCTGGGCGACGAGGACGAAGCCGAGGTACCGACGCTGGTCAGGAGCAAGGTGAGTCCTTTGACCCGGTCGGGGTCGTGTTAGAGCTCATTGGCAGCAATTGAGGCCTTACCACGCCATCGCTGGTAGTGCCGGCGGACAACATTGCTGTCTCCTCGCGCGGTCCAAGGAGTAGACAGCGACCATGTCTGCAAGACAACACACCGGCCGCGACACTGGGGTGCACGACAACGCGGCCTCGCATACACGTCTGCACTTCGACATTCTGCTTGGTCGTCCGCATAGGTAATTCCCCGTAGCCACGTACATATCAATGACTCGAATGCATCTTCATGCCATGCAGCACAACGCTCACTCACGACTTGAGCAGTTCAACCAACTTTGAGCAACGATGCAAGCGTCTCAAGGACTGAAATTGTACATGCAGCTGCCTTTCTTGGATGGGCAAGTCCTCCAATAATCGACCAGTATCTGATGCCAGTGCTAGGAATCATTGTTGGCGGCCGGACCGTACGTACCGCCACCGTCCCTGACCCCGACGCCAACCCGTATATGCGTAGCGTATAGAAGATGTTACATTCCGCCGTTGTCTGCGTCTCTCCTCCCACCTCGCGCCCTGATGCACCTTCCTCCTGGCATCTGGCCAGCCGTCATAGCGATCTCCGTAACATAACACCTGACTCTCTGCTCCATCCCCGTCGACCGAACGTTGTTCCGTTCAACACATGCACCAAGCTCATACATTCCCCGATCCCGCCATCACAGCTCCATCTCCATAGCCATCCCCCATTCCTCGCCCTCGCGGCCCTTCCGTCTCTCCTCCGCCTCCTCGCTCGAGCTTTTCCCTCGGTTGTTCGTCCCCCTTAACTCCTCTTCCTCCTCATCATCCGCCATCGCCCCGCTTCGCACCGACGAAGACGGGACCGCAAAGTTGATGGCGCTGCCGAACATGCCTCCGCCCACAAGTCCCGCTCTCGACTTGAGCGACATCGGCCCATGCCGGTTGGGGATGGGCGACATGCCGAAGCTCGTCGGCGTGCCCGGCTGGAAATGCAGCCCGGCGAGTTCGTTAGGCAACGATCCGACGCTTTGCGGTGTGCCCGGACCAGGCGCTGAGGAGAAAGACGAGCTGCGCACAGCTTCGATCCCGACAGGGCGGGAATGGCCGTTGATGCCGTTTCCGTTCTGCGCGCCGAGCGGACGCGGCTGAGCGGGGTATGAGTCGCCCATGGATGAGGTAGTCGAGTCACTGTCGGGTGACGGTTTGCGCGGCTTGCCCATGGAGCCGAGAGTGGACGACTCGCGTAATGACGAAGGCGTGAGCGGGGCGTTGGAGATGGAGGGGGATCGGATGCTGTCTCGTGCGGTGCTTGACGGCCGACGCATCTTGACAGGCTCGTTTTGTGGGGGCGACAGGACGGCAGGCCATAATGACTTGTCGTTGGGCAATGATCTACCCTGAGTTGGGTCCAGGTGGGCGAGGATCGCCGCGGCCTACGCGTCAGCTTTGACGGCGGCCGAGAAGCACAAAGCTTACCTCGAGCATTTGGACCTGCTGATGCTTGGACATGCTCAATTGCGTAGGTTCCTTCCAATGCGGGCTGTGCTCCCACCGATGCTTGATCAGACAACTTGGATGTCGATACTCCTGCCGGTCAGCTTGTCCGCATCCACATCAGCGACCGGTGAAAGACCCACCTTGGCGCAGTTCTCGCACTTGAACACCATGCCCGCTCGCCTGCCCTTGACACCACCGCTCCCCGTCCCCAAAGCCAGCTTCTTCCACTCCGGGTCGACCTCCCCATCCTCATCCATCTCCATCTCCAGTTCGGCGCTGCCGCTCCTCCCGCTGTCCGCCTCGTCTCCTTCATCCTCATCTTCCCCATCAAATGCCATATCCAGCTCCATGTCTTCCGTGGGGTTGTGACGGATATTGCGTGCCGCGGCGTGCATGTTCGACCTGTTTGGTAAAGACGCGGGGACGCCCATGGTGGGCATGGCGGAGATGGACCGTCCTGCCGAAGGACGCCTGTCGGTCTTGGCGAAATCAAAGAGCTGAGGGGTGGGAGATGTCCCAGTCGCACCCGGACGTCGACTGGCAATGGGGGCAGTGCTGGTATACGACGTCGCGTGGCTAATGAGCGATGGCCGACTGAGTGTAAGGGACGGTTGTAACACAAGTTCCACGATCTCGACATACCTGTCTTTGTTGATTCCTCCCAGACCCAGCGACCCCTCGCCCGTGGCAGCAAGCTTCCCCCGTCCCAGCACGCCCGTCGTGGAGCTGCTCATCCGACGAGCTTTGGGCGCCGATCCTGAAACTAGCCCGCTCGCCGCCCCGCTCGAAGCGGCCCCGGGGGGAGGTCTCGTTGCGGACAGGACGGATGTGTTGGAGGGAACCGACGAGGGGACGATCGTTGTGGGCTGCGCCTTGGGCAGTGTCGAGTGTTTGGGGCCAGGAGACGCGGCGGAGAGAGAGAGAAGGTCTGCGCGTGAGTCACGTTCGAGGTGGTGAAGCGCAGACATGCTAGAAAAAAGAGAGATAAAGGAGGGGGAGGATTGATGGGGCTTGTGATGCGGAGGTGCTGAAAGAACGTACCAAAGGCATGGGCGTGCATGTCTCCGTCGTTGGAGCCGTGTTCGCAAGGAGGGAGAAACGACGGATGAAGCACGTCTTTGCTGGGCAACGATGTGTGTTGCGAGAGCACAGAGGGCAGAGGGGACTGCGGAGCTCGCAATGGGGACACGGTAGGGAGCGAGCCGGGCTGCACGGTGAGAAATAGATTGTAGAAAATGGGAGAAGGCGAATGGAACGAAGGCCAGTCGGTCCAACAACGAGGAGCGATTGAGACAAATGAAATTCGGTAGGATCAAGGGCGGTGGGCGACAGAAAAAAGTCGGCGGGAAGGACAAAAGGAGTGCAGTGAGTGCGTGTGGCGTGATTCGTAGTATGTGTGCAGCATAAAGGGGTGAGGGAATGGCGTGTCAGCGTGTCGACTTTGTGAGGGTGCGCTGACGGGGGACAACAAAAGGGAAGATGGGATGTGGGGGGGGCCGACGATCATTCCGCGCTGCTCACCTCCACCAACGGCGTTTGCTGAGGGGGCGGTGAACGCCAGGACGCGAAGTCTGGCATGACGGGGCGCGTGCGGGGCGTCGATGTATGGATGAAGCTGTACGGTCAGTGGGACTCATGCAAAGGGTGCATGTTTGTGGATGGTAAGGATGATGGCAGGTCGAGAGCAGTTGGGAGGTCATGTCGGCGCGTGGGCAGCTGGGGAGTCCGCGACTCACGGTTTCTGGATGCCGGTTGAGTGGGTGTGTATGGCGTGGTGCGAGCAGGTGTCGACCCTGGAGCGACGAGGACGAAGCGTGAGGGGGCGAGCAAGAGGGTTTGCTCGGAAGTGACGGTGTGCGGATGATGGATCGAGCAAAGGTGAATGAGATGGAATGTTGCTACGGTCGTGCTCGGTGTGTCAGGGAAAATAAGTTGGCGACTTTCTGAATTTCCACCGAGCACCTGGACCCGCTCGCATTCATCCGCCCATCCCCGGGCCCATATGATTCAGCATTACCCTTTCCGGCAATTCTGACGTCTTTGCTTTGCCTTGCCGGCACCCAACCCCCTCGATCACCGCTTTTGCACTCATTTCTCGGCCCCCTCTCGCATGCATGATCCAATAGCGTCATCTGTGCACACCACACGCCCGTCACGCTGCAGACGCCCTCGTGCATTCGCCCCACAGTCCCTCTTCTTAGTCTCGGCACCGTTGCTCCGAAGATGACAATGGTGCAGATCGACCCCCTCCCCCACCGGCCAATTGCACTGTCAACCACCGGAACAGGGCCGAGAACCCCACGCCGAGCGCGGCACAGCAGAGGAACGGCGATTTTCCGATGCGGGGTATCCACCCCTGATTATGCATCATAATCCAGCAGCTTATCTTGCCGGTCCAGCCGTTTGCTTCTCGGCTCAGCGGGGTTACACAGCGGCTGGCGACAGAGTCCCGCTCTCGCACCACAGTGGACGACGTCGTTGCGGATGCTACTCACCGCAGCTCATCTCACAGCCGAGTTGCTTCGCTGCTCGACGATAATTAAATGATGGCGCTTCATCGGCGTGAGAAGCTCTCAGGGCCAGGCGTGGGAAGCGGCTGACTGGTTGACTGTCCGCAACGCTTCGGGTAGTCCGTCGAGATACCAAGCGAGACAGGCCATCCCATTCATCAGCTGACGAATATCCGCTCAAGGCAGCGGCTAATTGAAAACCTTATCGACACTATTTGACCGCTGCATGCATAGTCTATCCCTGCGCAAGGCTACCCACAACAGACACAGACTACGCCTACACAATCTTCTCGACCATCGTGATGCCCTCCTCCTTTTCGAGTCGCTCTCGGAACATGGCGCACGTCTCCTCGTCGTACGGCTGCCTCACACCAGGCGTGGACAGCTTGCCCTCAAGCAAGAACTGCACGGCCATACCGCACGGCACACCGACCAGCTTGGCCATGGCCGAGGGGCCGCCGTTCCTGTCTCCGTACGCCTCGAGCGTCGACGTGATAGTCTCGAGCTTGCCGTCCGCTCGCTCGACCTCGAAAGTGTGTTGCAGCAGAACAATGTCGACCTCGCCCTCCTTGAACGAGCAGGTCTGCTCGAGTAGGGCAGCGAGCGTGCGCATGACGGATCCCCGGGGGGTGATCGGCTCGGAAGAGAAGAGACCGAGCTGTCGGAATTTAGAGATGACGATCTTGGCGACATCGGTGTCAGCGAGCGCCTGAAGCGATCGCAGCTTGCTGATGACGGCCCTGCAGGTCAGTCACATGCAAGCACCAACAACACGCCACTCACTCCTCGTTGGCGTCCACACCGAGCACCTTGGCGGTGAGCTCGAGCCATGGCACGGCCTTGGCGTCTCGGGCAAGGTCCTCTCGCTGGGTGTCGTCCAGGAAGCCCATCTCCTTCCAGGCCATGGCGACCTCGCAGAAGCCCTTGAATCGCATGGTTCCTCGGACAAGGTTCTGGACGTCCTTGAGGCCGTAGAACTCCTTGAACTGCGACGAGTCTCGGTTCGGGTAGCAGACGAGGTTGTAAGCCGGCGTGAAGTAGTAAGGCTTGGCCGAGGCCATGAGGTCCTTTCCTGGGATCTCGGCGATCTGACCGTCCTTAATGAATCGTCCGTCGTTGTTCAGCGCCATGAGCACACCGACCGGCGACCATGAGAACTTGTAGCCGAGCGCGTTGTCCGAGGCCTGCTGTCAGTGCGATCCCTTTGACTTCCTTTGTGCACCCACCGCAGGCTCGGGGAGACCACCGCAGTACGAGTAGAAGCTCCTGATCTTTCCGCCCTCTTTGTGCACCTCGTCGATGGTCTTGATAGCCCACAGATGGTCGACTCCCGGGTCAACACCGATCTCGTTGAAGCAGACCAGGCCGGCATCGACGAACTTTTGGTGCAGAGCCTTCATCTGCGGGTTGACGTAAGAGGTGGTAACGACGTGGGCCTTCTCGGCGAGAGCGGCCTCCATGACACCAGCGTGGTACGTGTACGGCACAAGGGAGACGACGACATCGTGGCCCTTGATGGCCTGTCGGAGGGCATCGGCAGAGCCGACATCAACCGACATGGGCGTGGCGTTGGGCAAGCTGGCAGCGAGCTTCTCGGCGGTAGCGAAGGTTCGGCACGCGATGGTGAGCTCGTGGTTGTGTCGGGTGATGTATTCGGCGGTGGGCCCAGCAACGAGACCGGAGCCGAGCAGGAGAACCTTCTTCTTAGTGGTCTGGGGCTTGGCAGCCGGTCGGGAGGAGAGCTTCGGGAGGACGTTGACTCCATCCTCGAGCATGGCTCGGCCGAACTCGGGGAGGGCAAGGAAGGCACCCTTGTGCACGTCCGAGTTGTAGTATCGGGTGTTGGGGACGGCTCGGAGCGGGGTTCGCACATCTCGGCCAGCCTCCGTGGAGCAGACCATAATACCGATCTGTCCCGCCGGGTCTGGCGTCAGTCGAAGCCCAAGATGAGTACACATATGCTCACAGGTCGGGATGGTGGTGAAGGCGTAGTCGGCGACGGCGAAGGTCTTCTTGCACGTCTCCTTGAGCTCCTTGATGAGCGGCAAGTGGATCCAGATGCACTCGGCCTGGGTGGACATGTTTCCGCCCTCCTTCATGGCGTCGTGGAGCAATTGGAAGTACGGGGCCTGGAAGAGCGCCTCGGCGGGACCGACTGGGTCGGACGAGTCAGTGACGATGACGTCGTACTCGTTCTTGTGCTCGGGCAAGAACTTGAAGCCGTCGCCGATGTGGACGGTGACTCGCGGGTCCTTGTAGCAGGCGGACATCTCGGGCAGGAACTGCTTGGACACCCGGATGACGGCCTGTGGCGTCAGCGTCGCATGGACCAGGTGTCAGCGCTCGACCGACCTCGTCAATGTCACAGAGGGTGACTCGCTCGACGCTCTTGTGCTTGAGCACCTCTCGGATGACACCTCCGTCTCCACCGCCAACAACAAGCACATCCTTCGGGTTCGGGTGCGAGGCCATCGGCAGGTGCGCGATCATCTCCTGGTACGAGAACTCGTCTCGCTCAGTGCATTGGATGACATTGTCGAGGACAAGGACGTTTCCGTACGTCTCGGACTCGAACACGAGGACGTCCTGGGGTGAGCGATCGTTTCTTTCCGCCAAGCCCAACGAAACGAGGTCGGTCCTCCACGCACCTGGTAGAGCGACTTCTCGTGGTGAAGAATCTGCTTGACCCTGCGTGTCAGTTCTGTGTCGCACCCCGGTCGAATGAGCTCACTTGAGGGTCATAGCCTGGCCTAGAGTCGATCAGCATCTACGTACACAAAGGAAGGACGGGACGTTGTGAGAGATGATGGCAGCACCTACCTGGCCATTGCGAGTTGATCTCTCGGAACCAGCCGTCTGGACGTGAGCTACGAGCAGCAGAGGGACCTCGAGCCACTGACCGACGATAGCGGGGTGAGACAGAGGAGCAGCCATGGTTGTTTGTTTTGGTGAAGAAGTAATTGTACAGACGAGATTGATATTTTGGCGGTTGCACCTGAAATTCGCGGCGGATAAGCGTGCTTAGACGAGCGGTCCATACCACCCGAAACCTGTCGGACCTCGCCGAAAAGCTCTCGCTCCTTTGACTGACTCACTCACCGGGGATGACCGTCGAAACAAACGCCACGTCACTGCTCCCCTTTCACTATCACTCGCCCCTCGGCCAAGGCCCGAATCAAGTGGATGATGCATCTCGACGTTTGACACACTCACCCACCTCTCTAGCACGTCGGCTCGCCATGGGTCCCACATGAAACGAGTGCGACCGGCCTACATCTCCTTTCCACCGACTGACGAGGTGCTGACATGCTTCGGATCGGCGAGCCCGATGGACGCGGCCAGGAAGCAGCAACAACTGATCTTCGCTTCGGCACACACGGTCGTCCTCATGCCAGTCGTCGGGATCTTTACGCCAATCATTCAAACGCACCACGCTGTGTAGTTACTCGATGTGGGACATCGGGCCTAAGCTGCCAACCAACAGGCAAGCGGGGACCATAGCTACCGCTTGGCGTAGATCTAATCGCGCAGCGGAGACAGGCTTTCCGAGTCGCATTCTCAGCCACTCCTAGCCGCAAAGGCGCACAAGTGACTCGGATAGCACACGAAGGGTTCATCCCTCCCGACTGCTGATTCACCTCGCCTGAAACGCATACCACACATGCTTCCCGCACGCCAATCTCCCGACCCCTACGCTGACCCGTCGTGGCTACAACATGACACCAATAGCCCATCATCGCTTCACTCAACACACACCCCATCCGTTTCCCTCCGGGACGATCGCGGCGCGGACCCTTCCGAGCCTCGAGGTGGACGCACCATCCCCATTCCGCGATCCGCTGATCCGCCCGCTGGCCAGGCTCACAAGAAGCTGCTCGACGTACGCTATCCTTTGGTCCCACCCGCATCACCACCTCGTCAAGCGTCAAGCTTCTGCGCCAGGCTACAACATGAGATGAAACCTATTGTCCTCCCGGACGAGGCGGTTGCTGCGTGATGGCTTATTATGACATGACATGACGCCGAGCGGTCATTGTTCCCCTCTCGATCATAACGGGATTGACTTGCCCCTCGCTTACCCTTGACGGCTGACTCACCCCATGCCACGCTATACCGAGGACTTCTCTCCCTTCCGTGCGCTCCTCGGCGCTCCCTATCCTCTTCCCATCTACATCGCCCGTCGTGTGTACCCTCGACAGGCCGCCGGCCAGCAATACGCCGTTCAACAACCCGGCCAGAATGCTCTCACCGCTCCCACGGCCCGCCCGACACCGCCCCCTCCGGGCCCGCCTCCTCCTTTTCCTATACCCCCTTGCCCGCCTTTGCCTCCCAGCCCTGTGGCTAACCGACGAACAACTCCGCCCCCCGATGCCGTCGCGGCGGCCGCTCATGCCCGCGGCTTCCCGTACGACCCGAACTGGCGCGAGCGCCCGCCCGCGACGGGACCTATCCCGTACCCGCCGCGCACACCAGAGCAAGAAGCCCAAGCGGCGGCGAGAAAGGAGATCAGGCTGGAGCTGAGAAGGTACAGGCGGATCGCGGCGACGGCGGGTCGAGTGAGGGTGAACGTGACGGACGGTACGAGGGATGTCGTAGATGCCATGGCTCCCGTGCGCAACATGCAAGCAGTGCGCCGGATGAAGGTGGGTACTGGGTCATCTCGCTGTAAGATCACCTGCCGGATCGAGGCTAACTGCGCAGAACATGCTGAACATCCCCGGTTCCGGCCCCGGCCCTGCTCGGCACTCTCGCGCCACCTCGGCACCTATTATACCTTCACAAGATCGTCTTCTCGAACGAACACCCAGCACAACCAGCTCAACCAACATTCCGCCTGGCAGCGACTCAACGATCCGCGTACGCCTGCCCCCCCCTCTCCACCCTTCAGCAGTGATTGTTCCCCGCAAACCCAACCTGTCCGACCTCGCCTCGTATTACCCCCGCGCTGATCCCTTCTCCGACGCCACGACCGACCCCGACGGCGGATTTCGACATTGGAGCGACGGTGAGCTGGATGCTGGATCACCATGGGAGACCCCTCGACGAGGTAGAAGGAGAAGCGACCAGAGTGGCGCATCGCCGACGGTAAGTAGACGTCTCACGTTTCACCTCAAACAAGCGGGTCTCCGCCGTCCTCCTCCCGGGATCGCCACGACTGCTATCGAAGCATCTTCCCCACACACAAACTGGAACTCACACACTCAATCATCGTAAACGGCGCCTCCTACTAAGAAGCACGCGCGATTGTGTGAGCACTGCGCGATCTGAGGGCACCGCATCATCGCCTCGTCGACTACCGTCGTCATGTCCGTTCCTCCTTCTCAGCCCCACAACCCGTCTACTTCACCTTCACTGACCGATCAGCCCTCCAGATCGAACCACCCTTTTACCCCTCACTCCCTTCTTCGAGACTCGGCACAGCCCTCCAGCCCATCGTCTTCGCACGCAATTGAGACCGACATCGACGTCGACTTGAACCTCGACGGCGACGGCAACCGCGCCTGTCGCAACCCCGCCGCCGACCTCGATCTGACACCGGACGAAGCATCCGCTGTCAAAGCCATCTCCGCCCTCGTCAGCACCCAGATCGAGCAGACCGCCAGCGAAACGATCATTCGCATCCCGCGATCGTACCATACCCGCGCGAGGATGATTGCCGAATCGTGCGGCGCCGCCCCTAACCCAATCCCACCCACGCCCAGCGCCGCCGCTCCGGCCGCGCCCTCGTCCGCCTCCGTTGCATCCGTTCAGGCCGGCGGTGTTGCCGACAACGTGACTGATCTTAACAACCCCAGGGTGCGGATCGGCTTCGACCCCGATGTCAACTCGTACGTCGCGGTGTACGACGACCACACGCTGCTCATCAGCCCCGCCACCCATCAACGGCTTCGCGAAGTCCTCGGCCTCGACGCGGACGCACTGCCGACGGAAATGGACGAGCCGCAGTGCAGTCCCATGGCGATCGATCCGCGCACTGCCGACGCGATGGGTACGTCTGGCTGCGGCGTCGACGCGCAGGACAACACCCCACAGCCAGTCCGACCTTGGTTCGGCGGCGGCGGGAATCGCACCGGCATGTCCAGCGCTAACGCAGCTCAACGCGGTACCCCCTCCTTCGGCGCGTTCGAGGGTGGTCCCCGTTCAGCAACCTTCCGCCCTGTCCAGTCCGGACATACCGGCCAGCTCAGTCATGCGGGCCTGCAAGCCCACGTGGGACATACCGTTTCGTGGCCTCGTCCGCTCCCGGCGCGCGAGACCGGCGCGTTTGAACCCGCTCGCGAGGCCGGGATGCATCTGCTCGCGCCTGGATCAGGCGCCTACACGGACTCTAGCACGATCAACTGCGGCAACTCCGGCGGGATCAGCGCCTATCACAACACCATGGCCGGCCCTGCGGCCCAGTCGCAAACTGTCTCAGAGCAGCAGCTCACATCCCGCCCCTTCGCCACTCTTCCTCCCGCGCAGCTGCCTCCGCCACTGACCGCATCGGGCCTCATCACCCGCCCAACATACTCCGCCCCGGTCAACGGTCTCTCCCGCGATCTCACCCTCCCCTCTGCGCCAGCGTCCCGACCTCCGCCGTTCATGCCCGCCGCCAAAGCGTGCCACAATGCGCTCCTCGCGCTGCGCGTCGTCGACTGGAGGAAGGGCGCCGTGACTGGCCATAACTACAGGCTGCTGGGCAATGCCCTCCGGGAGGGGAGGAGGGTCCAGTACGCGCCGGAGGGGGAGGGCTGGTCCGCTGAGCGGGTCAGGGGGTATCTGGATGGCCGCGAGGCGAGCGGGGAGTTCTTGGGGTCTTCGTCGACGGGGCAGGGTCAGGAGGGAGCGGTTGCGTCTCCGCAGGGTGGCCGAGCCCAGACCTCGGTGCAGGGTCAAGCCGTTTCTCTGACCTCTTACCCGGGCGGCGTCGCCCCTGCTCTGGCATTGACGCCCTCAAATGCCGCCTCGGCCCTTCCCGATCCTAGTATGACCGTCGGCGGCGACATCGTGAACGGCAACGGTCGCGACACTACCGCCAAGAGCTCCGCTTATGCCAGAGCGCCCAAGCGAGCCCGCGAGGACTCTCCTCCCGCTGCACCTCCTCCGCCAGGCGCCGTCGCTCCTAGGCCCATCGCTGATGTTATGCGCGCTGGCCCGTCCACTCCGGCCCAAGCCGAGTCCGAAGCGGATGTCCGACCGGCGCTGAAGCGCCTCCGCCCCAGGAACAGGCGATGAAGGAGACACGGACCCCGTTCGGGCATGAGATCATGGTCTTGGTAGGCTGTCTGCGCAGTGAGGAGTCGAGCTCATAGCCAGGATGATCAATATCGCCCGCTGTGCATTATGCCGAATAACGACGTAACGAAACGAAACGAAACGAGACGGTAGAGTCGAGAACGCCGGCCTGCGTTGCCTTGTACCGGTCCACCTGCATTGTATCGTACAGCTGTGCATCATCACGATATTTGTCTGCTTGTACCTAGCTCTTAGCTTCCATTCCACCCTGTGCCATCGATCTACGCCTGTCGTCCCGTTTATGATATCCAACGACGATGCAACGAGATGAAAACCAGCACTTATGCACTTGGCGCATACCACTTCGCCCTGTTTGCGACATCGAATTGATGCACGCCCAGCACCATCATGGGCCAGCGCCCAAATCTTCCACAGACCGACCAGCGGGAGATGCATTATACAGGCTACTTGGGAGTCGACAGTCCTCGCTCAGCGAGGCACAGCGACGCCTTGTACCCTCTGGAGAGATCCCAGACTCCAATGATGTTGTGCAAATATCCGAAGATCCACCTTCCACACCCCATGACAAACCACCATCTAGTAGCCAGAGTGCTCCTGACAAACCACCGTCTAGTAGCCAAAGTGCTCCTCCTCGTAGTCAATTCCTCCCACCGCGCGGCGCTTCTTCCCTCCCACCCGCCTCGTCGCGTCGCGCACGGCGCTAACAAGCCCGGCCGGTCCGCACGTAGCGACGCACACTCCGCTTGCGTCGTTGCGCTCCCGCTTCGCCCGGTCAATCACCTCATCCACCACATCGTTGATCGCTACATCGAAGTCTGGCCGCTTCGCGAGCACCTCGATTCCGGAAAGCGGAGTATAGTACGATGCGCCCTTCCGGCCGGACTGGAGCGAGAGGTTCAGTGAGCGGTTCCGCTGGAGGTACGCCCTCTTCATCTCCTCCGCATCTGACACCTGGCGCTGCAAGCCCCTGCGGGGGCCTCTCCTGTCGTCGTCGTAACTGCTCGCGAAGGGGTCGACGATGGGTTTCTGCTTGGGTACCTCCTCTGGCTCGAGCAGGAGGATGGGCGACGAAGCGGGACAACGAGTAACGTAAATGTGCACGCGGAGGGCGACGGGAGGGGGAAGATTCTGTTGATGTTTCCTCCCCTCAAGGCACTTCTGCTCCAGAACCTTGGCGTCCTCGACGAGCTCCATTAGGGTCGGCATGAGCGGCTTGGCGGCTTCTTGAGTAGGTACAGCCCAAATGAGATCGATCGTCCGCGCGCGGATCACACCGGTATGGGCGCGCAGAACGACGTCGTGTGCCAGGGCGAGCGAGTGAGAGATGCCGCTTCCCCCGGAGGCGAGGACAACGCCAGAGAAGGAAGGCAGCATCGTGTTGCCCATTCCGCCGTAGGGTCCCTCCAGGACGATCGTGGCTGAGACGGTCTGGGTGCTTTGCTTCTCGCCAGGCCATGTCTGTGGGCAAGCCGCAAAGTCGTACAGCTTCTTTGTCCAGTCGCCGGCGACTTTGCACATGAGGACCATGCCCTCGCCGTCGGGCGCCGAGGCGATAGTAAATGGGTGACCTTCGAACCCGTGTCGCATACCCAGGCTGGGAACACGGATGCGGACGTGTTGTCCCGGTCGCCAGCCGCTTCGGAGGGCAGAAATAGACACGAGGGTTGTCTGCGAGCCGGGCAGGATGGTGAACTCGGCGTGGGCGAGGCGAGTCTTGGTCATGCTGCAAACGATGGAAACAGCGTAGATGCTGGCTGCAGCGACACTGAAGTTTAGCTCGGCGCCGTAAGCTCTTGCTGTTACTCACCACCAAGGCACGGCGACTTTGACGTGGATGCACATGCCAATGAGGAGGCTGGCAAGGCCCACGATATGGCATACCTGATGTTAGACGCCCGTCACTCAACCGTGTCCGGATTACACACCTTGAAGAAGCTGTAGCACCTGTTTCGGACCTGCGGGATAGACGTGATCGCCATGATGGTCAAGCCGATCCACGCGACAGTGCCCGCCAAGATGAACGGCTTGGTCATCGTCTTGCTCAGGCTGCCAGCGACAGCAAACTTGTGGACTGTTGTCAGCGGCACTCCGCGTAGAGGCCAGAGAGCTGCTTACGATAGAAGATCGTGTGCAAAGTACCCGCCAAGAAGCATACCCGCCCAACGATCTTGTGCAGCCTCTTCAACTTGTCGTGGCCTTTGCTTACGCACAGGCCGATGATGTTACCCCTGACACCGAGACCCACCGCCCAGGGGATGTGCGCCATAGAGGTCAGGCCGGTCCGGTAAAAGTCGTAGCCGTATCCCTTCGTCGCGCTCGTGGGCGTGATGTCTGATCGCCAAACCAGGGCGAATCCTACGAGAACGAGGTACGCGACGATGATGTACAGCTCCGAGAGGGTCACGGACGACTTCCACGAGCCCGGAAGCCAGTTGAACGGGGCGTAGAGCAGCGACGAAGAGAAGGGCAGGTGGTGGAGCATGGGAATGATGTGCGGCGGCGGGACAGCAATCGGCGCATCTGCACTCGAATCGTAGCCGACGGCGGGCTGGTAGTCGAGAGACGACACAAACAGATTGGCTGATTTCTCCTTGATGAAGATGTTGTCCGCCAAGGGGTCGGTCGACGCTGAAGACGGTCCTCCGCGCAGCAGCCAGCCTTGTCGCAGGTCCCCGCCGCCGATGGGCAACTTTGGTCGGCTCTGCTGTAATGGTGTCGCGGATGTCGGTGGTGTATCCGACCCAGATCGACGCGCCTGCTTCTTCGGCTTGTGCGCGGAGGCCAGGACTCGGGCAAGGAACCGCGGGTGGGCGAGGAGAAACACGAGGAGGACGAAAGCCATCCCGGCCAGCATGACGTTCCGAGGCGTTTCACCTGGCTATCAGCATACACCTCAATGACCTAGCTGGACTTACTGTCCAAGCCCGCTTGGATAGCCTGCTGATCCTTGATGTGCTCAGGTACGAGATTGTGACCGGTCGCGCCCGCCGTGGCCTGCACGGCTGCCGCAGTCGCCGTCATCAAGGCGCTCGCTGCCGTTGTCTGCGTCGGCTCGCTGTTCACCGTCGAAGCCGTTGCACCGAATACAGAGACAGACGGGCTCTCCGCGTAGACCGGGTGGCCCGACTGGTCAACCATAAGCGGCATGACTGCTCTACGGATGAGGAGAAGCAAAAGAATGAGGTGGGAAATGAGCGTGGACGTGTAGGGTCGTGTCGTGAGATCGTTGAATCTA
>Ga0308169_10001798_pt1 | contig 23898 bp, 18 predicted proteins | sample PhyBR1_2_FD_202139 | JGI IMG/M metagenome (GOLD analysis project Ga0308169, IMG submission 202139) | Phyllosphere microbial communities from UC Gill Tract Community Farm, Albany, California, United States - DLSLSB.R1 | ecosystem: Host-associated > Plants > Phyllosphere > Unclassified | place...
AGAGGGACGCACGATGTAGGCCTTGTTCCTCGCGATCCCCTCGCCGTCGCTGTGCCCACCCGGGCTCGGCAAGCCCGCGAGCGCGCTCTGCAGCACGTACGGCGGCTCGTTGAGCATCGTCGTGAACGAGTTGTCGGCGTGCGCAAGCTCGTCGCGGCCGTACGCCGACGCGCCCGAGCCCGTCAGGGCGAGGAAGCGCTCGACGTGAAAGCGCGAGGTGAAGGCGCCCGTGCCGACCCAGGCGAAGCATGTGTGCAGCGGGTTGTCTGCGGGCGTGAGGTGGAGCGTGAGCGAGGTCCTACGGGCGGACGAGGAGAGGGAGGGGGAAGGGCGACGCACTGTAGAAGCACCACTCGAGCCCGTACAGCGTCGCGACCTCGCGGCTCGTGTGCACGACGACGGGGCCTTCTGGGTCCCTCGAGAACTGCGAGTACAGCGCGCGCAGCGGCTGCACGACCCAGTCGTCGTCCTGGAAGAAGCAGTTGGCCGTCGTCGAGTGGGCGCACGCGAGGTACCGTGCGAGGAAGAAGAGGTTGCGCGGCGAGTTGTAGATGCGGAGCTTGCCGGCCGGGCAGCGCGATTTGGCGAACGTCTGCAGGGCGAGGCGAGGCGAGTGAGCATAAGAGCGAGGAGCGAGAGAGAGAGAGGGAGGAAGAGACAGGGCGACGCACCTGCGGCGAGAGGACGACGTCCGGGTTGTTGTTCCACACGAGGACCGTCTCGAAGAACGTGTACTGGCACAGGTGCGCGACGATGACGCCGACGTTGTCGGTGCGCTTCCAGTGCAGCACGACGGCCGTCGTGTCGCCGGCGTCGCGCGCGTCGGTAAAGGCGTCGACGGGGGCCGCGCTCGTCTTCCACAGGCTGTCGGACCCGGGCAAGTGCGTCGAGTAGCGCCGCGAGAAGGCCGCCGGCGGCGCGAGGTCAGCCAGGACGGAGAACGGGTTGCGGCCCTGGACGGGCGGCGGGGCCGTGCGCGCGCGGCGCGAGGGCGAGGAGGGGCCCGAGACGAGCTCGCGCAGGCCGAGGAGGAGGAGGACGGCGACGACGAGCTGTCCGAGGCGGCTCAGGGGCGGGATGCGCTGCGGCACGCTGCCGGGGCGAGGCGACCGGGCTGCTGCGCCGCCGAGGGCGGGCGACGAGGGGACGAGGTCGTCGTCGCCGTGGAGGTGCGCTGGGCCCGCCGCGCTCGCCGGATCGTCATCCTGCGCGATCCAGAGGGCGGCAAAGCCCTGCATGCCGCGACGCAGGGCCTGCTCGACGGCGCTGCGGTCACCTGGTCGAGCGGGCGACGGGGCGCGCGGCGAGGTGAGGCCGCGACCGAGGAACGCTCTTGGCCAGGGGCGGCGCTGGATGAATTCGAGCTGGGCGGCGAGCGTTTCGCGCCATCGGGCGAGGGACGGGGACGGGCTGGTCGAGGCGGTTCGGGAGTGAAGACGTGGGGAGGGGTGGAGCGAAGCGCGCGCGGTGAGGGGCGTTGCGGCGTTGGTGCGTAGGTCGGGGATGGGCGTCGATGGTCGTTCTGGCGAGGCGTCTGGGCGGATCGAGACTGTGTGGCGCGAGGACAGGGTCAGCCAACGGCGAGGAGGAGGCGAGGCGAGGCGGGGGAGAGGAGAGCGGCGCACTGTGGATGTGGCTGCGCGATGGGTCGCGGGTGCGGCTAGAGGCCGGCATGCATGTGCGGCTCTGTCAGCTGGCAGCAGTGCTCGAGGGTGAGACCGAGAGGGTCGGAGGCGGGGCGAGGCTCTCGCGTCTCTGAGCGAGGAGGCGGAGCTCCCTCTCGCCCTCGCTCTTTCTCCACCACCACTACACAGAGCTACCATGTCTGGACGTCAAGGCGTACGCTCACTCTCTTGCGCTCCCCTCCACTCCTCGCACGACTCGCCCCGTCCCTCGCCACCTCGTACTCGACCCTCCCCTCCTCATCAGCTTCCCATCTTCGCACCCGCACAACTCGTTTTCGATCACCCCTGTGATCTCGCCGACCGGCTTCGTCAGCTCGTTGGGTATGTGGGCGACGGTGGGCGACCGGGCGGCGGGATCAAGCCGCTGGGACGACGGCGGGCGGTCGCATGCAGAACCAGCCTCGACGGCGGTCCAGCGTGACCAGCTGCGGGAACGGCAGGAGGGAACGGCCGAGCGAGCTCTGCGTGCTCCTTCGAGTATCTGGCAGGCGCAGCGGCGGTCCTGGGGCGATCCTCACCACCGTGGCTTTCCGCCCGAGCAGCCTCGCTGACCCTCGCCCTCTCTCCGCGCGCAGGGCAAAGTCAAGCCCTTGAAGGTGCGCCCGTCTCCCTCTCTCCTCTCTACTGAGCTCGTGCTGACCTATCCTCCCTCCTGCAGGCACCCAAGAAGGCCAAGGTCGAGGACGACGAGGAGGACGCGGCCGTGCGCTCCCCCTTCTCCTCCTCCCCCTCCCTCCCTCCGGCGCAAGCTGACCCGCCGCCCGCTCTTGCTCACAGTTCAAGGCCAAGCAGAAGGCCGAGCAGGCCAAGCTCAAGGACATGCAGGCCAAGGCGGCCAAGGGCGGCCCTCTCCTCGGCGGCGGTGCGTCCTCCTCCCGCTCCCCTCTACCGCCCCTGGACGCTCCTGACAGCTTCTGCTTGCGCTACAGGCATCAAGAAGAGTGGTAAGGGTGGCGGTAAATAGTTATTTACGGCGCTGTCGCTGTGACCGTTGTCCTCTCTCGTCGTGCGGTGCAAGAAGGGTTCCTCGGACGGGTCGGATTAGGAGAGGGACTCGCTCCAGAGAGGGATCGGGCCCGCTCGACCTGGCTCGCTGCGCTACGCTCTATGCTTGTGTGCGACGAGCGAAGGCTAGTGGGCTGGTGCGCGGGACGGGCGGCACCGCTCGCTCGTCGGCTGCTCGAGCTCACGTCTCTTCGCCCTCTCTTCCTCTTCTTCCTGCCTCGCCGACGCACTCTCGCTCGCTTCCTGCTTCCTAGTCATGCATGCAGTGCGATGAGTAGCTCGTCAAAGCCGTGCCCGCCTTGCACGTCGGCTGCGTCGTCCACCTTACACTCACGAGCGGCGCACGGACCTCGGACGCTCGTCGGCGCTCTCTGCCAACGCCGCCTGTGCGGCCCGCTCTCGATCTCTCCGAGGTCCGCGGCGCTTCCGGTCTTGCTCTGTTGCCGTCGTCGGCCAGCTCGGCGCGCCCGGCTGCTCGCCTCACCCTCCTCGTTCGCTCCTCTCCTCGCCTCTCGACTTTTTGCCGTTGCCTCGCCGCCGATCATGGACGCCAGCTCGGAGCTCGAACCCTATCCGTACGAGACGGCAACCAACGCCATCGACGCCGCCGCCCACGCCTGGGTCTCGTGGCGCGTCAAGAAGAAGATCGGCACGCTCGCCGTCACGTACGCCGACGCCAATTACTGGGCCGAGCACATGAAGGCGCACACGCTGCCCGGCGAGTGGTGGAGCACGTGGCCGAGGAGCGACCAGGAGGACTTCCTGCGCGACATGCTCGCGATCGAGCAGAGCTTCGAGGGGGTCGTGGCGCCGAGGACCAAGCTGGTGCGTCCCGCGCCCGCTCTATCTCGCCTCTTGAGGTACCGTAGCTCACGTTAGATCTCTCCCGCAGTCTACGGCGGCGGAAGGCGCGGCCTCGGCAACGGTTGGGCGCATGCAGCACGTGCGCTCGCACCCCCTCTCCCCGCCTCACCTTCTCCGCCGTCTCTCATCGACTGACCCAGCCCGCGATCCCTCCCCTCGCTCCCTCTCTCGGTCGCACACAGTCCTACAACCGCGTCGTCTACCTCGCCGTGCAGATCTCGAGCTTCGTCCACGGTTTCAGCTCGACTCTCGTAGGCGTCGACGCTCACCGACATCTCGCCGGCGTGCAGCCGCTCCTCAGCGAGGCCTCGTTCGACGCCGAGCACAGCAAAACCAGGATAGTCGTGATCGGCCAGCTGCAGCGCGTCCTCGACAGCCTTCGCGCGGGCGAGCTCTCGGACGCCCAGATCGCCCTCCTCGTTCGTCCCCTCGCGCTCTCACACTCTCGCTCCGAGTCGCCCTCGCCTCAGAATGTGAGCGACTGACGCATTTCCGACGACCTGCGCGCAGCCGCAGCTCCACAACCGCCAGAACGCCCTGCTGATCGCGCTCGTCCGGATGGTTGGGCGGATCCACGGTCCCCAGGTGCGCCGCCCCGCTCTCTCTTCTTCCCCTCCTCAACAATACCCTCCATCACAGCATCTGAGCGCACCCCTGACCCTCGCTTTCCCTTCCTCCCTCGCTACAGGCCGACGCCGCTGCGGCTCTCCTCGACATCCGCGGAGCGCACAGCCTTGCGCGCCGGTCGGCGGGTCGGGTGCAGCTTAGCCCGAGGCAGCAGGTACGGTACGGGCGGCAGTATGCAGGACTGTGAGCGAGCGAGGCGTCCAGGGTGACATGCGCGTGCAGCTCGCCGTTGCAAGCCTGCCTTCCTCCCCTGCTCTCCTCAGCGTCGCTCCATCGCGTCTCATAGCTTCTCTTCCAAACTCAATATTACACGTCTCCATCTATCTGTCGACTACTGAGAGCGCCCAGCTGCCTGTGTCGACGACTTGGACTCGCTCGCAGTCGGCCTTCCCAAGTTGACCTCGCCGCACGAGCCCCTCCTGCCACGCGTCTCGCCGCGCCGCTCTCGCTCACGACGAAACCGCCGGCTGTTTGTGAGCTTCATCGCGCCGCTGTGCCTGCCACAACCGCTCCCAGTTCTCGCACACCGCCGTCGTCCACCTCGAGCTCGCGCGCGGCGCACGGACCTCGGACGCTCGTCGACGCGTCCTGCTCGCGGGGCGGACGGACCGGCCCGCCTCCGGGTCCGTCAAGAAGCTCCTCTCGTCGTCGCCGACTCGTGCTTGCCGAGCGCCGACGCGGCCGCTCCAACTTCGCCTCGGTCCCTTCGCTCCTCGCTCTCCCCTTTCGACCTCGGTCCGTCCTCGCTCGCCGCTCACCATGGCCGCCAATCCACGCGCCAATCCACAGCACGGCTACCACTCGTACTATACGGCGACTGAGGCCATCAACGCAGTAGCGCAGGCCTGGGTCGACTGGCGCCTCGAGAAGAAGATCGGCTCGCCGGCCGTCGCCAAGCGCGACGCCGAGTTCTTCTGCGACCACTTCCAGAAGACGCTGCCTGGTGGATGGTGGCTTTCGTGGTCGAGGACGGAGCAGGAGTCGTTCTTGCGGGACATGGAGTACCAGCGTGACCGTTTCGGGATGGCCGGCCTTTCGAGGACGACTAAGCTTGTGCGTCTGGCTCCCTCGTCTTCCTGCGAGCGCGTCGCGCAGAACTGACTCAGCCTCTCCCTCACAGCCCTCTGCGGCCGGCGGCGCAAGCTCGATGACCCTCGAACGTATGCTCAGGGTGCGCCGGCCGTTCGCTCGGTCCTCCTCTTTCGCCGCTTCCTGCTGGCTGACCCTGTCGTCTCTCCCTGTCCGTTCACTTTCCTGCCCCCGCAGTCGTACGGTCGAGTCGTCTACCTTGCAAAGCAGCTCTCGGTCTTCGTACAGGACTTCAGCGCACACCTCGTCGGCATCGACGGGCTCGGGCTGCCTGTCCCTGGCCGACCGCTCCTCACCGAGGAGGCGTTCGACGGCGAGCACGCGCAGTATAGGCAGGCCGTCGCTGGGCAGCTGCAGAGACTGCTCGACGCGCTCAAGGAGGGCAAGCTCAGCGACGTCCAAATCGCGAGGCTCGTGCGTCGCGTCTCGCTCTCCCCCCCTCCCTCTCCCTCTCCCTCTCCCTTCTTGCGTCCGACGTCCAGAATGACCCGCTGACGGACCTGTACGTCGTGCCCGCAGCCGCAGCTCCGCAACACGAGCAACACTGAGCTGCTCGCGCTCGTCCAGATGATCCACCGGATCGACGGTCGCGAGGTGCGCAGCCTTTCGCTCTCCCTCTTTCCTTCCCGCCGTCGATTCCTTCAACGTAGCAGACGCCTGACCCTCGCGTCTTGTCCCTCGCTGCAGGCCGCTGCCGCTGTTGCTCGCGCCCACGGCGCGCACAGCCTCGCGCACCGGTCGGCGGGCCCGGTCGAGCTCAGCCCGAGGCAGCAGGTGCAGTACGGGCGGCGGTACCCAGGACTGTGAGCGAGCGAGGCGTCCAGGGTGACATGCGCGTGTAGCTCGCCGTTGCAAGCCTGCCTTCCTCCCCTGCTCTCCTCAGCGTCGCTCCATCGCGTCTGATAGCTTCTCTTCCAAAAACAGTTCTACACATCTCCACACAGCCGTAGACCATCTGAGAGCGCCCAGCTGCCTGTGTCGACGACTTGGACTCGCTCGCAGTCGGCCTTCCCAAGTTGACCTTGCCGCACGAGGCCCTCCTGCCGCACGTCCCGCCGAGCTTCTCTCCACCTTCGTAGGACTCGAGCAGCTCCAGAAATACTGTCACTGCCCACCATCTCGCTCTCGTCGCCGTTTGTCCTCTTCGCTCGACCTTCTCAAGTTGACTCGCCGGCTCGCCCGCTTGCGAGCACACGAGCTGGAGCTGCTGAGTAGAGCTGAGCACGCAGCGGGACCCATACAGGCTCTGGCTCGGAGGAGAACGAGCAAGCGCCGCTGCGTTCGTGTTCTCGCTCGCACGGCGCAGCCTCTCTTTCGACGGCTCGAAGAGACGGCGCGCACAGTTTGCGCACCTCGACAAGCTACAAGCTCAACGCACAGAGAGAGAGAGGGGGAGAGATAAGCTGCACGACTCGATCGAGCCGCACGAGTAACGCAGCCGACGAGAAGCCTCCCTCCCTCCCCTCTTCCTCGAGCGACCCTCAGCCGACAAGCGCCGTCCTGCACAGCCCGACGACCCTCGCGCCGTGCGCTCCTCCCGAGCTGAGGAGCGCTCCCTCCTGCTCGAGGATGGTGCGCCCGAGCGTGTCCTTGTCGCGGTCGGGAGCGGCATGGCCGGTCAGGAGGTTGACGAGGAGCTGGGCGCCCTGGGCGTGCGAGGCGATGCCGACGAGCGGAGGCGGGTCCGAGCTGCGAGCGAGAGGAGCAAGAGTCAGTCAGGATCTCGAGGCGCCGAGAAAGCCCGAAGAGAAGGAGAGGGAGAAGGTGCGCACCCGCTCGAGGTCGTGACGGCCTGGACGAACGCGCCGATGCCGGCCGGCCCTGCACGGCTGCTGCGCATGCACTTGTCGACGACCTTGGCGCCGAACGGGTCGAGGGCGAGCTGAGGCGCGCGCTGCATGGTCTTGACGCAGAACGGCAGCGTGTTGCGGTCGAGGAGGCTGCGGGCGGGCGAAGGGGACAGGGAGGGGTCTGAGCGTCAGCGGCGCGGCTCGTCGAAGCAGAGGAAGAAGAGAGCAGCGACGCACTTCGTGATGATGCTGCAGGGCGAGGAGTGGAGTCAGGACTTGGCGAGCGGCGAGGAGGAGGAGGAGGATGAGAGAGAGGGAGGCGGACGCACAAAGACCCGCTCGGCGTCCTTGCAACCTCGTCGAGCGCATCGAGGATCTCCCTCGCGACGACGCTCGACGCCGTCGGCGCCCAGCTCTCGAGCATGTGCTGCACGACGAGCGAGCCGCCGTCCTCCTTGACGATCGACGCCCACTGCCCGGTGCCGAGGTCGGCGAGGCGCTCGAAGAAGGCCGGCGAGTTGGGCGTCGTCAGGATGCGGTTGATGACGTGCACGCTCGACTTGGTCGTGAGGACGTGCGGGTGCGGGAGGAGCCTGTTCGGAGGAGCGAGGGTCAGGTCGACGTCGCGAGGAGGAGGAGGTCCGAGCGAGAGCAAGAGGGACGCACTCGGCGATGACCTTGTCCTTGGTCGTCGAGCCGCCACAGTCGAGGAGCTTCTGCACGACGTGGCACCCGAACGAGTCGAGGCTGAGCTGGAGGAAGTGACCGGCGAGCGCGTCCTCGAACGCCTGTGCGAGCGCCGAGTCGCCCGCCTCGAGGCAGCGTGAGACGAGGAAGTTGCCTGCAGGAGGAGCGAGCGTCAGTGCCGGTCTTGTTCGCGCGTCTCGACGCGCTTACACCTGACTCGGTGCAAGAGCGAAGGAAAGGGCGGCTCGACGCACCAAACTTGCTCATGCTCAGCTCGAGGACGTGCCGCCCGACGGCGTCGAACAGCTCCTGGCGCTTCTCCTGCGTCGTGCTCCTGACGCGCTGCTGCAGGAAGAGCGAGCACTGCTGGTCGCTATGCGCGAGGATGCGGCGGACGAAGCCCTGTGTGCGCAGACGGTCGACGAGCTCGTCAGCGGCGGTCGCGCCGGACGTGAAGGACGAGCAGTGAGCGGGCGCACCTCGGTGTCGATGTCGGCATCCGTGTCGAGGAGGTCGCGGTAACTCGGGATCGGGAGCTGGCGCTGCAGAGGCGGGCGAGGGTGGAAGGGTGCGCCGAGCGAGATCGAGCGGTGGTGGAGCGCGTTCTGCGACGAGGCGAAGAGCGGCGCTGAGGGTCAGCGTCGTACATCCTGCTACTTCTGAGGCGATGGAGAAGGAGGGAGAGCGCGTGCGCGCCTGCTCTGCCCTGTCGTCGAAGCCGAACCCCTCGCGCTCAGGCCTCGCTCCGCTCGAGACGTCCGCCATGCTCACGCTCCTCTCCCTCGACCCGCCGCCCGTCCACCCGCCCAGAACCGACGACGCCGACGACGCCGATACCGTAGGGCCGTACGAGAGCGGCGACGAGAAGGCGGACCCCGGCCGGCCGACGGCCTGCGGCTCGAGCGGCGAGAAGTGCAGCGGGCCGAACGAGGCTGCGCGCTCGTGCCACGACGGGCGACCGAGAGGCGCGTGCGACGCCGAGCTCGTGAGCGACGACGAGCGCGAGAGCGCAGGGCGGCCGTGCGGGTGGACCTGAGGCGAGGCCGGCGGGGTGCTGATGCGGCGGCGGTGCGGCTCGGCGCCGTGGTAGCTGCCGTCGGGGAAGGCGTGCGGGAAGGGTGAGGGGAAGGGCGGCATTGTCGGCGGCGTGCTCTGGCCGAAGCGAGGTGGGAGGGCGTGCGGGCGAGCGAGGAAGGTCGGCTGCGGCCCGCCGCGCACCATGAACGGCGGCACTGCCGTCTCGAGGAGGTGCAGGCGGTGCGAGAGGTCGACCGAGAAGGTCTCGAGCTCGTCGAGGCGCGAGACGAGCGCCGTGACGAGGTTGGCGAGGTCGGGCGGGTTAACCTGTCGACGACGAAGAAGCAGGAGAGGGAGCAAAGGGAGGAGTCAGTTCGGCGCCTCGAGCGCACAGAGCTGAAGAAAGCTGGACGCACCTCGGTACCGTCGCACCCGAGAAGAACCTCCTCGACTCGCCGACCTGGACGACCCGAGGCGTCCGAGCGCTCCTCGCTGCCGCCCTGCGATGCGCCGGCTCCCCCTTGCCCGCCTCCTCCGTCCCTCGCCCATGCACCGTCAAAGCGAAGCGCAGGCCCGCCACCACCGTTCACCCTACCGCCGCCGTGACCCAATGCCGCCGCCGAGCGCTCGAGCGAGTATTGCTCCTCGCGCTCGCGCGCCGCCCACTCGTCATCGTGCGGCGCGAGCATGAAGAAGGGCGTGCGCCTGCCTCCGAGCGACGTGACTGGGTCGTCGGGGCGGCTCGAGGTCGACGTCGTGGGCGAGGCGTGCAGCTCGAGTTGGGCGAGCGAGGTCGGCGAGGAGGGTGGGGTCGGCTGGCGGTGCGAGGGGGAGGTGCCGCCGTTGATCGGGCTTGGCGAGGCGCGCTGGATGTCGTACGAGAGCTGCGGGACCGGTCGGGCGGGTGGGCGGTGCGCGTTGGGCGAGAGCGAGGAGGGAGGGCGAGGGGAGGAGGAGGGGGACGAGGCGACCGGGCCCGAGGCGACTCGGTGGAGGGCGACTTGGGCGGGATCAAGCTCTGTCGGTACCGTCGAGGCGAGGTGCCGGTCACGCGAGGTCGGCGTCGGCGTGGTCGAGGCGGAAGGGAGCGAGGAAGAGTCGGGAGGAGAGGGTCCGGGCGAGGGCGACATGGCGACAGGGCGCGCTCGGTAGGCGGTGAGGGTGTAAGCTAAGGCGCTGCGCGTGAGTACAGTGCTGGTTCCGAGCCGCTCAGAGGCTCGAGGCGAGAACGAGAGGAAGTGGCGGAAGGACGAAGAGGAGGCAGCGAGGCCAGCGAGACAGAGACCTGCTCGTCGACAACCTCGCTCGAGTGCCTGCCGAGTCCGCCTCTCGGGTCAAGGATACCACGTCCTGTTTGCTCTCAGCCGGGCGCGAGGTCTACGGCGCCGAGCCCGCCGCCCGCTCTGACCGTCGCTCGCTCACCGCGCCGCTCGACCGTCCCTCAGTTCGGCTGGCTCGCGAGCCCACCGCTCATGAGCACAACCTTCTGCCGCCCCTTGCCCTTCTTCTTCCCGCCGCCGTTGCCCGCCGCGCCGTCCGCCGCGCCCGCGCCGCTCCCGCTCGCCGCGCCCCACGAGTCGTCGTCGGCGTTCAGGATCGTCTGCGCAGCGCGCGCCTGCGGCTTGGCGAGCGCAGCACGCATGCGCGCCCGGCTGTCGGACGCCGAGGACGACGTCGGCAGCGAGGGGAAGTCGAGGCCCGAGGCCGGCGGGCGGCGTGCCGAGCTGCCGCTCGTCGACGCAGGGCGCGAGATCGAGCGCGGCGTGACGCTCGCGCTCGAGGCGCGAGAGGCGGGCGCAGAGGAGGACGAGGCACCGCCGAGCGTAGGGAAGCCGCCCGGGGAGGTGGCGCCGCTGCCGAGCGAGGGGAAGGCGCTCGGGCCGGCGAGGGTCGGCGTCGCGCCGGCGGCCGAGGCCGACGACGACGACCAGGGCGTCGAGCCGCCGACGGCGCGGCGCGCCGTCTGCTGCCCGGCCTTGGCCAAGCCCGGGATCGACTTGGTGTTGGACGCGCTCATGAGGGCCGGGAACGGGTTCGAGCGCGGCGCGACGGGCGCAGGGCCCGACGAGGTCGCGGCGCGCTCGACACGGTCCCAGGTCGTCGACGGGTTGGTGCCAGTGCGGTGCTGAGCCGAGAGAGCGCGGTGCGGCGTCGGGTGGACGGAGGTCGGCTGGCCGTGGAGGGTCGGGGCGAGGGGTGCGAGCGAGGGGAAGTTGTTCTGCGAGACGGCGACGATGTCAGCCCTGCTTTCTCGACAAGAGCTGCACGACGAGAAGAGGGAGAGAGGACGCACCTCGCTGCGCAAGTCGCGCCAAGCGATCTGAACGGCCCGCTTCTTGTCGGCCTGGTCGAGCAGGTCGGCGAAGCCGAGGATGACCGTCTCGGCGTCGTCGGTGCGCTGGTCGAGGACGTTGTAAAGCTGGTCGACAAAGTCGTGCGCGTTGAGCTCGCCGTTGCGGAAGCTGCGCGCGGCGATCTTGAACCCGGCGATCTTGCCCTCGTGCCCGTGCGTCAGGTCCTGCACCCGACGCAGGAGCGCCGCGTGCCGCTCGAGCGTCGCGACGTCGCGTGCTGCGGCGCTGTCGCCCGCGCCGAGAGGGGTCGTCGCGCCGCTCGAGGGCGGCGACGCTTCGCCCGTGAGCTGCCCGCCGAACCGAGCTGCGCGGCTGCCGCCGGCGGCGGGCGCGCCCAGGCCCGGGATGCGCCGCTCGCCCGACGGCGTCAGCACCGTCGACGACTCGCCCGAGCCGCCGCGCGCCTCGACGAAGCTGGCGGCGGGAGCGCGCCCGCCCTGGTTGCCGCGTCGTCGGTCGCCGGCGCCGGCGCCGCCGCCGCGCGTCTGCGACTCGCCGTTCGAGTAGACAAAGTTGGTCTCGATGCGGCGAGCCTCCTTGCGCGACTTCTGGTCCTGGAACGAGCCGATGCCGTGCACCTCGAGGGCGTGCGCCTGCAGGTCGAGCTCCGACTCGAAGACGACGAACTTTTGCGCGAGGCAGTCCGGGTGCGGGCACAGGAAGTGGTCGTTCTTGTAGTGTTGCTCCTGCGAGACGGCGCGAGAGAGCGTCAGGAGGAGCGCGAGTGCCGAGGGAAGAGGGGGGGAGAGAGGGACGCACGAGGCGGTCGTAGTTGAGGTGGTACTGGTGACGGATGCCCTGGCGGACGCAGATGAAGCACTCCTCGTGCTGCTCGCGGCAGTGCTTGTACAGGCCGTCCGAGTCGTAGAACCAGCGCTTGCAGAAGCCGCACATGGCGTGCTGCTTCTCGAGGTGCTGGTCGAGCTCCGTCTCGCGCCGCCCGCCGCCGCCGCGCCCGCCGCCGCTGTGCCGGTCCTGGCCCGGGTTGGCGAGCGCAAACAGCTCGTGCTCGTGCGCAAAGATCTTCTTGTTGCTGCAGCACAGGTCGCACAGGGTCGTGTGGTGCGTCGCGCGGACGTGACGCTTGAGGTCGGACCAGCCCGAGAGGATGTGGTCGCACGCCTGCTCCTCGGCGTCGGGCGCGGCCGAGTTGGGGTCCGACAGGCCCGGCTTGTACGGGCAGTTGAAGCGCAGGAGCGAGAGCGTGTCCTCGAGCTGGGCGCGCGACTCGAAGAGGATGCCGAGCTGCGGGCGAGGGAGAGCGGGTCAGTCTGCGCTCTCGGCGGCCGACAAAGGGGGAGCAGGGACGCACCTTGGTGTCGCTGAAGGGCGTGCTCTCGGTCGTGTAGTCCTCGAAGAGCTGCTCCTCGCTCTCGGTGAAGATGACGGTTGGGCAGTCGGTCTGCGGGCGCAGGACGAGGGTCAGCGGGAGCGCACGGGCTCGACAAGGCGAGAGGTAGAGAGAGGCAGGACGCACCTTGCAGAACGTGCACTCCTTCTTCTTGTACAGGGCGCGAAGGCGGATCGAGCACGTGTGGCACGTGCGGTGGTTGCACGCCGAGACGGACCAGTAGACGACGGGCTCTGCGCAGATGAAGCAGATGGCGTCGTCGTCGGTCGTCTCGCCGGCCTCGTCTGCGGCCTTGGCCATGGCGCGCGCGTAGGCGTTGACCTCGAGGACGCGCTCCGAGTTGGTGCCGGCGGCGGCGGCCGAGTCCTTGCCCTGCGACGGATGCTGCTGCTGCTGGAGGTGGGGCGGGCGGTTCTTGCCCTTGTTGTTGTTGGCGGGCGCGGCGGGCGTGTTGCCGTCGTTGTTGCGGCGGTTCTGCTGTGCGCGCTGGCCCTGCTGGGCGCGAGGCTGAGCCGGGTTGGCCGTGGTCGAAGTGGTCGGCGAGGGGGACGAGGGCGAGTCGGCCTCCCCTCCCGTGAGGCGGCCGCCGAAAGCTGCACGGCGCGACATGGGCTGTGCTGAGGTGCTGGAGCGCGTGCAAGCTGGTCCAGGCGAGGACAGCGACGAGCGCGAGGTTGGTCGAGGGCAAACCAGGCTCGCTCTCCTCCTCGGCTCTCTCCCTCTCCCTCCCGCTCGCTCGTGCGGCAGGGCCAGTCGTGTGCTAGCAGTCTGTGCTGCTCTCGCTACTACGGGTGGCCAGGCTGCCGGCGCTCGATCTCGCCCAGCCGCCCTCGCCGTCTCCTCCCTCCCCGACGGCACTTCCCCGCCGCGCCATGACGCCAGCCTAGCCGCTTTCGCTGGCTGCAACGCTGCAGCGGCTCGAGGTGGTCGGCGGCGAGCAGCCTGGTCGAGCTCACCTGCTCGGCACGAGATCGGCCTCGCTCGCCGTCGTCCTCCTCTCCGAGGCCGCCTCCGTGTCTCTCGGCGTCGCCGCGTCCGCCCCGCGCGAGCCTTGCGCTCGTCTGGCCACGCATCCTCAGGCCTCGATACGCACGAGCAGCTCGAAGACCGCTCTCGTCTGCGTGCGCCGAGGAGGAGGAGGCTGCGCGCCGCGCATCTCTTGCTGTGCCTCGCTTCGCCTCTCTGACTCTCCTTCGCTCGCCCGCTTGCGCCTCCTGGGCCGGCTTCTTCGCCGGGTCGGCGTTGTTATCGCCGAGATCAGGCTAGTCAATCGAGGACGGCCGGCCGTGCTCGCCGGTCCCGAGACGACTCGCCGCCCTCCGCCTTCTTCTCGACGCTCGACTCGCCGACTCTTTCCCTTCCGCCGCGCACCGCCATGGGCTGCGCGCACTCGACGACCTCGAGCGTGAGCTCGTCGCCGCAGGAGGTGGCGGCGTCCCGCGCTATCGACGAGGACCTGAGCAGGGCGAGGAAGGAGGACTCGAGGGTCACCAAGTGCCTCCTCCTCGGGCCCGGCGAGTCGGGCAAAAGCACCATCCTCAAGCAGCTGCGACTGTGGTGCGTCCCTTTCTCCCTCCCTCCTTCCTCTCTCTTCGCAGTGGGCGGCGGACTGACCTCCTCGCCCTTCGAGCAGCTACGGCTCGCCCTGGACGGAGCGCGAGCGCGCACCTTATCGCGAGATCGTCTTTGCCAACACTCTACAGAGCGCACAAGTGCGTCCCAGCTCTCACGAGACCTATCCTGCCTGCCGCACTGACCCTTACTCGCCCTCGCAGGCCGTCCTCGCCGCCTTCCCCCTCCTCTCGATGCCCGTCCCGGCGCATCTCGACCAGGCGACCCAGTACCTCGCCTATCTCGAGCTCGACGACGCCATCGACCCGCTCACGAACGGCCTGCGGGAGGAGGTTGCCGAGGCCCTGACGGCGTTCGTCAAGGACGAGTCGGTCATCCGGGTCGTCACGCAGAGCGGGAGGTTCCAGCTCAACGACAGCGCCGACTAGTGCGTCCCTCTCTTTGCTCTGTTCGTCCACCTGCTCGAGGCCGACGAGCTGACGCCGAACCCTGCGCGCAGCTTCTTCACCTCGATCGCGCGCATCTGCGAGCCGTCGTACCTGCCGAGCGTGCAGGACGTCCTGCGCTCCCGGGTCCGGTCGACGGGCATCGTCGAGGACAAGTTCGACGTCGGTGCGGGCAAGAAGCTGCTCGTCGTCGACGTCGGCGGGCAGAGGAGCGAGAGGAAGAAGTGGTGCGTCCGGCTCGCTCATCCTGCGCGCGCAGCGCTCATTTGCGCGGCGGGCGCTCGAAGATGTCCTCCAGCCACGCTCATCGTCACACTCTCCTGCAGGATCCATTGCTTCGAGAACGTCGACGTCCTCATGTGCGCCCGACTGCGACTCGCTCTCGACCTCTCGCTCGCGCACTGACCTCGTCTCGCTCGCGCGCAGGTTCGTCATTGCCATCAGCGAGTATGACCAGATGCTGTACGAGGACGAGCGCGTCAACCGGCTCGACGAGAGCATGCAGGTGCGTCCGCTTCACTCGTCGACGAGAGGAGGTCCGACCGCGCTCGCGCTGACGCTCTTCTCCCCCCTCCCGCAGCTGTGGGAGACGATCGCGCAGAGCCGATGGTTCAGCCGGTCGGCCTTCGTCCTCTTCCTCAACAAGCGCGACCGCCTCGCCGAGAAGATCCTGTCGGGCCACTCGCCGCTCTCGTCGTTCCTCCCTTCGTTCACCGGGCCCGACGGCGACGTCTCGGCGGCCGAGGCGTTCCTCTCGCAGCTCTTCAAGGACCTGTACCGGCCGTCGCCCGAGCGGCCGCTGTACACGCACGTCACCTGCGCCACCGACCAGTCGAGCACTCGCGTCGTCCTCGGCGCCGTCCTCCAGAGCGTCTTGACACGGGCTCTGGCCGACATCGGCATGCTCTGAGCGCGCTCCTCCTCTTCCTGAGCTCTCTCTTCTTCCTCGTCAATGTCCATCCTCGCAAGCTCGCCGGTGCCACCCTCTCCCACTTTGCAATGCCAGGCCGTCGTCACATTGTCCTCGCTCGCGCTTGGCGGGCTCCGAGTTCCCTTTGTCCAGCGCGCTCGCGTGGCTCCTCCCTCGCGGTGAGAGGGGAGCGCACCCGCCTTCTCGGCCGCCGTGCATCGCATCGCGTCCATTGAGAGCGGCGTGCATCAGGGAGTGAGCCGCGGAAGGGTCTGAGCGCGAGAGAACCGGGCTCGCTGCCGATGCGGAACGCTCGCTCGTCCTCGGCGCCTCTCTCCTCCACCTCGCTCGCTGTGCTGCCAGAGCGACAGTGCTAGACAGACCCACTCTCCATAACTACTCTACAGGTGCGCAATTCCCTCCCAGCTGCCGTGCGCACCCCTCAGCTCGCCATCGCCGCCAGCCTGCTCGCACCGCCTCATCGGACAAAGGGCGGCTCCAGTCGAGCGCGAGGACCAGCAGCGCCAACGCGGCTCTCCCTGCAGCAAGCTGACCTTGTCTACTTCCTGCAGCACACCTCTACCAGCTTCCACGCCCCTCCTCTTCTCGCCTCCTCGTCGCCCGTCCGTCCTCCTCCTCGCGACTCGTCGGCCCCACACTTTCCCTCCGACCTCGTTCCTCCGCTCGACTCGACACGACTACGACATGGGCTGCGGGCAGAGCATAGACGCCGAGGCGGCGCAGCAGAACAAGGCGAGCGCGGCGATCGACGCCGAGCTGCGACGAGCGCGCCAAGAAGAAGGGTGCGTTCGAGCGGTTCCTCTCTTCCTCCTCCTCGGCGCTCCACAAGCTGACCCGGTTCCTCCCCTCGCAGGAAGACGGTCAAGTGCTTGATGCTGGGAGCGGGCGAGTCGGGCAAGTCGACGCTCGTCAAGCAGATGCGGCTCATGTGCGTCGTCCTCCCTCGCCTCTCCTCCTCCCGCCCGCTCGCCAAGCTGACCCGCTCCCTCCTGCAGGTACGCACGACCATACACCAACCGCGAGCGCGCCGAGTACGCCGAGGTTGTCTACGCCAACGCCGTCCAGTCGATGCAGGCCGTCATCCGCGGGTCCGAGGTCGTCCGGATCGCCATCCCCTCGCACCTGCACGACACGGCCGACTACCTCTCGAGCGTCTCGTCCGACGAGGCCGTCGACGTCAACTCGGGCAGCATCCTGCCGCACGTGCGGGACGCCATCGTCGCCCTCTGGGCCGAGCCGGCGGTGAAGGAGATCGTGCGGCACAGCGCGGCGTACCAGCTCAACGACTCGGCGCGGTAGTGCGTCCTACTTTCGCTCTTCCCTTCCTCTCCTTCTCGTCGGTACGTCGAGCCTTACGGCAAGGCCGGGGTCGCTCGACCGGCGCCGCAGGACCGGTGCCCGGTCCCGCTCGGACCTTCTCAAACCCGAATGCCCCTCCTTCCTCCCCCCATCCAGCTCGCGCCCCTTCCACGTACTCTCACATCGTCCTCGCACCTCGTATCACCTCGCCTCGGCGCCGACAAGCAGCTCTACGCAGGACGACCAGCGCAGCGCTGACCTTTCTTCCCTCTCGCCCGCAGCTTCTTCGACGAGATGGGTCGCGTCGGCCAGTCGGGCTACGTCCCAACCGACCAGGACATCCTGCGCACGCGCGTGCGCAGCACGGGCATCGTCGAGGAGACGTTCGACGTCAAGGGCCAGAAGCTGCGCGTGTTTGACGTTGGCGGGCAGCGCAGCGAGCGCAAGAAGTGGTGCGTCGGCTTCCCTCATCCTCTCTGTCGACGGAATGAGCTCGAACTCGTCTCGTCGACTAAGGGCTACAGGTTGAGAGTCGCTGACGAAACCGACGTCCACAGGATCCACTGCTTCGAGAACGTCAACGTCCTCGTCTTCGTCGCCGCCATCTCCGAATACGACCAGGTCCTGTACGAGGACGAGACCGTCAACCGACTCGCAGGCGCGTCTCCTCTCACTTGAGCGAGCTCGATGAGCGGTGGAGCGCAAGCGTAAAGCTGACTCTCGCTCCCGTCGGTCGCTCGCAGAGGCTGCCATGCTGTGGGAGAGCATCGCCGGCAGTCGATGGTTCGTCTCGAGCGCGTTCGTCCTCATGTACGTCCCTTCCTTGTTCCTGTCCTGCTTGACCCCGAGAGAAGCTGACTCGAGCTCGTCGTCGTCGTCTCGCAGGCTCAACAAGATCGACCTGTTCGCCGAGTGCGTCTCCTTCCTGCTCCTCTCTCTCTCTCTCTTGCTCTCCATCGGTAGCATATCCGTCGCTCGCGAGCTGACCAAGCGCCCTCCTCGCCCATCTCCTCCCTCCTCACTCCCCCTTCACTCGACCTTCCTCGCTCGGCCCGTCTCGTGTGCCGCTCTCGCTCGCTCCTCGCCCTCTCTCCGTCCTCGACCTCGTCATATACGTCAACAGGAAGATCCTCGGCGCCGGCCCGCCCCTCAACGACTACTTCCCCGACTACACGGGCCCGCCGCGAGAGCTCGAGCCGGCCAAGGCGTACATGCGCGCCAAGTTCGTCTCGCTCAACCCTCGGCAGTCGCGCGGGCTCTACGTCCACCTCACGTGCGCGACCGACACAAGCCAGGCTCGCGTCGTGCTCGCCGCCGTCATGGACCAGGTCCTCACCCGACTCTTGTCCGAGGTCGGCCTGATGTGACGAGCCGTGCGCGCGGGCCTCTCTCTCTCTCTTTCCTTCCTCCCTCTCTTCGTCTTTCACCTTGTCTAGACCTTGTCGTGCGCTCGTCGGGCGGGACTTTTGTGCATTGCGCTGCGGTGACCTCGTTCGAGACGGGCTCGGAGGGGTTGGAGAGAGCGAGAGGGTAGAGCCGGACTCACAGCTCGTGAGAGAACTTCTCGTCGCTCGGGCAAGCTATAGTTGACGTTACCGAGCTAGAGAGAAAGGCAGAGCGCCGCACGAAGGAGGTGAGCGAGCGAAATGGAGCACTGCCCGACTTCGCGACGAGCTGGCTCGCTCGAGCAAGATCTCCCTCTCGCACCTCGCTCGCTCAGGGCTGGCTCGCTCTAGAAGCTCTCCCGATACTCAGCAGCCTCACCAGCCCCGCCTGCGCACCCCGCCATGGCCAACAAAGGGCGCGTCACGCCGCTCGAGTCGCCGTCGGGTCGCTCGGCGGCGAGCTCTGATGCGTTCGAGCCCAACATCGAGGCGTGCGTCCAGCCTTCTCCTCGCCCTCATAGTGCCTCGCACCCCCGCGCACAGCCAAGCTGACCCCCTCGCCCGCCCCGCAACAGCCAGATGCTCGCCCTCCTCGGGCAGAACGAGGAGCGCAAGGCGGCCAAGCTCGACAAGAAGCGCGACGCGCTCCTCAAGAAGGCCGAGAAGCTCAAGGGCGCGTACGAGGACGAGTGCATGGCGGCGGTCAGGACGGAGGAGGCGAGACTGTGCGTCGGCTTTCCCTCTCGGACGGCTCGCGAGGAGGAGAACGCCTCGCGCTCTCCTTCTTGCTTCAGCGCCCTGTACTGGCGCTGACGCTCACTCTTCTCGCAGGAAAAAGCGCCTCGAGGAGCAGCAGCAGGAGGCCGCCCGCATCCTCGCCGAGGGTCGCGAGGTCGAGCGCCAACTCGTCGGGCTTCTGCGCAAGGCCTCAGTGCGTCCCTCGTCACTCCTGCGCTCTCTCGCACAGCTGATGCATCTCTCTACAGGCAGAGGTCGAGCAGGCGAGCGTGCGCGTCCAGGGCGAGAAGGACAAGGTCGCCGAGAAGGTCGACGAGGTCACGGTCAGCTTCTCCCGCCTCGTCGCAGGTGCGTGTCGTCCCGCCTAGCTTCCTCTCCTCGGGAATGTACTGACTCCGACCTTCTGTAGCTCACAACGACGCGATCGACGCCACGATGACGGTCATGTGGGCGGAGGAGATGGTTGCGGCGGTCAAGGAGGAGAGGGTCGGCGGGGAGGGAGGATTCGGTGCTTGAGCTGGACTGTCCGTGTGCTTGCTGTACTGTTCTCGTGCTTGCAACGTCGTTCTGTGCTTCAGCGTGGTGCGCGAGAGGAGAGGCTCGCCCTTGTCGTCGTCGCCGGGGCCGGCTCGCGACGAACCGCGCCTCGCTCTCTCGAACCTCCTCACCTCACCCCAGCAGCTCTGTGAGTCCCGCTAGCGGCTCTACGACAGTGTTGAAGAATTCACAAGCGCGCCAGGGCACCGCTGACCCCCTCGTTGCCTGTCCACAGTCACTCAACGCCCCCTCCCCGCCTCGCCCACCATGACGACCGCCAACCCGACTACGGCCTTCCCTGCGTCGGCCGACAACAGCCCCAAGACGGTCACGGCGCCCTCGGCCGCGAGCAACGCTGCCAGTGTCGCCAAGCGGTGAGTGCTCGAGTCTGCCGAGGACGCGGGACAGATGAGGCGCGCGTGGCTCGAGGGGATGGCGCGCGAGCAGGGCGGCGCTTCGATGGAGCTGCAGAGGTGCTCTCGCAGTGAGGGCAAAGCGCGCGCGCACCGTCGAGCCTCAGCAGCCCTCCTTCTCCTCGACCTCTCCCGCTGACCCTTCTCCCCTCTCGCCCTCCCGCAACAGCCTTCAGTCGGAGCTCATGTCGCTCATGATGTCGCCTCCTGCACCGGGCATCTCGGCCTTTCCGGAGAGCGACTCGGACCTGACGTACTGGGTCGGCAGGCTCGAGGGCCCCGAAGTGCGTTGTCCTCTCCCTTCCTCGCCCCGTCCGCCGCGTGGCTTCGTCCAGCTGCCTCGCGGGCGGTGCGTGATGAGGAGGATAGCCCACGCTCACACTGTCCTTCTCGCCCGCCCGCAGGACACGCCGTACGCCGGCCAGACGTTCGCCATCTCGCTCCGCTTCCCCTCCTCGTACCCGATGAAGCCGCCCCAGGTCCGCTTCGAGTCGACGTGCTTCCACCCGAACGTCGACCTGCACGGCAACATCTGCCTTGACATCCTCAAGGAGAAGTGGAGCCCGGCCCTCTCCGTCTCGACCGTGCTCGTGTCGCTCCAGTCGCTCCTCGGCGGTGCGTCCTCTCGTCCCTCTCCTCTCTGCAGCGAGCTCCATCTGGGCGAGCGAGTACTGATTGAGCTCGACGACTGGGACGCAGAGCCGAACAACAAGTCGCCGCTCAACGTCGAGGCTGCCGACCTGTGGGACGATGCCGAGGCAGTGCGTCCACGCTCCCGAATGCCTCCTCCTCGGCCTGCCTCCCCTCCTGACGATCGTTCGCACCTACAGTTCAAGAAAGAGGCCGACAAGCACTACAAGCCGCTCGAGGACGACGAGTAGAAGGCGCAGCTCGCACCCCTCGCCCGACTATCTCCTCGCCGCACTCGTCCCTCTCTCATTCTCTCGCCGTCGCGCCTACTTCCCCTCGCCGACGCCGTCTCTTCAATCCTGTGCCATCACTGCATACCTCGCGCGCAGCTCTCGTCGTCCAGAGCGCCGCCTCTTTCTGTCTTTCTCCCTCCTCTCGCTCTCTCTCTCTCTCCCTCTTGCCGAGCCGTACTTTTCCTTGCCTCCTTGCCCCTGCAACTCTCGGGCGTTGCTTCTACGAGCACGAGGAGCTCCAGTGTGACCGAGAGAGCGCAAGCCGAGAGGATCTGCGCCGTCGCTGCACCGCCTTCTCCGCCGGCGCCCACGAGCGGCTCGACCCTTTCCTCATCGCCTCGCCTCGACACCGACACCTCGAGAGCAAGCACGATGGCGACCACGGTCCCTTGCCAGTGCGTCTCGTCTCGCTCAACTCGCTGCCCTGGCTGTGCAGCACGAGCAGAGCCTCGTCCTCCCCACCGCTCGTGGTCCCGCCGCGGAACAACGCTCACCGCTCCCTCGTCTCGCTCGCAGGTACAAGACTGGTCGCGTGAGTCTCCTCTACCTCCTCGTAGCCACTCCTGTGCAGCTCTGCCGCGCACGGCGAGCCCTCCTCGCTCGAGCGCCAAGCTGATCGAGCATCCTTCCCCTCCCTCTCCTCCTCGCCCTCTTCCACCACCGCAGACGCTCGGACAGGGCACCTACGCCGTCGTCAAGGGTGCGTCCTCTTCCCCCTAGCCAGCGCACGGCAGCCCTCGCGAGCTGCGCACCGCACATCCCGCCGGCGGAGGCACCGCACCTCGCCGACTCGGCTGACGCTGCCCTTCCTCTCCCTCCCTCACTCCTGCCCGCCCTGCGCCTGCCTCCCGACCTCGCCGACTCGCCTTCGATCTCGCTCGACGTGCGCCGCAACCACAGAGTGCGTGCACATCAAGACGGGTGCGTCGCGCGCTGCTCTCTCTGTCCGGCTCTCGCTCTCTCTCGAGCAAGGCGCTGACTGCTCGACGTGCGCTTTTTGTGACGTGCAGGCAAGTACTATGCGTGCAAGGTGCGTCTCACCGCTCGACGACCTCTCGCAGGGCTGTCGCAGACCGGCGGCAGCTGCGACGAGTCCGGCCGCATCGCGGTGCTGACGCTCTCGCTCTCGCAGGTCATCAACAAGCGCCTCATGGCCGGCCGCGAGCACATGGTGAGTCGCGCATGATTGTCTCGCACCCTGCGCAGCTTCGAGCTGGCGCTCGGAGCTGCGCTTGAAGTGTCCGTGCATCTTGCTCACGCTTGTCTCGCTCCTCGAACAGATCCGCAACGAGATCAGCGTCCTCAAGGCCATCTCGCAGGGCCACAAGAACATCGTCACGCTGTGGGGTGCGTCGCGAGCTTCCTTCTGTCCGGCTGCGCGAGCCGAGCACGAGCTGACGAGCTGCTCCTTCGCGCAGACTACTTCGAGGTGCGTCGTCGAGGACGGCCGAGCCGTGAGGGGGTGAGCCGAACACTGACTTATTCTATCTGGTTGACGCCTTTGACGAACGCAGACGCAGAACAACCGTACGTCCCCTCCCATCTTGCTCCACCCCTCCTCCTCCCCTCGTCTTTTGCTCCTTCTCGCGCACACTCGCTCACTCTCCGTCCCGCACGCCCGCAGTCTACCTCGTCACCGACCTGTGCCAAGGCGGCGAGCTCTTCGACCGCATCTGCGCCAAGTCGTACTTCCTCGAGGAGGATGCGGCCAAGCTCGTCCGGACCGTCATGGGCGCCGTCGACTACCTGCACTCGCACGGCATCGTGCACCGCGGTGCGTCGCTCGTCCCCTCCTCGTCCTGCATCGGGCAGCGAGACGGCTCGGACTGTCTCGCTCTCCTGCGAGGGCGTTGGCATGCGACTGACGCTCGGACCCGTCCTCCTCGCGCTCGCGCCGCAGACATCAAGCCCGAGAACCTCCTGTACCGCTCCAAGGACGAGGAGTCGGACCTGCTCCTCGCCGACTTTGGCCTGTCCAAGGTCATGGACGACCAGCAGTTCTCGGCCTTGACGACGACGTGCGGCACGCCCGGTGCGCTCTCCCTCCTCCCTCCTCTCGTCCCCGAGATCGACGTCGTGGAGCGCTCGTTCGCCGCTCAACGCGATGGGCGAGCGCTCCTGCACGCCGTCAATTGGTGCCAGGAGCTGACGAGAAGCGCACACGCTCGCAGGGTACATGGCGCCCGAGATCTTCAAGAAGCTCGGTCACGGCAAGGTGCGCCTCACGCTCCTTCTCCTTCCTTCGCAGGCGCAGAGAAGCAGCTGACGGACTTCCTCGGCCCCTGCAGCCGGTCGTGCGTCTTCTCGCTCGCCGTCGTCTCGCCGTCGTCGTGCTCACTGAACTGACTTTGCCTCTCTCCGCCTGGAACAGGACATCTGGGGTGCGTGTCTCTCGTCTCACGCCTTTCCGACACGAGCTCTCTTGTGCGAGAGAGGCTGATGACTGGACCTCGCCCGCAGCGATGGGCGTCGTCACCTACTTCCTCCTGTGCGGCTACACGCCTTTCGGTGCGTCCTCTCTCCTCCTGCTCGTCGCTCATCCTCGATGCACATGCTCACGCTCTCGTCGACCGTCGCCCGCAGACCGCGACAACCAGGTCGACGAGATCCAGGCGATCTGCAACGCCGACTTTGCGTTCGAGCCCGAGGAGTACTGGGTCGGCGTCAGCGACACGGGTGCGCCTCGTCGCTCCCTGCTTCCCTCTCGCTCTCGACGTGCATGTCGAGAGGAAGGCGAGTGCCCGGTGGGACGACGGCGACTGACCCAGGCCCTCTCCCGCACGCAGCGCGCGACTTCATCCGGCGCTGCCTCGTCATCGACCAGACGCAGCGCCTCACGGCGGCGCAGGCGCTCGCGCACCCGTGGCTCGCCCAGGGCGCGCCGTCGACCAACCAGCCGCAGCGGCCCGACCTCCTGCCCTCGCTGCGCAAGAACTTCAACGCAAAGGGGACGTGGCGCCGCGCCATCATGGGCGTGCGCGCCGCGAGCGCGCTCAAGCTCGGCGGCGAGCACCGCCGCGCGACGCTCATGGCGGGTGCGGGCGTCGGTGAGGAGGAGCAGGCGAGGGTCAGGGAGGAGGCCGAGCGGGCCAAGCGGGACGCCGAGGAGGAGGCGGTGAGTCGGCGCGCTCTCTCTCACACTCTCGCCCTGCGGCCGATGTGCCGGCTGCTTGTCGAGATCCGCA
>Ga0308169_10001799_pt1 | contig 23892 bp, 22 predicted proteins | sample PhyBR1_2_FD_202139 | JGI IMG/M metagenome (GOLD analysis project Ga0308169, IMG submission 202139) | Phyllosphere microbial communities from UC Gill Tract Community Farm, Albany, California, United States - DLSLSB.R1 | ecosystem: Host-associated > Plants > Phyllosphere > Unclassified | place...
CCCTGGCCCAGGCGCTTGTCGTAGTTGGCGGCGGCCGCCACCTCGTAGCGCAGCGCGCCGCTCGGGTCGTTGAAGAAGAAGGCGATCTTCGGCACCGTCTTGAAGCGGTTGGCCTCGCGGTCCTCGGACACGACCTGGACGATGTTGCCGTCCTGGCCTACCTGCACCGCCAGACCATTCTTCTCCTCGCGCACGGCGGCGAGCAGGCCCTGTTGGTCGTCGATACGGTCCGCCGGGGTCGAATAGCGCACCAGTACAGTCTGCAGGAAGGACTCGCGGTCTGCCAGGCCGGTCAGGTAGTCCGTCAGGCGCTGCATGTCCTGGAACTCGTAGGTGGCGATCGGCTGTTCGAGCTTGGTGTACGTGACGTGGATCGCGCGCGTGCCTTCCGGCGCGAACGCGAGCGCGGTACGCACGGCCCGGCCGATGGCGCGTCCCATGTTCGAGATACGGTTATTGGTCACCGTGAGCTTGAGGACGTTGCTGTCGAGTTCGACGCGCACGTTCTTGAAGTCCTGCCGGACCAGCTCCTGGGCCAGCGCCGCGCCGCGGCTACCGTCCTGCTGCCATTCGGTGGCCGACACCTTCGCCAGCGCCTTCTTCGGGTCGAAGGGAGCCGGTTCGTACAGCTTTGGGATGAATTCCCGCTCGGAGAACGGGATGCTGACAAATGCATTGGCACTGAAGTGGTCGCGGTGGCGCGCGACTTGGGCGCCTAGCCAGCCCCAGCGGTATTCGAGGCCGACGACCGGGCCGTTCTTGCGTAAAGCTGCCCCAGTTCTGGTAGCTTGAGAATCTTTTGCATAGTCGATTGCGTCATACTCTGCAACAAGAGCCCATCCAGGCGCAGTAAAGGGAGCCCAACGAACGCCAGCAAACAGCCCTGCCGGACGCTTTCTACCATAGCCAACGCTGGCCTCGACATTGTTCAAGCGCCCAAAAGTTTTCGAGGCAACAACATATTCGCCTTTAAACAGTTGCGTCCCTTGCAGGTCCGTTGCACCAACGGAGATTGCTGGAGACCACTTCGACTCTTGCCAAATATTTACTTTCGCATTAAAGACCTTGTCCTTATAGCGTCCATACCCTCGTCCGTAGTTTGGATCGGAACCTGGAAACGCAGGTATCCCAGTGATCGATACATACTGACCGGAAACCTGAAGAAATGGCAACAGTGTTGCTGCGATCCACGCACTGCCATATGGGCTGTCATAACTATAGCCGGTACTTATAGTGCCGTCAGATTCGACCCATGCACTTGGCATATTGACATACCCGGAAGATCCGATAGCGCCCGGGGTAGCTGCAATTGCCTCTCCCGCAATAAATGCCGCACAGGCGAAACACGTCGGTATCGCTGCACATTTTAAATTTACAGAAAACAAACGAAATCCAATACCGACTCGACAACAGCGTTTATCTTAAAGATTACAAACTCAAATCTGGGCCTGACAGAGCCGTAAAGACAAGGGGAAATCTCACCAAAAATCACCATCCGACAGCTAAGTCCTACCAAAAACGTTCCAAAATAAGACAAAGTGATGTTGCGGAATACCAATTCTGTTGAGAATCGGCTATAGTAGCACCTTTCCAAATTAGTGTCACGAGCCAACAGGAAGCTGACGAAGCTCATAGCGCATCGTGCACATCTCCCTTGGCCATATTGCATTCGCAATTAACCCAATGCCAACCGGCTCAAAGCGTCTTTGAATAGATCAACCTCAGCTCCAATATTTGTTTCAAGATGAAAAATTTATTCTTAAGTCTATCGCGCTCAAAGAAACAACTAGTCGCAGCGATAATTGATTTGGTATGTTTTCCCGCTATTTTTTTTCTATCGTTAGCGTTGCAATCGAAACTTCAAGGCGGATTTACCAAGAATCATCTTTGGCTGGCCATCATAACCGCAACGACGGGAGTAGTAGTTTTCTCCAGCATGGGGTTATACCAGGCCGTAATTCGTTACATTGACCATAAGATTGCGGTAACCATCACTGGAGGCGCGACAATTACCGCGTGCGTACTGCTTTTATCTATGGCCATCATCGACACTCAGGCTCTCGATATAAAATTTGCCGTAGTTTATTGGTTGTTCGTAACTGCATACTTTCTTTTTACCCGCTTCGCTGCTCGCAGCTACTTCAACCGACGCGGCGAGAATAAAGTACGCGTTGCAATTTATGGTGCAGGGCGTGCTGGCAGCCTTCTGGCCAATGCAATTAAACCTGGCAATGAATACTCACCTGTGTTGTTCATCGACGACGATCCGCAGCGAGTGAATACCACGATTTGCGGCATCAAGGTGCATCATTCTTCAAAACTGGAAAAGCTGGCCGAAGCCCATGGTCTCAAAGCCGTTTTACTCGCGATGCCTCAACTAGGGCCGCGTGAACAAAGGGTGATTCTTGATCGACTGGCCCGTCTATCACTTAAAATCAAGGTAACTCCGCCAATTAACACTTTGGTAAAAGGAAAGGCACGCGTCGAGGACGTACGCCAAATCGAAATCGAGGATTTGCTGAGCCGTGATGTGGTTGCTCCAAATCCGGAACTTCTTTCCGTATGCATAACGGGCAAATCAGTCCTGGTAAGTGGAGCCGGCGGCTCAATTGGCTCTGAACTGTGCCGTCAGATCATTTCGCTGAACCCGCTTCGGATTGTTTTGCTCGACATTTCGGAGTATTCGTTGTATGCCATTGAACAAGAACTACGGGAATATAATATTACGCAAGAGCTCTGCGTCGAAATCATTGGATTCGTCGGTTCTGTTCTGGATACGGAAAAGTGTACTCGAATTTTAGCTGCATTTTCAGTCGACACTGTTTACCACGCTGCTGCTTATAAACACGTGCCTGTAGTCGAACACAATCCGATCGAAGGGATTCACAACAATGCATTCGGCACTTTAAGTCTTGCCACAGCAGCGATGGCGGCCAATGTTGCCTGTTTTGTGCTCGTTTCTACCGATAAGGCAGTTCGCCCTACCAATGTCATGGGTGCGACCAAACGTCTGGCGGAACTCATCTTACAAGCGTTCGCTCGACGCGGTACTGCTACCCGATTCTCGATGGTGCGCTTCGGTAATGTGCTCGGCTCGTCCGGCTCCGTTGTGCCTTTGTTCCGTAAGCAAATCACCGCCGGTGGCCCTATCACGCTGACCCACCCGGAAATAACACGCTACTTCATGACGATTCCTGAAGCCGCGCAACTGGTAATCCAAGCCGGCGCCATGGGCCATGGCGGAGACGTCTTCGTCCTCGACATGGGTGACCCGGTGCGCATCGCGGATCTTGCTACTCGCATGATCCACCTTAGCGGCCAGGAAGTGAAAAGCCCGGAAACCCCAGATGGAGCTATCGAGATCAAGTACATCGGGCTTCGACCAGGCGAAAAGCTTTATGAAGAACTACTCATCGGTGACAACGTAACTGGCACCGACCATCCGCTAATCCGTCGTGCGCAAGAGAAGGAGCTTGAATGGGACAAGCTGCATTCGATGCTCAATCTTATGAGCAATGCTTGCGAACGCTTTGACTATCCGGAAGTTCGCCGTCTACTTCTTGCGCTGGTCGAAGAGTACAATCCGGCTGCGGAAATTGAAGATCATATTTGGCGCCGCCTTGCATCTGCCACTGCAGCAAAAACAGCAATAATGCGAGATTCCGAAGAACCGCGAGATTTGGAAGAGTCTTTGGCAAAATAGATTCCCTATCAAAACTGATTTCGATGGCAGCGGCCTGCCCGCTGCCGGTCCTGCAAAAAATTATCAAACACTTCCTTTCATTCACATTCGGCGTTGATTGCATTAGCATGACGCGCGACTGCGATTAGCATCGTCCGGGCAGTTCTCTCTTATGAGTCACGGCTTAGATCTCACTGTCACACCTTCCTAAGGTTCTTCAATGTCCAAAATTTTTACGGGCAGAATATTTAGCCCGTTAGCTAGCCGAGGAGACTGAGCAACGCGTACCGAAGCCGTGAATTAAAAATAGGAATAGACTCGCGGGAAAAGATTAGCTCGGCCCCAACAGCATTTGTCGCAGCTCGTCAAGTAACGATTTAATAACAATACCGCCCAGTGTTGGAATACTGAAGGCGCGAATAAGTTGGCGCTGTTCGCGCTAATCGTTGAACCTGCCCAGCTCCGCTCTGAGAAAAGCATCCGGACTGCAGATACGCTGCCCATCCAGCGCCCAGCGCCAGCCGAAGTAGTGACCAGGTAACGGCTGGCGACGCCGCGGAAAGGCATCAGCCAGGCATGCATCCGGCTGTGATAGGCGTTCACATTCTGAATGTGCAGCGCACCGCGACGTCTTTCGCCGGCGCTCGCGTTGATGGCTTCATGTGAGATCCCGACCTCCCGCGCGAATGCCGGATAGGCGGCATGGCTCTCAGTCACCAGCAGCACGTCGCGTTCGAGGCGCCGCCCCAGGTGTTCTACTAGCTGTTGCTTGCCCACGCTCCCTTTCCAGTCACGGCGTCGATGGTCTGGCCGCTGCGTGCAACTAGGATGCACATCTGCTTACTCGAGAGCCCGCGCTTTGTCGCCTTCCCGCCGCGCTTTCGTGGTCGACGGTCGAGACTTCTGAACCCTTGTGCGATTTGAGCACATACATCTCGTCGGCTTCGGCGATGCCGCTCAAGCGCTCCGGGCGGTCATCCTTGCTCAAGACTAGGAAGCGGTGACGCCATCGAAAACTGGTCGCACTGGCCACGCCGATCTCGCGCGCCGAGCGGCGCACGCTGCGGGAGCCGAGCATGCAGCCGAGGTAGTCGAGCCACTACACTTTGTAGCGTAGCCGGGACAGCTGCGTCCTGCTGAGCAGGTTAAAGGTATGACGGCAACTGCGGCAGCGGTAGCGCTGCAGTCCGTGCGCTTGGCCGCGGCGATAGGGTTTGCTGGTCTAGCAGTGCGGGCAACAGAGCGGCGCGGCGAGCTGCTCGACGATCTGGAGAACGCGGTCGAGGCGGATTGCAGCAGTTCGAGCACGCAGTCGCGTTACCGCCGCGTCAGGCTGGACAGGCGTTGCAGGAACTGTTCGAACTGCCGTGCTTGCACGGGGCTTCCGTCAACGGTTCAGGTCGACATTGGAGCGCAGGCTTACGGAAAAGATTCCACACTTGGCGCGAACAGCGCCAAATAGTTCGCACTGCTGGGTATAGAGGAATGTTCTCTGGGACGAGTTATTCTCTCTGGGTCTACAACCGCATACTGCCACTTCTTGAATTAAACTTTACGAAAACCGGCTACCGCAGCACCGGCAGCCCGTCTGCCGTGGAATCGACAGACAGGCTGACAACAAATTAGCCGAAGATACGGCGAATTACGCCAATAATTCGTTCGAGAGCTTCAGCCGACATATTGGAACCTGACGGCAAACAGACGCCTCGCGCAAACAGATCATCCGATATCGAAGCGTCGCCTGCCGTGAAATATTTGCAGTGGGCAAATACTGGCTGCAGGTGCATTGGCTTCCACACCGGTCGCGCTTCGATCATTTCGCCGGCTAGCTTTTCGATCAGCTGACTGCTGCTCACCTTTGTGTAAGCCGAATTGACGGTGCACGCAGTTAGCCAATGGGTAGAGTAGCTCCACTCGGGCTCCGGCATCCATTCAAGGGCTTGCACATCGGCCAGCTCAGTACGATATCGTTCGAATACGGCGCGACGGGCGGCAACACGCTCATCCAGAACACGCAATTGCCCCCGACCTACGCCGGCGAGAATGTTGCTCATACGATAATTGAAGCCGACTTCGCTGTGCTGGTAATGTGGCGCCGGATCGCGTGCCTGAGTTGCCAGGAAAGTCGCGCGCTTGATTAGTTCGGCGTCGTTAGCGACAAGCATTCCACCACCAGATGTCGTGATGATCTTATTGCCATTGAACGAATAAATACCCATCTTGCCGAATGTGCCGCTGGCCTTGCCTTTATAGCTGGCCCCCAATGACTCGGCAGCATCTTCAACTAACGGTACGCCGTAACGTTCGCACAGCGCCATAATCGGGTCCATATCGGCGCTCTGCCCGTACAGATTGACCACGATCACGGCTTTCGGCAAGCGCCCTTCTTGCTCGGCCCAACGGAACGCGCGCTCAAGCGCATTCGGACACATATTCCAGCTTGTCGCCTCTGAATCGATAAATACCGGCTCGGCGCCTTGATATACGATCGGGTTGGCGCTTGCAGCGAAGGTCAGTGTGGAACAGAAGACAGTGTCACCTTGACCAACACCGAGCAAGCGTAGTGCGAGATGGATTGCGGCCGTGCCACTGCTCACTGCTGCGGCGTGTCGCGAGCCCACCATTTCCGCAAGTTCGCGTTCAAAGGCATCGACATTCGGCCCAAGCGGCGCCACCCAGTTGGTGCGGAACGCGTCTTCGACGAATGAGCGTTCGGCCTCTCCTAAATGCGGAGTCGACAGCAGGATCTGCTGGTCAATCTCCTGACGCTCCAGCAAACTGACCAGCCGGCCCTGTGCATCGACCACTGGCAAATGATTAATGCGGTGTTCGCTCATCATTCGAAGAGCTTCTCGCCGCGTGCATTTTTCATCCACTACGAAGGAGCTAATTCGGGGGAGGTCGGCCAGGCTTTGGTGCAGGTCGCCATTCTTCAACAGTAAGCGGCGCAGGTCGCCATCGGTGACCGTCCTCTCAAAAATTCCGTTTGCACCTACCAATAGCAGGACGCCGGTCCCAACCTTATCAAGTTGCGCCAGCGCGTCACCGACCGACATATTACTCGTAACGGTTAAGTCAATTACACTGTCCACTTCATCCCTTTATATTTTTTGGGCAGGAACACCCGCCCATGTCTGACTAGCCGGAACGTCCGCTAACACGACTGCTCCGGCACCGACCGTTGCACCAATCCCGATGCGGATCGAGGGAAGCAAATTTGCTCCGGCTCCGATCAGCACGCGCTCGCCAATTACGACCGCTCCTCCTAGCGTAGTGTTTGGGGCTAAGTGGCAAAAAGCGTCAACTAAACAGTCATGATCGATGACCGCACCGTGATTTACAATAACGCCATCGGCTACAGAGGCTCCTGGGCCAATAATGGCCTTGGCAGCAACAAAGGCACCGGGCCCTACCGATGCAAACCTAGAGACTGAGGCGCTCGGGTGAATTACGCTCAGGGCCCTTCCCCCGGTCGTCGCTAACTGAGCGGAGAGTCGTGCACGAACTGCATTATTGCCGATTGCAACATGAAAATCCCACTCGCCACCGCAACGCTGAATCTCCAGCATCCCAATCGAAATGCCGAGGACCTGCTTTCCTGTAATACCAGGATCGCTATCGAGTAGTCTGATCTGCTCGATAGCGACACCATTCGCGACTAGCGCGTCAATGACGACCTTGCTGTGTCCGCCAGCTCCGATTACATAAACCGGTTTAGTATGCATTTGTTTTCGCCAGGACGGACTTATCGAAATTCAGCGTATCGAGCAGCCCGGCAATCCGTGCAGCGGTGCCGTTCATTGCATACACGTTTTGCTTCGGGAAACGTCCGTGCGATAGCGCCTCCTGTACCGCTTCTATCACAGCCGTCGCCTCCAATTCCGGGACATCTCGTACATTCGCGTTGCGTTCGCGCGGCCCCTGGCGACTGCCAATGTTAATCACCGGTGTACCGAAAGAACCCGCCTCAATGATGCCAGAACTCGAATTACCGATAATAAGGTCGGCACACGCCATCCATGAGACGAAGCGCTCGCGCGGAAAGTGAGTCGCCAGAAAAATGCCGGCGTCGCCGCTTCGTCGTGCCAGCGCAGCGCGCACGGCGTCGCTGCCGGCATCGGAGTTTGGCATCAGGGCGACAATCTGCATTCCTTGTGCGCACAAGGCGTCGAGCAGCTGTTCGGTATCTTGCCCAGCTGATGCAGCTTCCTGCAGCACCGGATGATATACAAACAGGGCTATGGGCACTTCCGAGTGCAACCCCGCATCGGCCGCTAGTCGCGCACGCGGAATGCTGGCCAATGATTCCAGTCCATCCAGCCCAGGCGCCCCAGTAACCAAGACATGCTCGGCCAGTTCGCCCATGCGCACAAGGCGCTCGGCTGCCTGTTCTGTCGCCGTAAAATGATAGTGCGACAGTTTAGAGATCGCGTGTCGCACCGGCTCATCAACCGTGCCGGAGCGCTCGCCGCCGTGGATGTGTACAACCGGAATGTTCAGATGGATCGCCGCAAGCGCTCCTGCCAGCATCTCCCCGCGATCCCCAAGCAACAGGACGACGTCAGGGCGTATCGATTCGAAAGCATCGACAAAGCCATCGAGCATGCGCCCAATATTACGCGCCATCGTTGCGCCGCTGGGGGGATCCATGTCGACATGCACCTGCGCCGCCACCGTCAACCCAGCCGAAACGATCTCATTGACTGTACTGCCAAACTGCTCGATCAGATGCATCCCGGTAACCACAACCGATAACTCAAGACGAGGGTGGACATGGATAGCGTGAAGCGTCGATGCCATCAAGCCGTAGTCGGCGCGCGTGCCGCTGACGTAGCAAACTTTCCTCACAGCAAATCGTCCCAACCGAGCGTGGTGCCAGCAGGGATGTCGCGTTTGGCAGCGCGGCCGACCACTCCATCCAGTTCAGCCGGTGCGATACCAGTCCCGGGCCGCAGCAAGCAAAGATCGCTCAGCGAAAGCGGCTGTCCGGCTTTCACATCGTGTGCCGTCGTGACGCTGCGCCGGACCAAGGCTCGGATTGGCATTTCGGACGCTGTTGGAGCCTTGACTGAAGAACCCATCGCCGCTTCAACATCGCGAATACTCGCGACCAATGACTTCAGTTCATCCGGTGTAAGTGAAGCCTTGTGGTCCGGCCCCGGCATTTCGCGGTCAAGGGTGAAATGTTTTTCAATCACTGTTGCGCCAATCGCCACAGCGGCAGTCGATACCGCGATGCCCAGCGTATGGTCGGAATAGCCGACAGGAAGCCCAGTCACGGATCGGATAGTCTGCATTGCGAGGAGGTTCACGTCGGCGCAGGCGGCCGGGTAATTCGACGTGCAATGGAGAATGGTCAGGAAATCGGCGAGGTCGCCTTGCAACCCCGCCCGCTCGCGGGTGCTACGGATCACTTCTACCGCGCGCTTGATCTCGTCCATCGTTGCCATTCCGGTCGACACAATCAGCGGAACGCCTTTCTGCGCGAGGAATTTTAGGAACGGTTCATTCGTGATCTCGCCCGAAGGTACTTTAACACGCTTCATTCCGAGATCAAGCAAGAAATCGGCCGCTTCATGATCGAACGGCGTCGACATGAACTCGATGCCCAGTTCCTGGCAGCGCGCAACGAGCTTACCGTGCATACTTTCCGACATCTCGAGCGACTTGAGCATGGCGTACTGATCGTCGACGCCAGTCGACTGCTTCTGGTACTCGGCAGTCGCAGTACCAGCACGGACCAACTTATCAGCGGAGAAAGTCTGGAATTTAACGGCATCCGCACCGCACTGTGCGGCGACCTCGACCAGTCGCAGTGCGGTCAGTTCGGAACCGTTGTGGTTAACGCCGGCTTCGGCAATGATAAAAGTTCTCATACTTACCAAGCGGTCCAGCCGCCGTCAACAATCATGTTCTGGCCCGTCATCCAGGCCGAAAGGTCGCTTGCCAAAAATACAGCCGCGCCAATGAAATCTTCTTCCTTACCCATCCGGCCCAAAGGCGTGCGTGAGATGTACTTCTGCACAAACGACTCGGCCTGGCCGCGTGCCAAGCCGCCTGGCGTAATACTGTTCACGCGCACGTGCGGAGCCATCGTCGTTGCGAGCCAGCGCGTCAACTGAAGCAATCCACCCTTGCTACCGGCATATGCGGCAGGGTTACCCATGGCAGTACCGGCGTACAGACTCATGTCGGGCCCGACTAATCCATAGATCGAGCTGACATTGATCACCGAACCGTTTCCGCTGGCCTTCAGCAATGGGGTAAACAGTTGGGTAAGATGAAAAGGTGCGGTCAGGTTCACTTCGAGCGCGCGCCGCCATGTGTCCGTTTTTTGCTCTTCGAACGGAACGACCCAGCCCTGAAGTTGCGAATCGCCCACGAAGCCAGCGTTGTTAATCAGTATGTCCAGGCGGCCGAGCCGACGTTCGACTTCGGCCACCAAATCTATACGTGCCTGTTCACTTTCGATGTCCGCTTCGAGTCCGTGGATCTGGCCCGGGAACGCATCGCTCAAGACGGCATATCGTTCGGCGGCTATAGGTCCCGGCCTGTCCACCAGACATACCTGCGCGCCATTTTCACATAACGCGCGCGCCATCGCGCTACCGATATGGCCGGCGCCGCCGGTGATTAACGCCGCACGGCCCATCAGATCGCTCAATTCCGCAAATGTTCGCATAGTCATTCTCTACAATTAATTGGATGACGTCTGTCCACTCTCGAACAGCATCCGGGCCAAGCGCAAGTCGTACGGCGTGTCGATATCCATTGCACGCTCAACCGGAATTTCCACGAAGCCGACGCGGCCTTCGAAGATGCCGTTGCAGCGTTTGATGAAATCAGTGCGCGCGACATACGCGACCGTGGTCATGTCGAACACTTCTGGCGCATCCTGGCGCCGCGTCACCGTCCCTGGCACGGCCGGCGCAATCACCAGCGCTGCATACCCGTCGCGGTCGCGCTTGACCATGTTGAAGTACGGGCTACGCTCGGCCTTCTTGACGGTTACGACAATATCCAGTGCCGGATCGGTCCGCAATAAGGCCAAGCACTTGTCGATATCCTCGACGGTGCGGAACGGCGACGTGGCCGGCAAGCTTACGAAGATGTCAAACGGACCTTCGTTGCGCTCAGTCCAGTCGATCGCATGACGCCACGCATGCCACTCGGAAGCAGTGTCGCCTGCGAGCTCGGCCGGGCGGACGAAAGGCACCTGGGCTCCATGCTCCTGGGCTACCGCTCCGATCTCGGCATCGTCAGTCGATACTGTTACTCGGCCTAACTGCGGACAGTCAAGGGCCGAGCGGATCGCGTGCGCGATCAGCGGCTTATCGCCCAACAGCTGGATATTCTTGCGAGGAATTCCTTTGGAACCGCCGCGGGCGAAAATGAATGCCCGGGCGACCGCCTGATTCGGTTGTTCAACAGGCATATGGCATCGGTCTTTCTATGGTTGCGTTGTGTAGCGAGCGCTTGGCCGATTCAACGATGGCAAGCACGTCGTATCCCGAGCGCAGGTCGATGTCAGGCTTGCGTCCGAGCCGGATGCATTCCAAAAAGTGCTCGAGTTCGGCGACATAGGTTTCGTTCCGGTCGGCCGTCGCCAACTGTTCATGCCGCGGCTCCGCGCCAGGATGCAACAGCGTGACCACGTCGCCGATGCCATCCCACACCAGCGTTCCCTCAGTGCCGACGAAGCGGCAGCCGCGGTAAGGCACACGCTGCACGAAATCGAGATGCACCGAAACCAGCCGTTTAGGCGAGTCGTACTCCATGCACAGCTCAACGACATCCTCGACGTCGATTTCCAGTTCCGACAGCTTGCCGCCGCGGCAGGTAACACGCGCGGGCATGCCGAACAGCCAGTACAGGTAATCGATCTCGTGACTGAGTTCGAGCAGCGCCCCGCCACCCAGCCCAGCCTGCGCCGATACGGTCCTTCGGTAGTCGCTAGAAGGGCGCCAGTCCGGCAGATACTGGCCCACTTCGGCACGCACGGCCAGCACCTGGCCAATGCTGCCGCCGTCGACCAGCTGGCGTACACGGGCAAGTGAGCGCTTGAAGCGCAAGTTATAACCGATCATGGCCACCAGACCGCGACCCTCGACCGCCTGGATCAACTGCGTCAAACCATCGGTTGAATCTGAGATTGGTTTCTCGATCAGGAGTGGCACCCCCATCCCGGCCAATGCCAACGCGGCCGGGATGTGTGTCGATGCCGGACCGGCAATAATCGCGGCATCTGGCGCAAAAGAACTTACCTCGTCCATGTCATGCAGCTGCAAGTCACACCCCGGCACTGCGACACTATCGGGGCGATGGCGCAGTGCTGCAATACGGCTGTCCGGGACCAGCTGGCGCAGGTTGCCCAGGTGCCGCTGCCCGATGCTGCCGAGGCCGACAACGAGAAACCTTGGGAACTGGTTTGACAAGTTGCCCCCGCTTACATGGACACGAAGTGGCGCAGCACTTGCAGGCCGAGCTCGGCACTGCGTTCCGGGTGGAACTGGGTAGCCATGATATTTTCCCGCTGGACCGCTGCGCAAATGCGATGGCCGCCATATAAGCAATCGGCCAGGCGGTCGTCTTCGTTTGCCGGCTGGGCAGCAAATGAATGCACGAAATACATGGCCGGATTCAGCACATCGGAGCAACTCGACAGCAGCGTATTTTCCCAGCTGCGTCCTTGCACCGCCGGCACCAGCTCGCTCCAACCGATATGCGGAACCCGCTGCATCACACCATCGATGGTGGTACCGGGCACTGCCCGAACCACGCCCGGGAGTACACCCAAGCCAGCGTGCTCGCCAAACTCTTCGCTCGCATCGAACAGCATTTGCATGCCGACACAGATGCCGAGGAATGGCCGGCCGCTGCCGACGAACTTATGGATCAGTTCGTCGAAACCGCGACGCTGTACTTCAGCGATGCTGTCCTTGAACGCCCCGACGCCAGGCACCACCAGGCGCGTGGCGTCATTGGCCACCTGGGCCGAATCGGTGATCGTAACTTCCGCACCGACGTGCTCGAACGCCCGTGCGACGTTCAGCAGGTTGCACATCCCATAATCGAGGATGGTAATCTGTTTGTTCATTTTTACTGTTTCCTGACAGGTAGTCCTGCAGCAAGTGCAGCATCGCGGATTTCGCCGATCGAAATCCGGTTGTAATGCAGCACGTCCGCCATTGAGACCGCGTCGGCCTTGCCCTCACCAGCAACCGCGAGAAAATCGGGCACGCTGCCCATGCCGCCGCTAGCGATCACCGGCACCTTGACCATGTCGCTGACCTTGCGTACCAGGTCGACTTCGAAGCCCTTGCGGGTGCCTTCGCGATCAACCGACGTGAGCAAGACTTCGCCTGCACCCAACTCGACGCCGCGCTGAGCCCACTCGACCACGTCAAGGCCAGTACGCTCGCGGCCGTTGTCGGTGTAGGCCTCCCATTTGCCCGGCGCAATCTGCTTGGCTTCGATCGACAACACCATTGCTTGCGAACCGAAGCGGCGTGCCACTTCGGTAATCAACTCCGGCCGCAGAATGGCGGCGGTGTTGATCGCCACTTTGTCCGCGCCCGAACGCAGAATGTGGCGCGCATCGTCCACCGAGCGGATACCTCCGCCGACGGTGATCGGGATAAACACGCGGTCCGCAGTTCGACGGATGATGTCGCTCAGGTTGTTGCGCCCATACAAGCTCGCAACAATGTCCATGAACACCAGTTCGTCGGCACCCTGCTCATAATAACGCTCGGCATATACCTGAGGGTCGCCGACGACCCGAAGGCCTTCCAGTCGTACACCCTTGATCAGATTCGGGCCCTTAATATCAAGGCGCGGGATAATCCGAAGATTGCTCATTCAAAAGCTCCAGTTATTTCGGCTGGTACTGCTCGTGCCACACGGCGTGACGCAATTTCCAAGCCTCGTCTTCCCACTTCCACAGGTGCGGAGAACGGAAGGTATCGGTCAGTTTGGCGAAGTATTCGCGCGTCATGATCGGTTGCTCGAACATGCGGCTCGCTTCCGGGAACTCGGATGCAGGGATGCTCAGATACTTGAAGATCTCGTCAGCGAAACGCTCGGGAAACTCATGGTCGAAACGCTTGACCAGAGCAACACCTTCATCGCGAGTAATGTCGCCCGAACGGATTTCCTGTGCTGCGTCGTAGCTGGCGCGGCCGAGGCCGAACTTGATGCCGGTGGTGTAGTAGTGAAAGTCATCGATGCGGTCATCGATACTGTTGTACTTGCTGTACGTACCCGGTGTACGTTCGGGCGATGCCTCGAAGCCGCCGTGTTCGACCGAGTAGTAGTAGCAGCTTTGCGGGTGCCATTTCAGATAATAACCCAGGTAGTGAACCTCGACCTTTTGTTCTTCGATCTGGTGCGGATTGGCCGGCAGATACGGGATCAGGTCTTGCTGTTCGACGCCGAAGTGACGCTTGAGGTCCGGCACCGAGACGCCGCCCAAGCTGACCTTCGACTGATCTTCCGCAGTGAAATAAGACCAGTCGCGCTTTGCCGACTCGGTATCGCCGATGGGGTTTCCGTACTCGGCTTCGTTTTCACCGAAGAACACCAGCGGGATCTTGTGCAGCAAAGCCATTTTGGGTGCCAGCGACTTCTGACCGAACATGAATGCCTGGAACGGGTGGAACAGGTTGTCCACGGCCAAACGGGTCAGCAGGCGGTGCACGCGGCCGTTCGGAGTGCTCAGCAGGTTGTCATGGCCGGCGTGGATCCAGCGCTGGAAGTTACGGAAGCCCCATTCGGTGTAAACGTGCGGCGCCCAGGTGACGGTCAGCGGGTGCATGCCGTACTTGGTACGCAAGATGTGTGAGGCGAAGAAGCTGTCCTTGCCGCCGGAACCAGGGACGATGCAGTCATAGCTGCCGTCTTTGCTACGGTGGCGGTCCAAAAGGTCGCGCAGTTCACGCTCACGCTCATCCCAGTCGATTACGCGAGACTTCTTCTCGGCGAAACGACAGGCGTCGCAGATGCCTTCGTCATCGAAGTTGATGGTCTTTTTCTTGGTTTCTTTGGTGTGGCTATATTCCACCGCCGAGTTCGGGCGCTGGTTCGAGATCACACAACGTTTGCAAAAACCGACTTCCGCCGGAAGTCCATATTTGGTGCCCGGGTTGACGACGTCGCCGAGATATTTGGATTTGTCGATCTCCGCCGGTAAGCCAATGCGTTCCATCTGAAATACTCCTGAAAAAATTCAAAAAAGGTTAATTAAGTCAATGCTTGCCGCCTTCCGTTTGCTGGCAGAAAGGAGGCGCTTGCAGGGGTTAATTCATTGTGGGCCGCCCCCTTTTTGCAGTAACACATCGTCTACTACCGCCAGCACGCGGCGCGTCGCGCTAGCCGCTGTTCCGGAGGAGACGTCGCCGTGCTGCCCGCGAACCACACGGCCTGATAACTGTTCCAGCGTGGCGGCAATGCTGTCGATCACAGCCAGGCCGGTGGCGATGCCCATTCGGCCATAGGGCGCGTCAGCCTCGAACACCGATCCGAATCCAGCAATCACCGGTCGGCCTGCAAGCGATGCCTGCAGGCCGACCGTCGATGCGGTGACGACCACGATGTCCACCGCATGCAAGAGTGCGCCGAGGCTTTCGGTGGTCGGGCTGAAATACACGTTCGGCTGCTCCACGAAACGCGTGTGTTCGGACGGGTGGTAGCGCACCACCAAGCGATACCGATCACTTCCCGCCACCAACTGGCGCAAGTAGGCCTCGATCCGGATGGTTAGCGATGGGTCGCCGGCTTGCCCAGTGAAAGGATGGCGTTCCGGTTCGACGCTCGACGCCCAAAGCACCGTGATGCGCTCGTCGCTCCACCCGCGCGCGGCACGCAGGGCTTCGCCTTCGGCAATAACCGCAGCGTCACGCAACTCGTCGAATGCCGGATTGCCGGTAACGATAACCTCGTCATCGCCACGGCCGAAGTCGACGAACTGCCGCTTGACTTCCTTGTTCAAGACGCACACCCGTTCGCCGTAGCCGGGCTGGCCGATCCACTGGATTTCTTGTGTGCCAAACAGGTCGACGTGGCACACCGCAGGCACGCCGCATTGGCCGGCAGCCATGATCGCTGCGCGCTCTGCGCGCGGCGAGTTAGTCGCAAGCACGAGGGACGGGCGCAGTTGCTCGATCGCGGCCCGCAGTGTCCGCACCGGCAGAAATGCCTGGCGGCCTCGAGTGCGGTACAGTTCCCACGCAGTTGATTCGCCGTGCTCCAGCACCAAGTCGCGGAAGCTCAACCCTAAGTAGGCCACAGTTTCTTCACGACTCACGACGCTGCTGGCCGGCAACTCACTCGCCAGATGTTCGCCATACGCAAGCACATCGTCATCGCGTGCGCCTGGCAAATCCTTAAAACCAATCGCTGGAATGCTCAACTGCTGTAAATGCGCGAATGCGGTGGTCAGCGCCAAGAACACGAATGGACGACCGTCTGCCTGCAGTGTGGCCGCCACAGGAGCTAGCGCCGCGACGTGGCCTCCACCATATGCAACCAACAAAATCATAAACTCTACTTTCTAACCGGCATACCCAACACGGCCGGGTCGTAATTAATAAACAGCCACAGAAGGGGGAAGATCAGCGCCAGCATCCCCAGTCCCTCCATTGGCACGCCAGGAAGGCAACACAACACGATGCGCCGCATCTCGCCACGTCCTGGCGAAATCATCAGGACGACTGCTTTGGCAAGCACGTACAGGGACAACAAGCCATATACCAGACCCCGCAAATAATTTCCGTCAATAAAACTGGTGATCACGGTCGAGCGGCTCAGCGCAACAAGAACAACGTTGTTTGAGTCGATGCCGTTAGCGGCGTAACCTGCCTGTCCGGATTGAAATCCCACGATTTTATCTGCTGCCGACGCGCCCAGTGCCAACGCGAGAGCCAGCATCATGAACCACCTTGTCATACCGTAGTGTCGAGTACGGTCCCGACTCGTTGCAAACGCTAGCAACAGCAAGGCCATCAGGATCGACGCGGAACTCAACATCACCCAAAGACCGCCAAGAATCAAATACAAACGACTGGCTCGGGGCGATAACAAGTAAGTGACGATATAAGCAATACCGGCTGCCACAAGCACGGCCCGACCACTGATAGCCAACGGCAAAACCAAAGGCAGAAGGCTAAACAGCGAGCCACTTTGCCGATGCATTCGTCTCACCAACGGAATCAAGACCATACACAGCATGGTCAACTGTGCCGGTGCTCCCGCGAAGGCTTCTGCAATCAGAAATGGCGCCACTGCCAGTGTCCTGAGTATGTGCACGAATACAAGCGGGTTCTCGGCCCCATCCACTAACAACGAGTCCTGCTGAAACGAGACCAACACCCGAAACAGTTGCGACTGGAAGCCGTCCTCTCCAAATTCTGCAATCGGGAGAAAATGGACATTCAGTACAAAGCTGCCCATCGCCACCACCGCCAGAAATGCGAGATAGCGCGGCATTGCGGACGGCCCGGTCAGCGTGCGCATGCGCTCCCCCGGCAGGTGAAGTGGATTGAAGATCTCAGCATTGCTCCAGCCAGTGCGATACCGAAATCAAGGCGCGCAGTTCGCGGGTCATATTCGCCGCGCCATCACAATGGGCTGTCAGCATCGCTCTAGCGCGGGCCGCATCGATGAACGACGCTTTCTGGGCCAGCGCCGCAATTTGCTGCTCGCAGTAGCCACGCTTGGTTGAACGGAACCATTCCCCTACCGGGACGGTAAACATTTGCTTGCGACGATAGGCGAGATCCTCGCCGATCAACGGCGACACCGCCTTTTTGTACAGGTACTTGGTAGTATTGTTGCGCAGCTTCAGGTCCCCGGGCATCCGGAACCCGAACTCCATCATCCGGTAATCCAAGAACGGTGTACGCGCCTCAAGCGACACCGCCATGCCCATGCGGTCCGGCTTCACTAGATTATTCCCGGACAGCAGCAACTGCATGTCGAGATACAAGGCCTGATTGATACGATCCTGGTGGCCGACCTCGTCAAAATACGGCGCGGCCACCTCGAAGGAATCGAGCCCGGCGAGACGGGCGCGCGGCGCGGCCGTGTACAGGTCGAGCTTGTCGGCCGGGTTGAACAAGGAAATGCTGTCGAAATAGCTGCGGCGGAATTGCTGCTCGCTCATGGTCGCCAGGTCGGGCCGCGCGAAGAAATCACGATACTTGTCGTAGCCGGCGAACAGTTCATCGGCGCCATCGCCCGTCAGCACAACCTTGACGTGCTCGGCCGCAAGCTGAGACACGCGGTAGGTCGGCAGGAACGAAATATCTCCATGCGGCTGATCGCAATGATATGTCGCAAGCGGCCATAGCTCAAGCATGTCTGGGGAGACCCGCTCGCTGACATGGTTGCTACGGAAGCGCCGCGCCGCGGCCTCCGCGAACGGCGACTCGTCAAAGCGGGGGTCGTCGAAGCCGATGCAGAACGTACGCACCGGATCATCCATCTGACGGGCCATCAGACCTACCACGGTGCTCGAGTCGACGCCGCCGGAAAGAAACGCGCCAAACGGCACGTCGCAACGAAGCCGCAGGCGAACAGCATCTTCCAGGATCGCGTTGAACTCCTCGATCCAATCGGCTTCGCTGCGGCCATGTTCCGGTACGACGGCGGCCAAGCTCCACCAACGCGTCGTGGTCGTGCTATCACGCCCAACGCGCATGTAATGGCCGGGCATCAAATGACGCACGCCTTGGTACATCGTGTACGGCGCCGGTACGTAATTGAAGGTCAAGTAATGATGCAGCGCGGCCTCATCCATGCGGGTCTCCAGCAACCCAGCCCTGGTCATCGACTTGATCTCCGAACTGAAGTTCAGCTGGTAGCCATCATCTTGTATGAACAATGGCTTGACGCCAATGCGGTCGCGAGCAAGATAAAGCGCCTGCTCGCGCGCATCGTAGATTGCGATAGCAAACATCCCATTCAGTTTGCTCAGGAAACTTATACCTTCCAACTCATACAGGCGCAGTAACACTTCGGTGTCCGAATGAGTCCGACACGGATTACCGCTGCGAGCCACCTCTGCGGCCAATTCGATGTGATTGAAGATTTCACCATTCTGAACGACCACCACTTTGCCATCGTCCGAAACAAACGGCTGGTGGCCGCCCTGCAGGTCGATGATCGACAACCGCTGGTTTCCTACGGCCACGCCCGCCCCGGCGAACACCCCTTGGTCGTCGGGCCCGCGATGCTTGATCGCGGTGCCCATCGCTGCCAAAATCTCGGGCGGCATCGTCCTGCCTGCCCTGTTAAAGTAGCCAAAAATTCCGCACATTTAGTTACCGCCTTTCGTTAGTACCTGCAGAAAGGTCAAAGCAATGATCTTCATGTCGAGCTTGACGCTTGCTTCTGCGGCGTATTGGAGATCGAGTTGCGTCCGCTGATCCTGAGTGGCGGCTGAACGGTAGGTCGCCTGGGCCAACCCCGTAATGCCGGGACGCACGGAGTGGCGTACACGCCATTCCTCCGGGGTATATAACGACAGCTGCGCCGGAACGTTGGGCCGAGGTCCGACAATGCTCATGTCGCCCTTCAGCACGTTAATAACCTGGGGCAATTCGTCGATGCTCGTCTTACGGATGAATCGGCCCACGGGCGTGATGCGGGGGTCCCGATCTGCGGTCGCGTAGCCGCCGCGCTTTTCTGCGTCAACGACCATGCTGCGGAATTTGAACATGCCAAATTCGCGCCCGCCCAGCCCCACACGGGTCTGGCGGAAGAACACAGGACCGCGATCATACAGGTAAATAAGCCCAGCAATCACTAACATGAGCAAGGAAAACAACAGCAGAACAGCTAGTGAAATCAGGATGTCAATCAAACGCTTCATAATTTTTCTCTAAGTCATGCCTGCTTGCGGCATGGCACGCGCAAACTTGCGCACCGGAAAGCTTAGCGCCAGCCCAAATCCGGCACCTGCCATTGTGATTCGCAGCCACGGATTGTGGAGACTGGTCACCAGATCGACGCCACCGGCAACGGCGGCGATGAAGACAATAATTACTGCCGCCCTGCACGCGGGATTGTTAAGTAGCGCACGGGGACGGCACAGCGATAGGTTGGCCACGCGCGTCATCAGGATCGCCTGCACCCATTGAAAACCGACCACGGCAACCATTAGCAGTGTTTCGGAACCCGTAAGGATGCCGGGGGTTGCCAGCAGCGGAAGCAGTGCCAGCGACAACAGAGTTTGGCGCAGCACCGTGCCGTTGAGCTGGCGCGCGCTGAGATCGACGATCGCCAGACCACTGACCGCCACTGCGGGAATGCCGAGCAGAGCGATCTTAGTCAGGGCAGTCACGCGCGCCAACGCTGCCGCGCCCATCTGACCGCGGCCGAACAGCACCTGTACCGCCGCATCGGCAAACGCCAGCCCAAACAGTACGACTGCGAGTGAAAGCAGCAAGGCATATTGCATATCGCGGCTCAGGGTATGCGATGCCATTTCGGTTTTGTTCTCGGCGTACAACTTACTCAAGCGTGACAAGGCAACCGTGCTGATCGACGTGATCAGAATTGCAACCGGAAGCTCGACCAGTTTTTGCGCGTAGTTTAAGCTCGCAATAGCACCTGGGCCGACGGTCGATGCAATCGCACGAACCAGTACCGGCGCGAGCAGGGTCAGCGCGGCTGCAAGCGAAGCGGCACAGAAGGCGCGCAGCAGTGGCCCGTCGAGATGGAACGTCTGCTGCCAGCCATGCCAGACTTGCGGCGGCAGTACCAGCAGTTGAACTGCCCAGCGCACTGCCGCACCGACGAGAATACCAAGCGAGAGCAACCGCAGCGCGTCGGTTGGACTACGCACAAGAAACAACGCCGCGAGCACACATAAGTTGAAAATCAGCGTCCCACATCCAGTGATAAAGAAGCGGTTGGCGGCATTCAGATACGCTCCGGTAACCCCGGCGAGCGCGGTAAGCGGCATTGCCAGCGCAACAGCGCCAACAATGACTGGGTTGACCGGCAGCGCCACTCCAGGCGCAAGGATTTGGAATACCAGCCTTGGAAACAGCGCTACCATGACGGCCAACACGCCAAACACGCAGAGCGAAACCGCAGCGACATTCCGATAAAGCGCGGCCCGGCCAGCAGGATCCAGAAGGGCGAAGCGCGGCAACAGGGCTGCGCCAAGTCCGCCGGATACGAGAAGATTCACCATCAGGTCCGGCAAGACTAGCAACAACACAGCTACGTCGGCATCTCGGCTGATTCCAAAAAGCGATGCGAGCGACAACTCCCGCGCCAGCCCGGCGAAACGGCCGGCTAACAGCGCCAAGCTGAGTAAGACGGTCGACCTAAGCATAAGCCTGGCGCGTCGGCCCCGCAGGCAACTTTGCATTGAGCTCGGCCGCAATTTGGCGCACAATGGCCACAAGTTTCTCGTGGTTACGCTCAAGCTGTTGAGCACCTGTGCCGAGGTGTTCAGCATAGGTATAGCGAAGAGCTTGAATTTCGGCCGCAAAATCCATTTGCGCCTCAATTTCAGCAGTAGTCGTTGCTTGGCGATGAAAAGTTCTGGACAGGATCGCACCGGTCGAACCGAGGCGTGCATGCTCCGAGAGAATCAGCTCAGCGGGCAGAATCCCTTCGCCAACCCGTGCAACTCCACCAATCCCGAACGGCATTCCCGCATCGTTCAGAATCATCGCCATGCGATCGACTAAACCATCGGCGAACGGTTCGAACATGAATCGATTGCCAAGCTCAAGATGCAAGTCATTTAGGCCGATATGCACTTCGTCGACGCCCTTGATTTCAATGCATTGTGCCAGCGATTGCATTGCACCTACCGTTTCCACTAGCAATGAGGTACGGGCACGTCCACCTACCGCCTTCACGAATTGCGCGACTTCGGCGGGCCCGTGAAACATGGGCAGCATGATGACATCGGCGCCTGCCGCAATCACCGTATCCACTTCATTCTGCGTACCCTCATGCACGGGGTTAACGCGAACATGCAAATTTCCTTCAGGAACGTAGGGACGAAGTGCCGCGACGTCCGCAATGTCGTGCCGGCTAATGAGAGTGTTCAGGTGACCTTGGCGCTGTACTTTCCCCAGAATTTCCAAATCGACGAAAATCCGGTCCACGCCGTTTGCCACGGCAAAAGAGGCCAATTCAATTGAGTTTGTGATGAAGAAAAATTGCATTCTTTGTATTCCGAGCCTGTTCCGCAGCCATTAGCGACGACGAACTTCGTTATTGTTTGCCGCTAACCTGCGACCTGAATTCACTCCAACGCTGCGCTGCGCTAGGCAACCTCAGTATCCGTTCCTTGGACTCGGTAATAAACACCCAGCACAATGCGCCGAGCAAGCCAACGAAGGCTCCCCCAATCATCATCAGAGCGCGACGTGGTTTGACCTTCTTTTCAGGCACAATTGCGGGGTCGAGCACCTGCACGACAGGCGTATCCTTGGCTTCATCCAAACGTGCTGCTTCGTACTGTTTTGCCAGCAACTCATAAAGCATTTGGTAGTACTTGACGTCACGCATGAGCTCCGCACTCTTGAGCCCGGATGTGTGCCCTTCCGGCATTGCCGTCTCCGATTTGCCGTCAACAGTCGTTCCATTCTGCAGCCGAGCGAGTTCAGCACGTAAACTGCTCAATTCTTCTTGCGCCCTCTTGTACGCCACGTTATTCGTGGTGACGAAGGCAGACATCGAATTAATCTCGATTTCCTTGGCCGAAACCTGAGCACGTAGCCGGCCAATCGTGCCCGCCATCGCCTGACTTTCCGCATCGACGATTGCCACGCCGTTACGGTCGAGCGCGCCTTTAAGACTGGCCTCGGCAGTAGCCAAGTTTTGCCGTGCGGCCTGTAACTGACGTTCAAAGAACAGACGCCGTTGCGCCGCCTCGGTAACAGCAAGGGTGTTCGTCAAGTGAAGCAATTCTTCGACATAGGAGTTGGCAAGTTTCGGAACTAATTCACTGCTCTTGTCCTCAACTTCAATCGTGATCAACCCATCCTTGCCTGAACTGATCGAAGTGTTCGAAGCAAGTTGGCGCCGAGTTTCTTCAACTGAGTCGAGCTCGTATCTTTTCCGCAAATCAAACTTCTGGATAAGATGATCGGCGACTGTACGGCTTTTCAGCATACCGATATACAAATCATTCGGATTCTTGAGCGAACCCGCACCGGCCGCAGCCGCGGCGACGCCGCCGAACTGGGCCAGCAGTGCGGCCGTGCCCGACTGCTGTTGCTGTGGCGGCAATAACTGGGTCTGCGCACGATACATGACAGGCAATGCAAAGCTGATAGCCAAGCTGGCTGCTGCGCCAAACACAGGCAACCACATCAGCAACTTGCGCCGCTTTGCTAGCAAAATCAAGATATCAAGGAGCTTTTCGACTTGTTGGTCGCCTCGTTGAATCGACCGCACTTCAAAATTTTCTGTTTCAAGCATGTTGACTTAATCCACTGTTCAGGCTCTGCCGGCTCAATCGCGCAAGGTTTTGATCGCTGCAGCACCCAGACCGAAATTCGCAAGAATCTGCGTCCACTCACGCGCACCCTGCGTAAACTTGGTCCATGCCGTTTGCTTGTCCAGCTTCTCAGGCACGACGATCGTATCCCCCGGCATCACCTCGAGACCACCAATCTTGCCGAAGAACCAGCCCTGGGAATCCGCGGACACCACGGTGCCATCGACACGCAGCACGAAGGCGTTGTCGATGTCCGCATCCGAGGTCGTACCGGCCATCTTCAGGTAGTCCTTGACGCGACTGTTCGGACGCCACAGCGGTGATGCCTCGACGTTCACAGCGCCGAACACGTGCACGAAAGCCGGCTTCGACGGCACCACCAAGCGGTCGCCATTCTGCAGCGTCACCTGCGGCAGGCGTGCGAACGAGCGCTCGTTCGGATCCAGGCCAAAGGCAATACGGCCAGTCGGCTGCAGCTTGCGGAAACGCGCAATGCGCTCTTCCGCGGTACGGCGCTCGGATTCGAACTGTGCAGTCAAGGCCGCAGCTTCGGTCGTGTTCGCACCGCGCAGGTTAGCCAACTGACGCGACTGCTCGCTGCGCAGCTGGGTTTCCAGACGGTCCGCAGCTCGCTGCAGGTTGGCGGCCTGTTCTTTCTGCACTTCTTCGCGGTAGAAACCGGTACCGAACAAGTAGGCGTTACCGGTCGGCCCACCCGCCTTGGCGATCAGGCTCTGCA
>Ga0308169_10001800_pt1 | contig 23867 bp, 22 predicted proteins | sample PhyBR1_2_FD_202139 | JGI IMG/M metagenome (GOLD analysis project Ga0308169, IMG submission 202139) | Phyllosphere microbial communities from UC Gill Tract Community Farm, Albany, California, United States - DLSLSB.R1 | ecosystem: Host-associated > Plants > Phyllosphere > Unclassified | place...
CTCTCCACCCACGCCAAGGCCTCCGGCACAGACCTGAGCTACTTCAACCAGGCCACCAACGAGCGCTACACCCCGTACGTTATTGAGCCCGCGGCCGGCCTGACCCGTTCCTTCATGGCGTTCCTGGTGGACGCGTACACCGAGGACGAGGCCCCCAACGCAAAGGGCGGCGTGGACGTGCGCACCGTGCTTAAGCTGGACCCGCGCCTGGCACCGGTCAAGGCCGCCGTGCTGCCGCTGAGCCGCAACGAGGACCTGTCCCCGAAGGCCAAGGCCCTGGGCGCCCAGCTGCGGAAGAACTGGAACATCGACTTCGATGACGCCGGAGCCATCGGCCGCCGGTACCGCCGCCAGGACGAGATCGGCACCCCGTTCTGCATCACGGTGGACTTCGACACCCTCGAGGACCAGGCCGTCACCATCCGCGAGCGGGACACCATGAGCCAGGAGCGCGTCTCGCTGGACAAGGTGGAGGGCTACCTGGCGGCACGGCTGATCGGCGCCTGAGCATGCCCATCGAATACCGCGAATGGCGCGACGGCGACGACCTGGCGCTCCTGGAAATCTGGGGTGACCCGGACACCGCCCAGGCCCGCCAGTTCCGCGGCGCCCTGGCCGTGTCCTCGAACGGACGGGACGGCAGCCCGTGGCGCCGCTGCATCGTGGCGGAAGACGTCATTGACGGCGTCGGAATCCCCGTGGCCGCCGGCGTCGTCTATGAGGCGTCGCTGCACCCGGAGCGCCTCTGGTGCTACATCGAAGTGGCGAAGGACCACCGCCGCGCGGGCATTGGTGCCAGCCTCCTGACCATGCTGCGCCGCGAAGCGGACAACGCGCCGTCGGGCGTGACGAAGCTCCGCGCCAAAGTGGAGCCCGGCACGGCAGGCGCTGCCTTCGCCGAAGAGTTCGGGCTTGCGCCCATCCAGCGCTCCCGCCTGGTCATCGTGGAACCGGGCGCCCTCCGGCTGCCCGTCTTCCCGGACAAGGACCACGGCGGCCGCCCCATCGACGGTGAGAACGCCGGCTCCGACGTCGTGATGGACCTGGCAACCGGCTCCGTGGAACTGACGGACGTGGTGGGCCGCTACTACACCTCCATCCACGGCTGGGACTCCCCGGGCGTCCTGTCCGTGGGCCAGGTGCAGAAGCTGTTCCTGGACGAGCTCACCGGCGCCCACGGCGCCATCGTGCTGCGGGCACAGCCGGAGTCCGCGTTCGGCCAGGGCGTGGCGCCCGGCAAAAAGGGCCGCATCCGCGCATTCGCGGTCAGCTATGCGGCGCCGGCGGACCCGGATGCGGCACCGCCCCACCTGGAAAGCCACGCCGCAGAGGGGACGGGCGCAGAAACGCCCACGGACGTTTTCGTGGGGCACGAGCCAGCGCTGGCCGCTGACGATGCCGCCGAAGCAGTCCGCGACATCCTGGCCCTGATCGCGTACCAGCACCCGGTCATGCTGGAACTTGACGACTCCATGACCGCCCTGCGCGCCGCCGTCGAACCCCTCCTGGAGAGCGGCAAGGCCAAGCTGGCGGGCGCCGAAACCCTGGTGGTCTCGGACTGAGGGACCTCCGGTTCCACTAGCCAGGCAGCGCCACGTGCCGTTCCCAAGGGACTGCGCGTGGCGCTCTGCCGTTTAAGCCCGGCGGTTCCGGCTACTTTGCGCGGGAAGAACGACGGCGGCCGGCGGCTGCGTCCGCCGCGTCCAGCAGTTGCCGCTCGGCATCGGTTGGGGCGCTGCCGCCGAGGCGGGCGGGCATCCACCAGGCCCCTGGCCCGGGCCGGAGCGGAAAGTCGGCGATGCAGCGGTCGATTCCTGCCTGCAAGGTGCCGCGCAGCTCTTTCGTGGCCGCTTCGACGTCAACGTTCGGCGCAAACACCATGGGCGTGCCAACCTGGACCCGGACAGGGGCCCGCCAGCCGCGCTGAGGGGAGAAGCCGTGCCCGCGGGTCATGATCCGGTGGGCGCCCCAGACGGAAACGGGGACCACCGGGACACCGGCCTCTGCCGCCATCCGGACAGCCCCGGTCCGGCATTCGCGGACGGTGAAGCTCCGGCTTACCCCGGCCTCGGGAAAAACCGCGAGGTACTCGCCTGCACGCAGCTTTGCCACGGCCGCGTCGTAGGCGCTGGATCGGTCCGAGTAGCCCACCACCACCTGGCCCGAAGCGCTGATGGCGGGGCCGGCCAGCCAGTGGTCCGCCGCACCCTGGTGCACCAGGAACCGCAGCTGGGCGCGGGAGTGCCGCCACAGGAGCAGTTCCAGCACGGCAAAGTCCAGGTAGCCGAAGTGCGTGACGGCGAAAACCATGCCCTGGCCGGGAGAGACCCGCCGTGAGGGTCCGCTGAGGGGACCCTTTGGCGGCAGGTTCTCCAGGCCCGTGGCGCGGATGTCCAGCTGCAGCGCCCAGCGCAGGAAGAGCCCCAAGCGGACGATCAGCCGGTAGAAGCGATCGTTGGGTGCAGGACGCCGGGGCATGGCCGAAACTGCTTAGAGGGTGACCTGGACGGAGGAGTCCGGCAGCAGCTGGGTAAAGGTTCGGGACGGCTGCACCGGTGAGCCCGTGCTCTCGGCAAAGGACTTGATGACGAAACCGGTGGCGAGGGTCTGCCAGATGCGGATCTTGCGGAGCATGAAGTGCCCCACGCCCTTAAGCGACACATACTGCATGCTGGCGGCGTCCGCAGCAGCCCGCCGCGCGAAGGCAAGCGACTGCCTGGGGCTGGTCATGTGGTCCGTGGTGCCGTGGATGATCAGGACCTTCCGCCCGCTGACCCGGTCGGCCGGGGTTTGCGGGTCCAGCCAGGGAGCCAGCGCCACCACGGCCTCCACCTGGGGGTGGTCCGCTGCGCACACGGCGGTAAGGCCGCCCATGGAGTGGCCCAGCAGGAACACCGGAACGCCGGGGTGGCGTTCAGCGATCTGCCGCAGCGCCCACCGTGCGTCCTGCAAGGGGGACATATCCTGTCCGTTCCAGCCGCGGACGCTGTTGCGCAGGGACCAGACAGCCAGTCCGTGTTTCCGGCCCGCGCGGTGCAGGTGACGGGCGAAGGGCACCATGCGCGCCGGGCTCAGGTGCCGGGCCTCTACAGGATCCCGGCTGTGGGCCTTTCCGCCGTGCAGGACCAGGACCACGCCCTTGGTGGCGCCGGATGCTTCGAGGACACTGAGCACGGGCTGATGGGCGGGAACTGCCGGCGCCTGCCCGGCCTGCACGCCGCCGTCGTCCTCCGCCTGGGACTTTCCGGACCCGCGGGTTCCTGTCCCTCTGCTGCCGGCCCCGTACCCACCATGGTTGTCCATGCCTGGTTCCTCCCCATCCCGATGGTCCATTTATAAACCCTATGGCGCCGCACGTAGAGTTCAACCTATGAGGTTGTACTGCTGATGGGCGCCGGTCACTCCCATGCTTCCCTGGATCATTCGGAGCCGACGCCGCAAGCGATGGCCGCCCGCAGCAAGGCAAACCGGTTCCTGGCCGCAGTGCTTATTCCGGTGGCGCTGCTGACCCTTGCCGGGATGGCCGCCCTGTGGCCCTCCGGGAGCAAGGAGGGGATCTCGCTCGCCAACCCCTACTCCACCGCCCCCGGTGTCACCTTCGATACGGGCACCATCCAGAACGTGGTGACCGGGAGCTGCACGCAGGGCACGGGCCAGGAAGGAACCAGCCGGCAAGGTTCCGGTCAACAGGGAACCGGGCAACCAGGAACGGGGCAACCAGGAACCGGGCAAGAAGGCTCAGCGCAACAAAGCGGCGCCCAGCAGCCGCCCGGCCAGGGATCCGACTGCACGTTCGCCGTCACGGAGCCGGACAAGGGCGGAAGCCCCGTGAAGGTGGTCATCAATCCGGAGGTGGCCTCCTCGCACGGCGTGAAGCCCGGGGACCAGATCCGCTACCTGAACCTGTCCAACGTCCAGGGCGCCACGGGGTCACAGAATTCGCCGTCCTACATCTTCGTGGACTTCGTCCGGACCCTGCCGATCATCCTGCTGGCCGTGCTCTACGCCGTGGTGGTCATCGCCGTCGCCCGGTGGCGGGGGCTCCGGGCGCTGATCGGGCTGGTGGGCGCGTACTTCGTGCTCGCGAACTTCCTGCTTCCGGGCCTGGTGGAAGGCAAGCCGCCGCTGCTGCTGGCCCTGGTGGGATCCACGGTGATCATGATCGGGGTGCTGTACTTTGCCCACGGATTTTCCGCCCGCACGTCCACCGCGCTGCTGGGCACAATCTTCGGGCTGGCCATCACCGCACTGCTGGCAGCATGGGCCACGGACGCCGCCAACCTGGCGGGCGTGGGCAGCCATGACGCCGCCACCCTGGTGAACACGTCGTCAAACATCTCCATCTCCGGGGTGATCCTCTGCGGACTCATCATCAGCGGCCTCGGCGTCCTTAACGACGTCACTATCACGCAGTCCTCGGCTGTCTGGGAACTTTACGAACTGGCCCCCGGGAGCAGCGCCCGCAAGCTGTTCACCTCCGCGATGCGGATCGGCCGCGACCACATCGCTTCCACCGTCTACACCATCGCCTTCGCCTACGCGGGCGCAGCGCTGCCCATCCTGATCATCGTCATGCTCTACGACCGGCCGCTGATGGAAACCCTTACCAGCGCCGAGCTCTCCGAAGAGGTCATCCGGACGCTCGTGGGCTCCATTGGACTGGTCCTGGCCATCCCGGTCACCACCCTGATCGCCGTCCTCGTGGTCAAGGCGACCGGCATCAGGGCCGCGGGCGCCGAGGCAGGGAATACGGCACCAAAGGCGCCCGCCCGGTCACCGGACGGAAAGCTCGACGACGGCAGGCACAGCCACGCGGACGACGTCGCTGACACCGGGGCGCTTGCCGCCGCCGTGCTTGAGGAACGCAGCCGCCGCGCCGCCGTCGAACCCGCCAGTGAAACTGCCATCGAAACCGCGGGCGGGCCGGCGGGGGAGCCCGCAACCCGGCGGGGCCGGCGGGCAGACCGCGGCTGACCGGCCTCCCGGGAAGCCCCTTCGCGCCAATAACCGCCGTGCCCCGGTGCCTACTGGTAGTCGGCCAGCCAGAGATCGGGGCCGAAGACTTCGTATTGGATGTCCTTGGCCGGGACGCGAGCGGCCACCAGGGCACTCCGGACGGCCTGCATGAAGGGCAGGGGGCCGCAGAGGCAATACTCGGCGTCGGACGGCAGCTGGACATCCTTGAGGTTCATGAACCCGGAATGCACCGCTCCACCGGATTTCATCGCCCCACTGCCTGCATCCGTGGCGGACTCACCGCCGTCGGGATTGAGGAACCATGAGTTGAGGGTGGCATCCGGCAGCGCGGCGAGGTCGGCCGTGACCTGGTTCCGCAGCGCGAAGGAGCCAGGGGAGTCATCGGCATGCAGGAACATGACTTTCCGCTGGGAGCCGGACTTCACCAGGTGGGACAGCATGCCGGCCATCGGCGTGATCCCAATGCCCGCACTCGCCAGCACAAGCGGCCGGTCCGAGTAGTTCAGGACAACGTCCCCAAAGGGCGCCGAGAGGGTGACTTCATCACCCACGTCGACATGGTCGTGCAGGAGGGTGGACATCTCCCCGTCGGGTGCCCCGTTTTGGGCGCCGGTGGCGCGGACGCGCTTGACCGCGAACCGGCGGTGCTGTCCGTCGTCAGCCTGCGTCAGGCTGTACTGGCGCGGCTGCAGGACGCCGTCGGGCATCTGCATCCGAATGGTGACGTACTGTCCCGGCAGGGAGGGTTTGACCTCCCGCTCGTCCGTCCGCTCCACGACGAAACTGACCACGTCGTCCGTTTCCTGGATCTTTTCGGCCACGCGCCACGTCCGCCACACGGTCTCCGGACTTAGCCGGACAGCGTCATACAGCCCGCGTTCCTTGTTGATGAGCATGTTGGCCATGAGCCAGTAGACCTCGTCCCAGGCCGCGGCCACCTCGGGTGTCACGGCGTCGCCCAGGACATCGACGATGGCCCACATCAGGTTGTCATGCACCACCTGGTACTGCTCAGGGCTCAGCCCCAGGGAGACGTGCTTATGCGAAATGCGGGACAGCAGGTGGTCCGGCAGGTGGGTGGGATCGTTGATGAGGAAACCGGCAAAGGCGGCAACGGAGCCGGCCAGGGCCTGCTGCTGCCGGCCGTCAGCCTGGTTGCCGCGGTTGAACAGGCCGTTGAGCAGTTCGGGATGCTCCTGGAACATGTGCGTGTAGAACCGGGAGGCGATCTCCTGGATATTTTCGCCGACGACGGGAAGGGTCGCCTGGATCACGGGGTACGAAGTGTCGGAAAGCATGGGGATGTCTCCTTCAAGCGTCTCGGCTGGTTGTCCATGCCCGCGCCACGCTAGCACCGGCGGGCAACGCGCAACAGGCCCTTTGGCACTCGTCCACGGCAAGTGCAGAACCGGTGGCGATCACCGATTTGCCCGGCTTTGCAACAATGGACAGGTGACTGTTGCAGCAACCCCTCCCGCCCCCAAGCTGGAACTCCCGCCCCTGAAGCTGGGACCCATCACGGTTGACACCCCCGTGATCCTCGCTCCCATGGCCGGCATCACCAACTCCGCCTTCCGCAGGCTCTGCCGTGAATACGGCGGCGGCATGTACGTGGCGGAGATGGTCACCTCCCGTGCGTTGGTGGAGCGGACGCCCGAGTCCCTCCGCATCATTTCCCACGACGACGATGAGAAGGTCCGCTCCGTCCAGCTGTACGGCGTGGATCCCGTCACCGTGGGCGCCGCCGTCCGGATGCTGGTGGAGGAAGACCGGGCGGACCATATCGACCTCAACTTCGGCTGCCCCGTCCCCAAAGTGACCCGGCGCGGCGGCGGCTCAGCCCTGCCTTGGAAGATCGATCTCTTCACTTCCATCGTGCAGACCGCCGTCCGGGAAGCGTCCAAGGGCAACATTCCGCTGACCATCAAGATGCGCAAGGGCATCGACGATGACCACCTGACGTACCTCGACGCCGGCCGCATCGCCCGCGACGCCGGTGTCGCCGCCGTCGCGCTCCACGGCCGGACGGCCGCCCAGTTCTACTCAGGCAAGGCCGACTGGTCCGCCATCGCCCGCCTTCGCGAGGCGCTGCCGGACATCCCCGTACTGGGCAACGGCGACATCTGGTCCGCCGAGGACGCCGTCAGGATGGTCCGGGAGACCGGCGTGGACGGCGTGGTGGTGGGCCGCGGCTGCCAGGGACGGCCCTGGCTCTTCGGAGACCTGCAGGCCGCGTTCGAGGGCAGCGACGTCCGGCACAGGCCCAACCTGCGGCAGGTGGCCGAGGGCGTCTACCGGCACGCGGAACTGATGGTGGAGACCTTCGGTGACGAAGGCAAGGCGCTGCGCGAGATCCGCAAGCACATCGCCTGGTACTTCAAGGGCTACGCGGTGGGCGGTGAGCTGCGCACGCGGCTGGCCCTGGTCACCAGCCTGGAGGTACTTCGAGACACCCTCGCCGAGCTGGACCTGGATTCGCCGTATCCGGGTCTGGATGCCGAAGGCCCCCGCGGCCGTGCGGGCTCCCCAAAGAAGCCGGCCCTGCCCAAGGACTGGCTGGACTCTCGCGCCCTGAACGACCACCAGTCGAGGGACATCGCAGCCGCCGAACTGGACGTTTCCGGTGGCTGAAACACCCACGGCTGAAACACCTACTGCCGGAACCCCCACCGCAGCCTTGGCGCTGCCCGGCTACGACGCGCAGGACTCCGCGCGCTGGGTGGAGGAGCCGCCCAAGAGCACCTACCGCTCCGATTTCGAACGCGACCGTGCCCGGGTGCTGCACTCCTCGGCCCTGCGCCGGCTCGGTGCCAAGACCCAGGTGGTGGCCCCGGACACAGACGACTTTGTCCGGACCCGGCTCACGCACAGCCTGGAAGTGGCCCAGGTGGGCCGCGAACTGGGCCGTGCCCTGGGCTGCGATCCGGATGTGGTGGACACAGCGTGCCTCAGCCACGACCTGGGCCACCCGCCTTTCGGGCACAACGGCGAATCGGCGCTGAACGAAGTGGCCCACGCCATCGGCGGCTTCGAGGGCAATGCCCAGACCCTCCGCCTGCTGACCCGGCTCGAGCCCAAGGTACTCACGGCCGACGGCCAGCCCGCCGGACTGAACCTCACCCGGGCAAGCCTCGACGCGGCGTCGAAATATCCCTGGTCCGCCTTGGAAGCCCCGGTCATCCACGGGCTGCGGACCAGCAAGTTCGGCGCCTACGAAGACGACCTGCCCACCTTCAACTGGATCCGTGACGGCGCCCCGGAACGCCGGACCTGCCTGGAAGCGCAGGTGATGGACCTGGCGGACGACATTTCCTACTCCGTGCACGACGTCGAGGACGCCATCGTCGCCGGCCACTTCCAGCTGCGCTGGATGGACAACCCGGACCACCGCGCGCGCGTGGTGGGCTACACCCAGCAGTGGTACCTGCCGCACAACGAGCCCGCCGCCATCGATGCCGCCCTGGCCCGGCTGGAAGCCACCGACGTGTGGGTCCGTGAGGCGGACGGCAGCCGCAAGTCCATGGCAGCGCTGAAGAACATGACCAGCCAGTTGATCGGCCGGTTCTGTCAGAGCGCACTGGAAACTACCCGCGCCGTCTACGGGCCGGAAAACCTCACCCGCTACAACGCCGAGCTCATGGTTCCGGACGAAACCGTCATGGAAATCGCGGTGATGAAGGGCCTGGCCACCACCTTTGTGATGACCACCGAACACCGCCAGCCCATCTACGAACGCCAGCGGGAAGTGCTCCACGCCCTGGTGACCGCCCTCAGCGCCACCGGCGACCGGCACCTGGAACCGATGTTTGCGGCGGACTGGCGGTCAGCTGACGACGACGGCGCGCGCCTTCGCGTGGTCATCGACCAGGTGGCGTCGCTCACCGACGGATCCGCCCTGGCCATGTACGAGCGCCTGGTAGGGAGCCTGCCCTCGCTCTGGTGAACTGCCGCGGAGTTCCCGCCCCTAACCGCCTCCTGATCAACAGCTTCCTTAAAGGATCTACACAGGAAGGAAGCGCACGATGGGAGGGAAGGCAGGCCGCTAGGAACGGGAGCAGGTCATGAGTACTCGCAGCAGGGGCAAGCGCCTTGCCACCGGCATCACGGCGGCGGTGGGCGTCGGCAGCTTCGCCGCTGCCGGTGTGGCCGCAGCGGCTGTATACGCTGCAACTCCATCTGTCATTGCCAGGACGACTGCGGCCACGGACAGCAGCACACAGGGAACTGCACCCAAATCCGGCTCCGCCCGCCACGATGACGACGACTACGGCACGCACGAGGACAAGGGCACGGGCCAGAACAGCGGCACCAGCCCGAACAACGGCACTACCCCGAATAACGGCTCAAGGCGCTCGAAGAGCTACGGCACCTACGGCAGCACCAGCCCGGTCCAACCCGGCAACGGCGGCACCATTCACGGACGCTCCTCGGGGTCCTGAAGTGGACGGTTCAGGGACCACCAGCACCGCGGCCGCGGAAACCACTGCCGGGGAATCCACTGCCGCGGAATTCACTGCACAGTCCAGCTGGAGCGTCTGGGAACTCGAGGCCACCCTCGCGGTCACCGACGCCGTCCTGCTTGGCGCAGCTGAAGACATTGTCCGCCAGGTCCTGGCGGAGGTGGACCACGCGTGCAGCCGTTTCCGCGACGACTCGGAACTGGGGATGCTCCAGCCCCGGATGGCATCAGGGGTCCAGGTAAGCCCGATGTTCCGGCTGCTCCTGGAGCGCGCCCTGGACGCCGCCAAAATCACCAACGGCGATGTGGACCCCACCCTCGGGGCAGACCTGGCCGCCCTGGGACACGGGCCGGCCCTAACTGTCACGCCCGGGATCCGCAGCGTCCCCGTATCGCCGATGCACTCGCCGTCGAACGCGGTGGCCACCCGTGTGCCCGGCTGGTCCCGTCTCCACCTGGACGCCGACACACTGACCCTGCCGTCAGACCTTCGACTTGACCTGGGCGCGTCCGCAAAGGCCGTTGCCGCCGACCTTGCCGCTGCGCAAGTGCACAGGCAGCTGGGCTGCGGTGTGCTGGTAAGCCTGGGCGGAGACCTGGCCAGCGCAGGGCAGGGGCCCAGTGAAGAGGGGCACGGTGAGCCCGGCCACTGGCAGATCCTGGTGCAGGACCTTCCTGCCGACCCCGCCCAACAGATCTCCCTGGCCCCCGGGTTTGCCCTGGCTACATCGAGTACCCAAAAGCGCCGCTGGCAGCACCAGGGCAGCCAGGTCCACCACATCCTTGATCCACGGTTTGGCCTTCCAGCCGATGCGGTGTGGCGCGCCGTCACTGTAGCGGCGCCCACGTGCCTTGAAGCGAACGCCTTCAGCACCGCGGCCATTGTCCGCGGCTTCGCGGCCCTTGACTGGTTCCGGACGCAAGGTGTGACAGCCCGGCTCGTGGACAGCCGGGGCAGGGTCACCACCACCGGGGGCTGGCCCGCACCAACGGACCAATATCACGCTTCAGCGAGTACCGGTGCCCTAGGAGGCGGACGCCATGGATGAGGCACTGTGGGCTTTCGGGCGGGTCAGCGGATTCGTCTCCCTGGCGCTGTTCACCGCGTCCGTGCTGCTGGGCATCCTGAACCGGTCAGGCCGGCCCCTGCTGGTCCTGCCGAGGTTCTCCATCAGCCTCCTGCACCGGAACATCGCCCTGCTCGCCACGGTTTTCCTGGGGCTGCACGTAGGGTCCCTGCTCTTTGACTCCTTCGCCAAGCTGAATCCAGTGGACATCGTGGTGCCGTTCCTGGGTTCATACCAGCCGTTCTGGCAAGGGCTGGGAACTGTCGGCCTGGACCTCGTCCTGGCCATAGTGGTGACGGGGCTGCTGCGGCACCGGATCGGGCAGCGCACCTTCAAAGCGGTGCACTGGCTCAGTTACGGGCTCTGGCCGGTGGCAATGGCACACGCCTTAGGAAACGGCACCGACGTTTCAAGCGGGTGGTTCCTCCTGCTGGCCGCAGCGTCCGCGGTAGCCGTGGCCGCGGCCCTCCTGTGGCGGCTGAGTCCCTACTTCCTCGAAACATCCCATGCCAGGCAAGGAAACCTGCCATGACCCAAGCCCGGGACACCTTCCCGCCCGCACCCCAGGATGACGACCAGTACATGAACGCCCCGCTCTCCCGGCAGATACCCCTGCAAACTTCCCAGCAGGTCACCGGCCAGGAACCGCGCCTCCTCGCAGCGGGCCCTGATGCGGACTGGGCCCGGCACCGGGAGACTTTCGGGCCCTGGGAGCCGCAGCAGGCCGGGCAGGGCTTGCTGAACGCCTTGGGGGCCTCCGGGCTGACCGGACGGGGCGGAGCCGCCTTCGAAACCTGGCGCAAGGCCATGGCCGCTGCAGGGTCCCGAAGGAAGGGCTTGTTGGCGGCCCGGCCCGTGCTGATCGCCAACGGGGCCGAGGGCGAGCCGCTCAGCTTCAAGGACCGGACGCTCCTCGCGCATGCGCCCCACCTGGTCATTGACGGCCTCCTGGCCCTTGCTGCCGCCCTCGGTCAAACAGGCAGCGGCGGTTCGGGCCCCAAAGGCACGAGCCCGCGCGGCACAAGCATGTACATCTACGCGCAGGCGGCGAGCCTTCCACGGGTGCAGCGCGCCCTCAGTGAGCGTCCGGGCGGTAAGCGGATCAAGCTGGTGCAGGCACCGGAAACGTTCATCTCCGGGGAGTCCAGCGCCGTCGTCAACATGATTGCCAACGGCACCGCCCTACCCACGGACCAGCGCCGGCGCCTCAGCGAGTCCGGCCTCAACGGCCGCCCCACGCTCGTGGTCAACGTCGAAACCCTCGCCCAGGTTGCCCTGATCGCCCGTTATGGGGCGCAGTGGTTCAGGGAAGCGGGAACTCCAGCAGACCCCGGCACCCGCCTCGTATCCGTCTCCGGCCCTGCCCCAACGCGGGATGTGGTGCTGGAGGTTCCCGGCGGCGCGCAGCTCTCCACGGTTTTGCAGGAAGCAGGAATGGAACCTGCCGCCGTATCAGCGGTGCTGGTCGGCGGTTACCACGGCCGGTGGGTGCGGCCTGCAGCGCACGCTCTTTCGCCCGTTGGACCCCCGGGCCGGACGGCCCGCCCCGGTGCAGGCGTCATCCATGCCCTGGATCTCAACAGCTGCGGCATCCAGGCCACATCCCGGATCGTGAACTACCTTGCCGGCCAGTCCGCCCGGCAGTGCGGGCCCTGCATGTTCGGCCTGCCGGCCATGGCGTCCGTGCTCAACCGGATCGCCGCAGGGGAAACGAACCCGCGCCTTGCGTCCGAGCTGGACCGCCTTGGGCGGCTGGTGTCCGGACGCGGGGCGTGCCGGCATCCCGAAGGGACCACCGGACTGATCAGCAGTGCCCTTGAGGTCTTCGCAGGCGACTTCCGGGCCCACCTTTCCGGATACTGCGCAGGCCCGGGAGGCGTGGCGGCATGAAGACCTACCTGCATATCGATTGGACCAGCTGCGACGGACGCGGACTGTGCGCGGAACTGCTTCCCGGCCTGCTGGACCGGGACGACTGGGGTTATCCGGTGGCGCGCGGGAAGACGGGCCGCGAACGCACAGACGTCCCGCTGCGCGACGCCGACCGGGAAGCCGCCCAAGAGGCCGTCTTCCTTTGCCCCAAGCTGGCCCTGAGCCTGCTTGAACGGACAGCGCCCGAGCCGGAACAGCGCACCACCGGCCGGTAACGCCCCGGCGGTGACACTAAGATTGCTGTGTGGCTGGGCTGATTAAACGTGAAGATATCGATGAAGTACGCCAGCGCACGGACATCAAGGAAGTAGTTGACGGCTACGTCACGCTTAAGGGCGCCGGGCTCGGAACATTCAAGGGTCTGTGCCCCTTCCACGACGAGCGCTCGCCGTCCTTCACAGTCCGTCCCCAGGTTGGCCGTTACCACTGCTTCGGCTGCGGCGAAGACGGCGACGTCATCGCGTTCGTGCAGAAGCAGGACCACAGCTCATTCCAGGAAGCCGTCGAAAAGCTCGCCGCCCGGATCGGCTACGAGCTGCGCTACGAGGACGGCGGAACCGGGCCCAACCGCGAAGAAGTAGGCCGTCGCCAGCGGCTGCTGGACGCACACAAGATCGCCGACGAATTCTTCCGCGCCCAGCTGCTCACCCCCGGAGCCGCCGAGGCCCGGAACTTCCTGTTTGGCCGGGGCTTCGACAGGGCCGCCGCGGAACACTTCGGCTGCGGCTACGCTCCGCAAGGCTGGGACGCCCTCCTGAAACACCTTCGCGGGCGCGGCTTCACCGACGCCGAACTCAAGCTCACCGGCATGTTCAGCGAGGGCAACCGGGGCATCTACGATCGGTTCCGGGGACGCCTCATCTGGCCCATCAAGGACATTGCCGGCGACACCATCGGTTTCGGCGCCCGCAAGCTCTACGAGGACGACCAAGGCCCCAAGTACCTCAACACCCCGGAAACCACCCTTTACAAGAAGTCCCAGGTCCTCTACGGCATCGACCTCGCCAAGCGCAGCATCGCCAAGGACCGCCAGCTGGTGGTGGTGGAGGGCTACACCGACGTGATGGCCTGCCACCTCGCAGGCATTACGACGGCGGTGGCCACCTGCGGCACCGCGTTCGGCACCGAACACATCAAGATCGCCCGCCGGCTCTTGTCCGACGACGGCACCGGGGGAGAAGTGGTATTCACCTTCGACGGCGACGCCGCCGGCCAGAAGGCCGCCCTGCGCGCCTTCGAAGAGGACCAGCGGTTCACAGCCCAGACATACGTGGCCGTCGAGCCCAGTGGGGCCGACCCCTGCGACCTGCGGCTCAGCAAGGGTGACGAGGCGGTGCACGCCCTGATCCAGTCCCGCCGGCCGCTGTTCGAATTTGCCATCCGCAGCACGCTCAAGCAGTTCAACCTGGACACTGTTGAAGGCCGCGTCCAGGGCCTGAAGGCATCCGTGCCGGTGGTGGCGGCCATCCGCGACGCCTCCACCCGGACGGGCTACTGCCAGGCGCTGACCGGCTGGCTGGGCATGCCCGACCCCAATGAGGTGCTGCGCCTGGTCAACGCTGAAGTGAAGAACGGCGCGAAACGCGGGGACACCGGCCGTCCTGCCGGCCCGGGCACGCCCAACCAAGGCCAGCAGCAGCGGAGCCCCGGGTTCGAGGGCAGGGGGCAGCAGGGCAATGACGGGCGGGCACCCGCCGGAGGTCCCGGCGTAGCTGCCGGGCCGCCGTCGGGAGCTGTCCCTTCCTTCAACCGCCCCGACCCGCGGGACCCGGTTGCCTCCATGGAGCGCCAGGCGCTGGAGGTTGCCCTGCAGCAGCCGGCCCTGCTGGCCGGCGGGGTCTGGGACCGCTTCGCCGCTGCCCGCTTTGCCACCCCCGCTTTCCAGGCCGTACATGATGCCATGCGGGCCACCGGCCCCGGACTGACGGTCGATCCGGTCCAATGGGTGGAGCACGTGATGCACGAGGTTCCGGAACCGCTCCGGCCGCTGGTCTCGGAGCTGGCAGTGGTTCCATTGCCCGCCCATACCGAGGAGGCGGTGCTGAAGTACTGCCGGGACATTCTGTCCCGGCTCTTCGAGCTGCAGATCACCAGGGTCAAGGCGGACAAGATGGGCCAGCTGCAGCGCCTCGACGCCGCAGCGGATCCGGAGACCTACCAGCGGCTGAACCGTGAACTGTTGATGCTGGAAATGGAACGCCGGGCACTGCGGGCCGAGGCGTAGCCCTGGCCCCCTCGGCCTCCCGGGCTGGGGGAGGTCACGCCCTGGCCGATTTCGTTTCCGCGGCAGGTGTTTGCTAGGCTGATACCCGCTTCATTCCTCCTTAGCTCAATTGGCAGAGCATTCGACTGTTAATCGAAGGGTTGCTGGTTCAAGTCCAGCAGGAGGAGCTTCCAATCCCCGTTCCGGCCTCCGGAACGGGGATTTTTGTTTCCCGGAAGGGCTCTTGGAGCCCGGAAAACCGCCGATTTCCCTTGGGCCGGAAACCTTTGCTAATGTCATACCTGCTTCATTCCTCCTTAGCTCAATTGGCAGAGCATTCGACTGTTAATCGAAGGGTTGCTGGTTCAAGTCCAGCAGGAGGAGCAAACGAAAAATCCCTGTTCCTCCGGTTGGAGGAACAGGGATTTTTTCTTTTAGCGGGGTGGGAAGCGTGGCTTGGGGAGGCCGGCTCAGACGAAGTCCATCTCCACCTGCAGGAACCTCTCGGCTTCGGCAATGGCCGCCTGGAATGCCTCCTGCTCCGTAGGAGACTTCCGGGGCTCGCGGGGGTTCCATTCGTGCGGCGCCGAGTGGATCCGGACGAACCCGGAGTCCGGCGGTGCATAGAAGATCCCAAACCGCTGCACCGGCCATTCGGGGGAGGTTTCAGGAGCCACCAGCAGGGCCGCGTTGAAGGCCGGATTGAACCATTGGGCAATAGGCCGGCGCCGGTCCTCCGTGAACAGCCCGGCTGCGTATAGGGCCGCCGACTGCTGTCCCGCCTGCGCACACAGCCGCTCCCACCACAGGGGCAGGATGCGGGCGTCGCACCGTTGCCATGTGGCCGGAAGTGGCGGTTGGTTCTGCCAGCTGGGCACGGGATCATTTTATCGCGGGAGGGCGCAGGAAGGCAGGGAAGGCGCCCCGGCCGGACAAAACACTGCGGCCCGCATCCTCACCGGCGTTTCCGCGGCCCCGGCCGCCCCGGCTTCCCCGGCTTCCCCGGCCCGCGGTTCCGGGGTCCCGGATTCACCCGGTAGAGGAGCGCGGCGCCGGCCAGCGTCCCCAGGATGATTCCCCAGCCGGGGTTGCCCACGGCGCGGCCGGCAAAATAGCCCGCGACGGCGCCGAGCACCGCCCCGAGGAAAAGTCCCCTGTTGTTCCGGTGCGGTTTGCGCGCCATGTGCTGCCTTCCAAGTGAAGCGTCCCGGGCTGCCGGGCAGGGGATCGAAGGGACTCTTAGTGGATCGAGGGTACCGTGCGCGGACGGACCACCAGCCATAGTGCCCCGATGGCAACCAGGATGCAGGCCGCCTGCACCGCGCCCATCGGCGCCGCGCTGGTAATGCCCAGCCAGCCCACCACGGGGGAGATCAGCCCGGCCATCAGGAACGTGGCGGCCCCGAGCAGGGACGCCGCCGTTCCTGCCTGGGCGGCATGGCTGGCCAGCGCGAGCACCTGGACGCACGGGAACATGAATCCGGTGCCCATGATGTAGAACCACAGCGGGACCATCACGCCCCACAGTCCCAGGCCCACCTGGTCGAACACCACAATCAGCAGGGCCATCAGGAACATCCAGGCCGTGGCACCGGCCAGGATCCACTGGGGCGGGACAATCCTGATCAGCCGCGAACTGGTCTGCACGCCTGCCACGATGCCCAGCGAATTGATGCCAAAGAGCAGGCCGTACTGCTGGGCGGAAAAGCCGAACACGTCCTGGAAAAGGAAGGGGGACGCCGAGAGGTAGGTGAAGAGGCCGCCGAAGTTGAAGCCTGCCACCATGAGCAGGCCCACGAAGATCCGGTCTGTGAAGAGCGCCTTGTAGCGCTGGCCGGCCGTCATTCCGCTCTGTCCCCGCTTTTCCGGCGGAAGCGTTTCGCGCACCAGGATCAGGGCGGCCACGATCACCAGCGTCCCGTAGCTTGCCAGGAAGACGAAGATGCCGGGCCAGGGCATCACCAGCAGCAGCTGTGAGCCGATGACGGGGGCCAGGATGGGGGCCAGTCCGTTGACCAGGGACATCCGGGAGAACATCCGGACCATGGCGTACCCGGAAAAGAGGTCGCGCACCATGGCCATGGCCACCACGCCGCCGCCGGCCGCGCCCACGCCCATCAGGACCCGGAACACCCCCAACGTGGCGATGTCCGTGGACAGGGCAGCGCCGAGGGACGCCGCGATATGCAATGCGGTGGCCAGGATCAGCGGCGCCCGGCGGCCGAACTTGTCGCTGAAGGGGCCCACAACCAGCTGGCCGAACGCAAAGCCCACGGTAGTTCCCGCCAGCGTGAGCTGAACCTGCGCCTCGGTCACTCCCAGGCTTGCCTCCAACGCCGGAAAGGCAGGCAGGTACAGGTCGATGGTGAACGGACCAAGGGCCGTCAAGGCGCCCAGGAGGAGGATGTAAAGGAGCTTTCGGCGGCGGCTCAACAGGTCGCCCGGATTGGGGGGAAGGGTCACGGAGAACAATCCTAGGCCCGGCGGGGACTGTTTTTGCATCGTTGTAGGCCGCGCCGTCCGGCAAGCCCCCAAGTTCGCCCTGAACCTGAATGGTAGTTTTGGTGGCGTGGACTGTGCGGCTGCACATTTCCGCAGCAAACGGAAGCAGTATCGACCCATGAAACCAGTAAGGCGGAACCGATGAGCGGACGTCACAGCGGGCGTACCAGCCCGGGATTGCGCATCAGTGCGCTGCCCGGAACGGCAAGACTCCTTTTCCGGTTGGCCCCCCGCCAGCTCAATGACGAGATCGCCTTCGCCAAGATTGAACTCAAACGCAAGGGCATCCAGGTGGGAGTGGCCGCGGCCTTCTTCGCCGTGGCCCTGCTGTTCCTGGCGTTCCTGGTGGTCGGGCTCATCGTCGCAGCCATCATGGGCCTGGCCACCATCATGCCCGCATGGCTCGCAGCCCTCCTGGTCTCCGCGGCCTTCCTGCTGATAGCGCTTATCGGCGGACTGGTTGGCCTGGCAAGGTTCAAGAAGGCCATGCCGCTCATGCCGGAGGAAACCATCCGCGGCATCAGGTACGACATCGGCGTCGCCAAGGAAGGATCCGCCTTCAACCCTGCGGTGCTGGATCCGAACAGCCCCGAAGGCAAGGCAGCCAAGGCGCAGAAGGACGCTGCAGCAGCAAAGGCCAAGGCCGAAAAGCAGGCCAAGGCCGCCCAGCACGACCAGGAATTCCCGCACGCCTCCGAACCCGAGCTGGTCCGCCGCCTGAGCCAGCGCCGGCACCACCTCGCCGAGGTCCGCGACGAACTCGGCACGGAGCTGGACGTCAAGACCCAGGCCCGGTACTTGCTGGCAGCCGCCCAGCTCAAGGCGCGCGAGAGCCAGGTGCTGGCGCAGCGCGGCCTGGACGCTGCAGGGCAGCGGTTCGCAGCGTTGTCCGGCTCGGCGGACCTGTCCCGGCGTTGGAAGCCGCTGGCAGCCTTTGTGGCCGCCGGTACCGTCCTGGTGGTCCTCCTCCGCAGGCTGTTCCGCTCCAACTAGGCTGTTCCGCAAGCAAGGCTCCGTTTGCCCGGACCGGGACAACAGGGCTTCGGCGAAAAGTCATAGACGGACAAGTCGCAGGCCAGCAAGGCATAACCGAAACACCGCGCTGCGGCGCGGCAGGAAGGGAGAGGGGGACGGGTGAAGTTCATCGGTGCAGGCGCCCGCCCCGGCCGTCCCCAGGTGGACCACGACCTCGTGTTCACCATCCCCAACCTGCTCACCGTTGTGCGGTTCATGGGTGTCCCGCTCTTCATATGGCTGGTACTGGCCCAGAAGGAATACGGCGCCGGCGTGATCGTCCTGGCCGTCATGGCCGGGACGGACTGGATCGACGGCTACATTGCCCGCCGCTTCGACCAGGCGTCCAAGCTTGGCAGGGTCCTGGACCCCATCGCCGACCGCTTGGCCCTGCTGGCCGTGGCGTTCACGCTGGTGATTGCCGGCGTCGTGCACTGGCTCTACCTGGCCGCGCTGGTGGTGCCCGATGCCGTACTGCTGGCCCTGACCCTCTCCTTTTTCCACGGCCATCCGGACCTGCCGGTCAGCGTGGTGGGCAAGGTGCGCACGGGCCTGCTGCTCCTGGGGACGCCGCTGCTGGTCCTCTCCCGCCTGGATACCGGCTTCTCCGATCAGCTGTTCGCCACTGCCTGGGTGGTTTTGGGCCTGGGCCTGATCGGCCACTGGATCGCTGCCTACAACTATTTTTGGGCCATCCTGCGCAAGGGCAGGGAACGGCAAAAGCACGACGACGGGAACGGCTGATGGTGTGGGTTGCCGTCGGACTGGCGGTGCTCGGCGCTTTCTGCCTCGCCCTGGGTGCCCAGCGCCAGGGCAGTGCAGTCAAAGCTGACACGGGCGGGCTTGCCCTGAGTTCCAACGGGTTCCTGCGCCTGCTGCGCAACCCCCGGTGGATGTTCGGCCTCCTGCTGCTGTGCACCGGCATGGCCATGAACGCCGTTGCCCTGGTGTCCGCACCGCTCACGGTGATCCAGCCCATCGGCGCCATCGCCCTGGTGATCACTACCGTGGTGAACGCCAGGGACCAGGACCTGACCATCAACCGCGCCACCGCCGTCTCCATTGGCGCCTGCGTCACCGGGTCTGCGCTATTCGTCCTCCTGGCGGTCAACGTCACCCAGGAGAGCCACCATGTCAGCCCGGAGGACGAGCTCACCATCGTGCTCCTGCTGGCCCTGGCGGTGGGCCTGTTCGGCACGCTGGCAGTGACGTTCAAACACCGGATGAACGCGTTCATTTACATCCTGGGCGCAGGCATCCTGTTCGGGTTCGTGGCGGTCCTCACCCGGATCATCGGCAAACACCTCCTGGACCCCAACGGCCTCTTCCTGCTGAATGTGCAGTGGTACTCGGTGGTGGCCATCATCGCCGCCGGCGGGCTGGGCTCCTGGTTCGTACAGAGCGCGTACTCCACCGGACCGCCGGACCTGGTCATCGCCGGACTCACGGTGATCGACCCCATGGTGGGCATTGCCATCGGCATCATCATCCTGGGCGAGCTGCGCCCTGATGTCCATGCCGTCATGGCGATTGCGATGGGAACGGCGGCGTGCCTTGCTATCGTTGGGGTTATCGCACTCTCCCGGCACCACCCGGAGGTCACCAAGCGCAAGAAGGACGCGCGGAAGGCCGCCGGCAGGCCGTCCCACTAGCCCATTCCCAGAAATAGCCAGCAATTCCACGAGGCCTGAGCCCCTGCGCCACCGGCCAACCGTGCTGTCAGTTCCACGCTGTCCGCACCGTGACCATCAGGAGTACTCCCATGACCACGCCCGCCGACCAGCGCCCACTGACCATCCTCATTGCCGCCGACACCTACCCGCCGGACGTCAACGGCGCCGCCCAGTTTGGCTACCGGCTGGCCAAGGGCATGACTGCCCGGGGCCACAACGTCCACGTCCTGGCGTCCCGTGCCAGCAAGGGAAAGAGCTTCACCGAATTCCGCGAGGAAGCCACCGTGCACCGGCTCCGCTCGCACAAGGCGTTCACCCACGAGAGTTTCCGCCTCTGCTTCCCTTGGGAAATCAAAAAGGAAATCAGCCTCCTCTTCGACCGGGTGAAGCCGGACGTGGTGCACATCCAGAGCCACTACATGATCGGCGAGCACGTGCTCTACGAGGCTGTGAAGCGCGGCGTCCGGATTATTGCCACCAACCACTTCATGCCCGAAAACCTCAACCCCTTCCTGCCGTTCCCGCAGTGGTTCAAAGACATCATCGGGCGTGTCTCCTGGAAGGACATGGGCAAGGTCATGAGCCAGGCGGACGTGGTGACCACGCCCACGCCGCTCGCAGCCCGGGCCATGCACGACCACGCCTTCCTGCGCAAAGTCCTCCCGCTCTCCAACGGCATCGACTCCGCAGCCTATGAACTGCAGCCCGGCGAGCACATCGAGCCGCACGCGCACCCCACCGTGCTGTTTGCCGGACGCCTCGCGGAGGAAAAGCACGTGGACGTGCTGATCGAAGCTGTTGGCAAGACGCCGCCGGAGCTGAACGTGCACCTGGAGATCGTGGGAGGCGGCGAAGTGCGCTCCGCCTTGGAGGAGCTCGTGCGGCGGCTCGGACTGGCCAGCCGGGTGAAGTTCCTGGGCCTGGCCAGCGACGACGAACTGCGGAAGGCCTATATCCGGGCCGATCTTTTCTGCATGCCCGGAACCGCGGAACTGCAGTCGCTGGTGACCCTGGAAGCGATGTCCGCCTCCACTCCGGTGGTCCTGGCCGATGCCATGGCGCTGCCGCACCTGGTGCGTGACGGTGAGAACGGCTACCTTTTCACCCCCAACGACAGTGACGACCTTGCCAAGAAGATCACGCAGGTCCTGGAACTCCCGAAAGAGGAACAGCGCGCCATGGGCCGGGCCAGCCGCCAGATGGTGGAACCCCACAGCATCCAGGGCACGCTGCAGACCTTTGAGGACCTGTACCGTGGCGCCACGTACGAGGACAAGGTGGTCTGAACCCTTTCCCGGGTTTGCTAGAGTGTTTTTGCCCTGCGGGAGCGCATTCGAACGAACACTCCCGGGGTCTTGGGGCTATAGCTCAGCTGGTTAGAGCGCGGGACTCATAATCCTAAGGTCCTCGGTTCAAGTCCGAGTAGCCCTACCGCCAAGAAAACCGCGGCCGACGATCCTTCGTGGGCCGCGGTTCTCTTGGTTAACACGGCACGCTGCGGTATGTTACTGCCCAGTAACATACCGTGCTCCGTTCCGCCGCATGGTCAGCGCTGATCACCAAAGAAGGTACCCATGGCCACCCCTGCAGCCGAATTTCCTCAGCTTCCCTATGCTGACGGCGACTTCTTCGCCTTCGAACAGCTTCTCTCCCGCAAGGAACAGGACCGGCTCGCCGAAGTCCGCGACTTCCTGGCGCGCGAGGTCAAGCCACTCGCGGTGGACTGCTGGAACCGCGGCGAGTTCCCCATGGACCTGGTGCCGAAATTCGCCGGCCTGGACCTGGTCAGTCCGGTCCGGCGGCAGGGATACTCCAACCTCTTCGCGGGCATGCTGCACGCCGAGGTCACTCGCACCGACGCCTCGATCGCCACTTTCCTGGGCGTGCATGACGGGCTGTTCACGGGCTCCATCGAACTGCTGGCTTCGCAGGAGCAGAAGGACGAGTGGCTGCCGGATATCTACGCCCTGAAGAAGATCGGCGCTTTCGGCCTCACCGAGCCGCTGGGCGGCAGCGACGTTGCCGGCGGTACGCGCACCACGGCGCGCAGGGAGGGCGACAACTGGATCCTCAACGGAGCCAAGCGGTGGATCGGCAATGCCACGTTCTCCGATTGGGTGGTGGTGTACGCCCGCGACGTGGCCGACAACCAGGTCAAGGGCTTCCTGGTAGACACCACCCTGGCTGGATTCAGTGCCACGAAGATCGAAAACAAGATCTCCCTGCGGACTGTCCAGAACGCCGATATTGTCCTGGAAGACGTACTGGTCCCGGACCACTTCAAGCTGGCCAACGCCAACAGCTTCCGCGACGTCAACAAGGTACTGAAGGCGACGCGCCTGTCTGTTGCCTGGCAGGCCGTGGGGCTTCAGTTGGCGGCGTTCGACGTTGCCCGCCGCTATGCCGTGGAGCGGCACCAGTTCGGCCGGCCCCTTGCCTCCTTCCAGCTCATCCAGGACCAGTTGGTCCGGATCCTCGGCAACACCGTCAGCTCCATGGGCATGATGGTCCGCCTCTCCCAACTGGAGGATGAAGGTGTGGCCAAGGACGAACAGTCCGCGCTGGCCAAGGCCTTCGCCACCGCGCGTATGCGGGACAGCGTGGCCTTGGGCCGCAGCATCCTGGGCGGAAACGGCATCGTGACTGACTATGAGATGGCCAAGATTTTCGCCGACGCCGAGGCCATCTACTCCTACGAGGGCACGGCCGAGATCAACACCCTGGTGACGGGACGGGCCATCACCGGCATCTCGGCCATCGTCTAACCGGGCGGGTGCATCGCAGCCGCGCCAAGGCCCGTGGCGGGTGCACCGCTGCCGCGCCAAGGCCCGCGGCGGGTTTGGCTAGGGCGGGCCGGGCAGGGGTAGCAGGATGGACGGGCGGAGGTCCAGGACGAACTGCAGGGGATTGACGTAGGCCTCTCCTTCCCGGACTCCCCAGTGCAGGCACTGTGCAGCCGTGCAATGCCCTGGTGCGGCAGTTCCGATCACTTGGCCGGCAGCCACGGCGGAGCCCGCGGCCAGCGTGCTGTCCACCGGTTCGAAACTGCTCCGCCGCCCGCCGCCGTGGTCGATGGTGATCACGGGTCGGTCCACCACCATCCCCACGAAACTGACCGTTCCTGCCGCGGGGGACATCACCTGCATTCCAGCGCCAAAGTCCAGGTCCACGCCACGGTGCCCGCTGAGCCAGGGTTTGGGCGGCGGATCGAAACCCCGCAGCACCCTTGGCCGTGGTGCAAGCGGCCACCGCCAGGAAGGCCGGGCACCCGCTCCGGAAGCCGCCGTCGTCCTCTCCTGCAGGTTGACAGCCGCCCGGACCGGGGACGCTTGGTTCACGTCTGCCGCGCTGTACTGGGACGCCGGACCCTGGAATGCCGGGCCGGGGGAGGCCACGGACGCCGGGAGCAGCAGGAGTGCGGCCAAAAGGACGGGTGCTTTCATGCCTTCAGCCTGCCCCGATTGGCCCCGCTGCCGGCAGGGTCCGTGACGGCTATGTGGACAACGTCCGGCCCTGTTCGCCTGTCCGGCGGGCAGGGGCGCCTGTAGTACACTTGATGGAGCAGTTTGCTGCGCCCTCAACGCTTCCCGTCCCAGTGGTTCACCCCGCGGTGTGCCGCCATGTCCGGGTTCGCGTCGGCACATCTCATTCAGGAGTGTGGGGGAGCGGTGGCTGACTACGCGCATCCGGCCCTCCGGCAGCCAACGCTCCCGGCGTTGTCCATGGAGGATCGTGCTTCCTGCGGTCAGGCTTTCGGCCTGATGGGAAGAACGGGGGATGCCAGGAGCACGGCCCGTCCGGGCCACGCTAATCAACCGTCAACTATTGGCAGGGTAAGAAGCCCCCGGGTTTTCTCATGAATGACCTGCCGGAAAATAAGGAGCGTCGGAATGCCCGTCGTAACCATGCGCCAGCTGCTCGACAGCGGCGTCCACTTTGGACACCAGACCCGCCGTTGGAACCCGAAGATGAAGCGCTTCATCTTCACCGAGCGCAACGGCATCTACATCATCGACCTGCAGCAGTCGCTGTCCTACATC
>Ga0308169_10001803_pt1 | contig 23852 bp, 22 predicted proteins | sample PhyBR1_2_FD_202139 | JGI IMG/M metagenome (GOLD analysis project Ga0308169, IMG submission 202139) | Phyllosphere microbial communities from UC Gill Tract Community Farm, Albany, California, United States - DLSLSB.R1 | ecosystem: Host-associated > Plants > Phyllosphere > Unclassified | place...
CGGGAGGGAGAGTGCGACGAGTCGATGCGAGCGAGCGTGTAAAAGCTGGGCCGCAGCAGGATGAGGTCGTGCGGGCGGTCGAGCTGCGAAAGGGAAGAAGAGTCAGGCCGGAGGTCGAGGAGAGGGAGGAGGGAGAGGGAGGGAGCGAGACGAGCGCACCTCGTGACCGTCGCCCACCAGCTGCACCGACATAGTCAAGCTCGTGCTAAACACCCTCGAGCTGTCGATGCCGACCCAGGCCCGAGCGAGCTGCCGCCTCGCGCCGAGAACATTTTGCAGAGCGAGGACGAGGGCGGGCAGAGGCGGGGCGAGGCGAGAGGGGTGCGCAAGCTGGGCGCAAGTCAAGCTGCGAGGTGCTGGTGCATGCTCGACGTGCCTCGCGAGTCGGGAGGCGAGGCGAGTGGTGGGAAAGAGGCCAAGAGGCGAGAGCGACCGCCTCGTCGAGCCGCCGTCGCTCTCCGCCTCGACCCACCCGAGCCGAGCTGCCATGCTGCGCCGAGCTGCACTCAGAGCTGCTCTCTACAGCATCCCGCCCCGCACCGGCTCCACCAGCGCCCGCGCCCTCCGCCACTCCTCCCCCTCCTCGCCATCTTCATCTCTCCCGCCTCTGCGACGCACCCTCGCCACTGCAGCTCCCGACCTCCAGCCCTACGACACCCTCGTCATCGGTGCAGGCCATGCAGGCTGCGAGGCGGCAGCTGCGAGCGCGCGCAGCGGCGCCAGGACCGCCTTGATCACTCAGTCGCTCGACACGGTCGGCGGTGCGTCCACCTTCCGCTCCTCCTTGATCGCTCGCGCTCTGGCTGACTCTGAGATCACTCCTGCAGAGATGAGCTGCAACCCGAGCTTCGGCGGTGCGTCGCTCTCGCCCCTCTCGCCCCTCTCACCCTGCTCCTTCCGACGCTGACCTCCCTCTCTCGCGCTCGCAGGCATCGGCAAGGGCACGCTCGTGCGCGAGGTCGACGCGCTCGACGGCCTGTGCGGCAAGATCTGCGACAAGGCGGGCATCCAGTTCCACGTGCTCAACAAGAGCAAAGGGCCAGCTGTTCATGTGCGTCGCCCAGTCCTCGTCTCGACGCGCTCATTCTTCGGCCTGTCGCCGGCTTGTGGCGCCTCGTGCTGATTCTCGGTGTCGCACGCTCGCAGGGCTACCGCGCCCAGATGGACCGCAAGATCTACAAGCACGAGATGCAGAACGTCCTGAGCAACTACCCCAACCTCGACATCCGCAAGGCCGCCGTCCAGGACATCGTCCTCTCGCCGCCGGTCGATGGCGACCTGCTCAACCCGGGCCGGAAGGTCCTCGGCCTGCGGCTCGACACGGGCGAGGTCGTGCCGTGCAAGTCGGTCGTCATCTGCACCGGGACCTTCCTCGGCGGCGAGCTGCACATCGGCCAGGACATCATCCCCTTCAAGGGCCGCATCAACGAGCAGTCGGCGCACGCCCTGTCCGACTCGTTGCGCGAGGCCGGCTTCGAGCTCGGCCGCCTCAAGACGGGCACGCCGCCTCGGCTCGCCAAGTCGAGCATCAACTTCGACGGCCTCGGCGAGCAGAAGGGCGACCTCCCCGCCAAGCCCTTCTCGTTCCTGACCGACCGCGTCGCCAACGAGGACAACCAGGTGTCGTGCTTTCAGACGTCGACGAACGAGGCGTCGCACAAGATCGTGCGCGACAACATCCACAAGTCGGTGCACGTGCGCGAGACGATCAAGGGTGCGCCGCCTCTCCTCCCCTTCGCTCGCTCGAGTCGTCGTTCTGTATGATGGGTCGGTCCAGGGGCTGCGCGCTGACGCTTCCTCTCCCTTTGCAGGTCCTCGCTACTGTCCGTCGATCGAGTCCAAGGTCCTTCGGTTCGGCGACAAGCTCGGCCACACCGTCTGGCTCGAGCCCGAGGGCTACGACTCAGGTGCGTCCTGACTTCTTCTGCGCGCGCTGCCGAGCAGACCGAGCGACCGGCTGACGAGAGCGAGGACGCGCCCGCAGACCTCATCTACCCGAACGGCATCTCGATCACGCTTCCCGCCGAGAACCAGCTCGAGCTGCTGCGCACGATCCCTGGACTCGAGAACGTCGACATGGTCCAGCCGGGCTACGGCGTCGAGTATGACCACATCGACCCTCGCGAGCTCAAGCGTGCGTCCCTCTCTCTCTCTCTCCCTCGCCTTCCTGCACCCAGCCTCAGCCAGCCGTGCTGACTCGCCCTCACCGATCATGCAGATACTCTTGAGACGAAGCGCATCTCGGGCCTGTTCCTCGCCGGCCAGATCAACGGCACGACCGGCTACGAGGAGGCGGCGGCGCAGGGCGTCCTCGCCGGCATCAACGCCGGCTGCGCCGCGCAGGGCAAGGAGCAGCTCGTTCTCAGCCGTGCAGATGGCTTCATCGGCGTCCTCGTCGACGACCTCGTCACCAAGGGCGTCAACGAGCCTTGTGCGTCTCGCCGCCTCACCCCTCGCTTCTTCTGCCTCTGAGAGCATCTCTTGACTCCCTCGCCCCTCGCTCGCAGACCGCATGTTCACCTCTCGGTCCGAGTACCGCGTCTCGCTGCGTGCCGACAATGCCGACCTGCGCCTGACGGCCAAGGGTCGCGACGTCGGCGTCGTTGGCTCGGCTCGGTGGGCCGCCTTCGAGTCGACTCAGCGCGACATCGAGGACGGCATCGAGCTCATGGAGAAGATGGAGATGCCGCCCGACTGGTGGGTGCGCAAGGGGTTCGAGGTGAGGAGGGACGGGCAGAAGAGGAGGTGCGTCCGCTGTTCTGCCTTTCCTCGCTCCCCCTCCCGAGGCTGACGCAATGCTCTCCCTGCAGCGCCTTCGACCTTCTGCACTACAAGGACGTCGATATCGACCGACTCGTCGCTCACGTGCCCGGCCTCGACGCCCTGTCGCCTCGCACGCTCGAGCGCATCGGGATCGCCGGCAAGTGCGTCGCGCTCTCTCCTCCTTCCTCGCTTCCTCTTCCTCTGGTTCAAGCTGACATGCCTTCCTCGTGCGCTCGCAGGTACAAGCAGCACATCCTGCGCCAGACGCACGACATTGCGCTCTTCCTGCGCGACGAGAACCTCGTCATCGACTCGACTGTCGACTACGACGCCATGCCCGGCATGAGCCACGAGGTGCGACAGCGGCTCAAGGACGCACGGCCTACTACCCTGGTACGTGCACTCTCTCTCTCTCTCTCCTGACCGCGAGCTCGCCCTGTCTTGGCGCGCGAGGCTGACCCTGTCCAACGTGCTCTGCTCGCAGGGCCAGGCCAAGCGTCTCGAGGGCGTCACGCCCGCCTCGCTCGCTTGCCTCATGAAGTACGTGCGCAACGGTGCTGCACGACGCGCCGAGCTCGACGCAGCGACGCTCGCCTCGTCGTCGACGACAACCGACGGGCCCTCGGCGCGGCTCGGGCTCTAGACGGAGAGGGTGGACCTAGACTGGGTGTACGAGACGGCCTGTTGTAGCCTTACGCATCGCACTGCAACTGCACCTCTTTCACGAGTCGGTTCGTCGTCGCTCGACCAGCTTCTCGGTGTCGGTGTCGAGGCGAGTCGAGGAGGTGCGAGCGGCTGTCGAGGCGCAGCAGTCGCTCCTCGGCCGCTGCGTGCGCTCGACTGAGAGTGTACTGTAGCTTGAGTTGCACGCCAAGCCGCTCTGCTGCAGCACGAAAGAGACAAGGCTCGCGCCCGGGTTGCCTCCGCGCGAGGTTCCACCGACCGCGCGAACCCTCCTCGGTCCTCGTCCTCCCGCTCACTCAGAGGCTTGCGTGTGCTCTCCACCAGCACCAGCTCTACTCTCTCCGCCCCGTCGACCTCGCCCCGGCAGCAAGGTGCCACCACCTCGACTCGACGCACCCCGCCTCGTCGTCCTCACCCACCGGCTCGATTCCCAGCGCCTCGCTCTCCTCAAGCCCCTCGTGCGTCCTCGTTCACGCTCTCGATCGCTCTGTGGAGCCAGTCCAGCCGCCTGCACAGCAGCTGACTCCTCGCCCGACCCTCCCCGCCGCGCAACCTTCGCCGACGGCGTGCCACCCGCAGCTCGTCGCGCTCACGCCGCTTGCCTCGGGCCGCCCGCCGACTCGCCTTGCAGCAGACTACACAAGTAGTTCACCAAGGTGCGTGCCTCTCTCTCCTACCGTGCGCGACGCCGAGGGCACACGAGCCTGACTTGGCGATTGAGAGCTTCCCCAGACCAGCTCGTCGCGTCCGCCTCGCCTCGCCCGCCCTCTTTGGACGCCCAGCGACGACTGCAACAAGCTCTCCAGCCTTCGACAGCTCGACTCGAGCCGCGCTAGACCGCCGCCAGCCCGCACCTCGCCCTCTCCTCCCCCATTCACGGGTCAACCTTCCCTCAACCCGTCCCCCCGCTCCCTCCCCTCCGCCCCGAGCGCACCAGCTCGACATGCAGGACGCCGACACCACCCTCTACTCGACTTTCCCGCCCACCTCGTTCGCCGCCGCCGCCGGAGCAGCCGCCCCGCCTCCACCGAGCGCTGCCACCGGGAGCTCCGTCGCGCCTGCCGATCTTGGCACGGGCGCAAACGGCACGGCCGACTTCGAGGCCATCAAGCGCTCGTTCGAGGGCGCAGGACGCGCGCCTGCCGGCGCCGCTGGCGCCCCTTCGAGCAATGGCGCCGCGCCCGCACTCGGCGGACCGGGCGCCGCTGGAGGCGGTGCAGCAGGCCCCGCCGGCGTGCACTCGGCTGCGCCCTACCAGGACGTTTACGCCGCCGCCGGCATGGCGCCCAACGGCATGTACGGCCCGCCGTTCGGCGCGCACCCGCCGCCGCCGTTCATCCCGGGCCAGCAGCAGCAGCAGGCGTCGACGAGCAACGGCGCAGGCCCGCCGATGCCGCCGCCCAACGCCGGCGCCTTCTCGAACGCGACGTCGCCCTACCTCGGCCACGCCGTGCCGCACATGAACGGCGCCGGCCTCAACGGCGGGCCCGTCCCCCTCCCCTTCGGCTCGCCGCTCCCTCCCTCGGCAGGCCTCAGCATGGTCGGCGGGCCCGGCCCGCTCTCGCACCCGCACTCGCACGCCCAGCCTTACGCCGGCTCGGCGTTCGACCCGACGCCGGCGTCGCCCAACCCGTACGGCGGGCCGCCCGCACCTGGCGGCGCGCCGTTCGGCTCGCCTGGGCCCGGCGCATTCGGCGGGCTCGGCATCGGTAGCCCGTACCTCGGCATGGGCATGAGCCCCATGCTCGGCGGCATGGGTAGCCCGCAGATGGGCGGCGCCGGCTTCGCGCCCATGGCGTACCCGATCGGCGGCGCGCAGGCCATGAGCGGCATGAGCGCGACGCAGACTCCCTCAGTGCGTCCTCTCCCTCTTCCTGATCCCTCTCCTGATCGTGCGCGCTCCTAGCTGACGCTCTCAACCTTGTCTGCAGACTCGCACCGTCTACGTCGGCAATCTGCCGTCGGACGCCTCGGTCGACGAGCTCCTCTCGCAGGTCCGCTTCGGCCCGATCGAGAGCATCCGCATCCTGCCCGAGAAGAGCTGCGCCTTCATCTCGTTCCTCGACCCGAATACGGCCGCCGCCTTCCACTCGGACGCCCTCATGCGCAAGGTCCGCCTCCACGACCACGACCTCAAGATCGGCTGGGGGTGCGTCCCCTCCTCCTCTCTTGCTCTCGATCCTCCTGCCGCACCTGCTGACTCCCGACGTCGTCCTCTTCCGCTCGCCTGCAGCAAACCGAGCGCCGTCTCGGCCAACGTCCTCGCCGCCGTCCAGCAGTCGGGCGCGACCCGCAACGTCTACCTCGGCAACCTCGACGAGGAGGTGACGGAGCAGACCCTGCGCGACGACCTCTCTCGCTTCGGCCCGATCGACCAGGTCAAGATCGTGCGTGACAAGAACATCGGCTTCGTCCACTTCCTCTCGATCGCGACCGCCATCAAGGTCGTCCAGAACCTGCCGCAGGAGCCCGGCTGGGTCGGCCGCCGCGTCGCCTACGGCAAGGACCGCACGGCGTACGTCCCCAAGAACCAGCACCAGCAGCAGCAGCACAACATGGCGGCGGCGGCGATGGGCAGCATGGCTGCGACGTACGGCGGCTTCGGCGGGCTCGGGTTCGGCAGCCCCAACATGGGTCAGTCACGCTTTCTCCTCCTCGCCCTCCTCTCTCCTCGCACCTCGAGCTCTTGCTGACGTGACGTCGAGCTCGCGCGCAGGCTACGTCCAGAACGGCGACCCGAACGCGCAGCCGGGCAACCGCACCATCTACCTCGGCGTGCGTCCGCTTCCCCTCCCGCGCACGTCTCTCGCAGGCTCGATGGCTGACGCTCGGCCCGCAGAACATCCACCCCGAGGTCACGGCCGAGGAGATCTGCAACATCATCCGCGGCGGCATCCTGCAGCAGATTCGCTACATCCCGGACAAGCACATCGTGCGCTCGCTCCCCTTCTCCCTCGCTCCCTCCCCCCTGCCGCCCTGTCGCTGACCCTGCCGCCCGCCGTCCCTCGCAGTGCTTCGTCACGTTCGTCGACCCGCACTGCGCGCTCGCCTTCTACCAGACGGCGTCGTTCCAGGGCATCGCGCTGCACAACCGGCGGCTCAAGGTCGGCTGGGTGCGTCCGACTCTCCCTCTCGCGCGCGCGCTCGATCCTGCCGCTGAAGCAACTCCTGACTCTCCTCTTTGCGCTCGCAGGGTAAGCAGTCGGGCCCGACATCGCCGGGCATCGCCATGGTCGTCCAGGCCGGCGGCTCTCGCAATGTCTACGTGCGTCTCGTCCCCCCTCGTCCCCTAGTCGGCTCTCGGCTGAGCGAGCGAGCTGACTCGTGCGGCACCTGCAGGTCGGCAACATCGAGGACTTCGAGGCGTACGACGAGGACAAGCTGCGCAAGGACTTTGGCGAGTACGGCGAGATCGAGCTCGTCAACTTCTTGAAGGAGAAGCAGTGCTGCTTCGTCAACTTTACCAACATCACCAACGCCGTGCGTCGCTCGTTTTCTTTACCTCTCTCTCTTTCCTGCCTGCGAGCGCGAGACGTTGAGCTGACGGGCGCCGTCTCGTCGCAGATCAAGGCGATCGAGGGCATCAAGCAGCACCCGGACTACGCCAAGCTCAAGATCTCGTACGGCAAGGACCGCTGCGGCGGCGCGCCGCGCCAGTTCCGCGGCTTCGACCTGCGCAACCAGCAGCGCCCGCATGGACAGCAGCAGGGACAGGACGGCTCGGTCAACGGCAGCGGGTTCCCGCGCTCGCCGTTCACGGACCCGCTGTCGTTCCCGACGACGCCGCTCCAGGCCGACCAGCTGCACCTCGCCGAGGGAGGCGAGCCGTCGTCGCCGCACCTGCCCGAGATCGGCGCGCTCGTCCTCGACGAGGAGGCCGCCGTCGCCGCGACGGGTCAGTCGCCGCCGGCCTGAGCGAGCCGCCTTCGCCCTCCCCTCCTCGCACCGACCTCTACTTTCGCCATGTCCGTCCGCCCGACCAACTAGTCGGCTTTCGCCCTTCGCCTTCGCCCCTTTCCTTCGTCTTTCGCCCTCGGCCGAACCTCGTCGTCGGCCTTGGCCCCCACTCGCTCTCTCGCAAACTCGCCATCGTTCCGCGGACACTCGACTCTTTCGCCTCGCCGTCTCTCTGCATCCTCGTCCCCTCGTCGCTCTCTGCCTTAGCTCCCTCCCCCTCCGTGGATCCACCCTCGCGCGCGCGTTTATTCTCCCTCTTGGGTCGCGCCAAAAGTGGCAGCAGTGCAACTCGTTCTCGTCGTCGTCGTCCACCTGACTACAGGCGAGCCCTTGCGAGCGTCTGAGAGAGCGGCAGCTAAGCGCGGGTCGAAAGTGCGCGGAGCAGCTCCCCCACTCACTGGGTCGGCGAGCCGGCCGGCCGCTCGCCGTCGTCGCCCTTGGTCCCGCCTCGCTCTTCCTCTACCACCGCTCCACCCACCGAGCAGCGCACACCAGCATGCCGTCGCAGTCGAGCAAGCCGACCGAGCGGCTCCAGCAAGTGTCGCAGCACCTCGCGCCGTCTTCCCCACCTCGCTCCTCCACTCGACCACCGGCCGCCTTTCGCTGGCGCCCTGCGCTCCCCGCCGACCTGCCCGTGTGGCACACGCCCCTGAACCCCATCACCTTCCTCCTCAAGGCCGCCCTCATCCGCCCCGACCACCCTGCGCTCGTCCACTCGGGTCGAGCAGGCGGCGGCGTGTCGTGGTCCTACTCGCAGTGGGCAGAGCGCGTCGCCCAGCTCGCCTACGCCCTGCACGCTCGAGGCCTCGGCGAGGGCGACCGCGTCTTTGTCCTCGGGCCCAACGTCCCGTTCGTCGCCGACGCGCTTCAAGCCGTCCCAGCCGCCAAAATGGCCCTCGTCGTCGTTAACACGCGCCTTTCCGCGCCCGAGATCGAGTTCCTCGTCAAGGACAGCGGCACCAAGCTCATCCTCGTCGACGAGTCGCTCGTCGACCTGCTCCCCAAGGACGTCGTCGAGTCCGGGCGGGACAAGGGCGCAAAGGTCCAGGTCGTGCGGTGCGCCGACACGGGCAAGGCCGACGACCCGTACGAGCAGCTCCTGCGCGAGGGCGCACAGTACGACGAGAAGCTCGGCGGCAAGGAGTGGGCCGGGCTTGAGTTCCACCGCGACGAGGAAGCGACGATCGCCATAACGTGTGCGTTCGCTCGTTCCCTCTCCCTCTCCCTCTCCCTCTCTTTCTCTTTCTCTCTCGCCGTCGTTCCTAACTCAAGCTCCATCCTCCCTGCAGACACGAGCGGCACGACGTCTCGGCCGAAGGGCGTGGAGCTCACGGCCCGAGGCTGCTACCTCGCCGCCATCGCCAACGCCGTCGAGTCGCGCCTCACGGACAGTTCGAGCTTCCTGTGGACGTTGCCTTTTTTTCACGTAGTCGGCTGGTGCTTCCCCTGGAGCACGACGATGGCCATGTGCACCCAGATGTGCCTGCGCTCGATGGACTACGACCTCATCTGGCAGGAGTTCCTCCACGGCGGCGTCACGCACTACAACGCCGCTCCGACCGTGTGCGTCTCCTCTCTCCTCGTCTCCTTCTCTCTGCCTTCTCCTGAGCGAGCCAGACCCGGAGATCCTCGCCTCGCCGATTTTGAGAAGGTCCCGCCGCTGACTCGGCCTCGCTCCCTCGCTCGCAGCCAGATCGCCATCGTCGGGCACCCGAAGGCGCGCAAGCTCGACAAGCCGCTGCTGGCGACGATCGCCGGCGCTGCGCCGACGGCGACCCTCATCGAGCAGCTCGAGAAGCTCGGGATCACGGTCGTGCACGGTCCGTCTGCGCGCAAACCTCTCTCGACTCGCTCAAGCTTGCATCAGCTCGCCGATCTCCTGCTGACGGTCTTGTACACGCGCACGCAGTGTACGGCACGTCCGAGGTGTACGGCCCGATGACGAGGACCGTGCGTCTGAGCCCTTCCTTCCTTCATCTCCTTCCTCGCCTCGTCCCGCTCGCTCGCGCACACCATTTTCGGGCTCCTCTCCTGACTCTCATGCCTCGCACCGCTCGCAGTACTACGTCGACCGCGCCTCGCCGCACTACTACCGCGACATGGCCAAGCAGGGCCACTCGTTCCTCACCGCCGACGACATCCGGGTCGTGCGCCTCACGCCCGAGGGCGAGCCGCCGACGACCGACCTCACCGAGACCGAGCCCGACGGTCAGGAGGTCGGCGAGATCGTCCTGCGCGGCAACTTGGCCATGAAGAGATACTTCAGGAACGAGGAGGCGACCAAGAAGGCGTTCGCCGGCGGCGCTTATCACACGGGCGACCTCGCTCGGCGCTACCCGGACGGCACGTTCGACATTGTCGACCGCGCAAAAGGTGCGTCCCTGCTCTTCTCACGCTCTCCTTCTTCGTCCTCCCGCTCTCGAGCTTCCCGCTGACTCGGCGTGGCTGTGCGCAGACTTTATCATCTCGGGCGGCGAGAACATCTCGTCGTTGGCGGTCGAGAGCGCGCTCGCTGCGCACGAGGACGTGTTCGAGTGCGCCGTCGTCGGCAGGAAGCACGAGAAGGTCCGTCTCTTGTCTTCTCCCTCCCTCCCTCCCTCCCTCCCTCTCTCCCTCTCGAGCGGGCTCGACTGATTCGCTGCGCTCTCGCTCGCAGTGGGGCGAGCGTCCACATGCATTCTGCGTCCTCAAGCCGACGTCCAAGTGGCACGGCAAGCACGCCGAGTTCGAGGCTGCCGTCAAGGCGGCGCTCCGAGGCAAGATTAGCGCGTTCGCCATCCCCGAGTGGATCGAGGTCGTCAAGCTCGAGGACCTGCCCAAGACGTCGACCGGAAAGAGTGCGTCCTCGTCCATCTCGCGCGCTACGAATCCCTGCCTCCCCTCCCCGATTCTCCCTCTCCCATTCCCTCTTCGCTCTCCCTCCTCGGCCTTGCTCGTCTCTCCCTCGCCCTCTCGCTCTCGGTGCGAGATGAGCAAAAGAGCATTGCTGACGCTCGCAACTGCCGCACGCAGTCCAGAAGGTCGCCCTGCGAGAGCGAGTCAAGAAGCTCTCGCAGTGAGCGCAGCTCTCGGCTCGCGCCTCGAAAAGAATGATCAACAAGTAGTGCACTGCATCTGTATATCGCTACTGCAATGGCCATCCCCTCCTGCTCGCTCACTGTCCTGGCGCCTTGTCGTGCTTGACGAGGTCCGTGCGGCCCGCGAAGACATCGTGAGCCGGCGGCAGGTGCTGCTGCGAGTGCGCGACGGCCTCGACCTTCTCGAGAACGCGCAGAATGTTGCCTGTCGGCGAGAGAGAGAGAGCGTCGTCGTCAGTGCTTGCGGCGAGCAGGAAGTGCGAGAGCGAGAGCGAGAGGACGCACCGCTCGTCAGGCCCTTGATCTCCTCGTCGGTCCAGCCGCGCTTGATGAGCTCGGCGATGAGGTTCGGGTACTTGCTCTGCGGGGAAAGGGGCAGAGTCAGCGAGAGAAGCGCAGGGAGGAGAGCTGCAGCGAGCGAGACGCACCGTGTCTTCGAGCCCCTCGGGGACCGCCTCGATCCCGTCAAAGTCGCTGCCGATGCCGACGTGCTCCCTGCCGGCGAGCTTGCCGATGTAGTCGGCGTGATCGGCCATGGCCTCGACGTCGGCGCGCCGACTCTCGCTGCCGGGGAACTCGCTGACGAACGACGGCGAGAAGTTGAGCATGACGACGCAGTCGCCCGAGGGGACGGCCTTGTCGACCTCGCCCGAGTCGGCGCCCCAGCCTCGGCCGCGCTCGCCGTCGTGCGACAGGTTGAACGTGCCGCGGCGCGCCGGGTCGATCGAGCCGATGCGGCGCAGGATCGAGTCGGGGACGTTGCGCACGACGTCGTGCACGCCGCGCGCGTTCGAGTGCGAGAAGATGGGCGGCGCGACCGAGTGCGACAGGACGTCCGACGCCGTCTTGGGGTGCGTGTGCGACAGGTCGAGGGCCATGCCGAGGCGATTGGCCTCGCGCACAAAGGCGAGGCCGAAAGGCGACAGGCCGTCCCAGAGCGGACCGAGCGGCGCGCTCTGCGAGCCGCACGAGTCGGCGACGGCGCTGTGACACGTGTGCGTGAGCGTGACGTAGCGCACGCCGAGGTTGAAGTAGGTGCGCAGGGTCGACAGCGACGAGCCGAGCTGGTGCCCGCCTTCGACGCCGAGCATGCCGCCGATCTTGCCGCGCTTCATGGCGCGGCGCCAGGCCGAGACGGTCGGCGTGAACTCGAGGTCGGCCGAGTACTTGTCGATGAGGAGGCGGGCCGTGTCGATCTGCTCGAGCGTGTCGCGCACCCGGTGCGAGGGCGACGTGAAGTTCGAGTCGGCGTCGATCGGGAAGCCGACGTCCTCGGGGCAGGGGACGAAGACCGAGTGGAAGCTGCGGGGCGAGTGCGAGAGGTCAGCCTTGTCGAACCAGAGAGAGAGCTAGGGAGTGAGAGGAAGGGAGACGCACAAGCCTCCGACTCGACCCTGCCTGAGCCTCGGGAGGTCGACCTGGCCGCGAGTCTGCTTGGTGAGGTCGAACGCCTCGAGGTCGTTGGCGTAGTACCACCGAGCGAGGATAGCGAGGTCAATGTGCCCATCTGCGCGCCAGAGTGAGGTCAGCGTGAGCTCTCAGCGGGCGGGACGTGGGCGAGCGAGGACGAGGCCGAGGGACGCACCGATGACAGGGGCCTGGTCCATCAGAGCGAGTGCGCGCGCATGTGGATCCTTTGGGAGCGGCTTGATAATCCGCTTGAGCGAGCTGGCCCACTCGCCCACCGTGTCGAGCTGTGTCGGGGTCGAGCTGATGACGGCGAGGGCGATGAGGACGAGTACGGCGACGACGCGGTCGAGGCGGAGGCGGACGAGCGGCTGTGCTGGTGCGAGGCGCTGTGCTGCAGAGTCTGGCGGAAGACCACGCATCTCGAGCGGTCGTGAGAGCGTGAAGCGGTGCGACGAGGCGAGAGTGGACCTCGGCCGAGGTGGGGACGACGGCTCCTCGCCGCTCGACGCCGGCGAGCTGCGCAGGATGCTTCACTCTCTCATTCGTTCGTAGAGAGCTCACTCGTGCTCGGGAGCGAGATTGCGAGGCGATCTGGTACTGCAGAGGCGAAGAGGCGAGGGTCCAAGACTACGACGGCGAGGAGAGGAGGGCGGAACGAGGTGAGGGAGGGGAAGGGGTGTACATGGGCGCAGAGAGGGCTCGTGCGTCGTGGGAAGAGGGAGATGGGAAGGCGCAGGAGAACGAGGTGGGGCTCAGACCGAGAAGAAGGGCTGCTCGTTCTGCGGACGGCGGGCTCGTTCAGTCAGTGAAGCGCGCGCAGAGACCGCTTCTTCGGCGAGAGAGAAAACAAGAGACGCACATCCTGCTTTTGCTGCTGCTGCTGCTGCTGGCCGTACCCGGTCGGCTGGTTGAACTGCGTCGGCGCCTGGTAGTTGCCCGTGACACTCCCGAACGGGTTGAGCGGCTTTGCGAGCCCGGTCTGCTGCGGCTGCATAGGCCCGACGCCCTGCTGCACCTGCTGCCCAGTCTTCTGCTGCCACACGGGGACGCGTGCCGAGCCGACGTTGCCGAACGTGTCGACGCCGCTCTCGCGCCCGCCGGCGAGCATGCGCGCGAGCTCGCCGTGCTTCTCGTCGCCCGTCGCCTTGTAGCGCGTGCCGCCGCCGGTGCGCTGCGGCTGCTGCGGTTCGGGTGCGGGAGCAGGTGCGGGCGCGGGCTGGAACGACGACTCGAAGCCGGTCTGCTGCTGCTGCTGCTGAGGAGGGCGAGGACGACGGTGGCGGGGCGGCAAAGGCGGCGAAGGGGTTGTTGGCGCCGAAGCCCGTCGGCTGGGCCTGGATCGGCTGCTGCTGCTGCTGTTGGGCCTGCTGCTGAGCGTACATCATCTGCTGCTGCCGCAGGTAGTCGTCGTACGCCTGCTGCTGCTGGTACTGCGCCTGCATCGCCTGCTGCTGCTGCTGGTACATGAGCTGCTGCTGCTCTTGCTGTGTGCGAGTACGGTGGCGAGGACGAAGGTCAGCAAGGGTGCGCTCGAGCGGCGCAGACGAGCTTCGAGATGTCGAAACGGACGCACCTGACGTTGAAGCTCGAGGAGCTGCTGCTGCCGCATGTACTCCTGCATCTGCTGCTCCTGCTGCGCCTGGTACGGGTTGAAGCTCATCCACCCGGTCTGCATCGGCTGCTGCGTCGGCGCGTCCATGTCGATCAGGGCGTTGGACCTGCGCACAGAACGAGTCGAGCACTGGGCGTCAGGAACTAGGCCACAAGGTCCTGGCTAGACGCCGATGAGCTCGAGAGGGAGAGGCGACGCACCGCTGCTGCTGCTCGTCAAAGAGGTTGCCGTCGGCGTTGGCCGCCAACGCGCGCTGTCTGCGCTCCTCCTCCTCGCGACTGAGCCGCATCGCCTCCTCGAGCTCGTTGTCGGCCTTGCCCCGACGCGCCTCGTCCTCGGCCGAGCGCTTGCTCGCCTCGATCGCCGCCTGCAGGTCGTCGTCGGCGCCGCCGTTGCCCGTCGGGTTGGGCGACGCGCGCGACGGTCGCTCGCGCTCGCGCTCCGACTTCTGGCCTGCCATGCGGTCGCGCATGTCCTTGCGCGAGGCGCGCTGCGACCGCATGCGCTTCTCGTCGAGGAGGAGGCTCGTGATGTCCTTGGCCTTTTGGCGGACTGCGAGCGGGCGAGACAGGGGTCAGCTCTCTGCGCGCCGCTCGTGTAGGCTCGAGTAGATCGAGGAAAAGCGAATGCGAGACGCACCGTTTGCGCCCTGGTCCTTCCCGGTCTCGTCGACGTACTGGAACTCCTTGAGCGTCTTGACGATGTAGATGTTCTCGCTGCGCGCGCACAGGCTCGTGTCAGCACGTCGAGCACGAGTAGAAGGGCACGTCTTGGCGAGAGGGAGCGCACCGGAAGTACTGGACAACGTTGTCGCTGCCGGCGTGGAGGATGTAGTCGAGGACGGTGAGCGACTTGAAGACGTGGCGCCAGTTCTTGCCCTTGTCGTTGAGGCGCTTGTCGAGCATCTCGATGATCTCGACAAAGTCGGTCCTGCGCACGTGCAGGAGGATGGTCGAGGAGGAGACGGGGTCGAGTGGGGCGAGAGGTCAGCCGAGGCGCGAGGCGCAGGAGGTGAAGCGAAGGGCGAACGCACTGGTTGTAGGTCATCTGGGCGATCTCGGCCATCCTGCACGGGCGAGCATGGTCGTACAGAGTCAGCGACAGCGCTTGTTCGGCTCGACGAGCAGGTCAGAGCGAGGGAGGGAAGGAGAGGCGCACTGAGTTCCGCTCGGCCCCCACGGATCGTTCGAGGTGGCATCGCGGATCTTGACCTGGGTATCAGAGTAGCCCTTGACCGAGTTCTTGGCAACCCTGCGCGCGCGAGACGAGGGGTCAGTCGAGTGACCTCGGGCGACGAGGTGGTGGGAGGAGGGGGGACGAGAGGGACGAGGGACAACGTACCGCATGACGGTCTTGCCCATGCCCTGGATTCCCGACATGGCTGCTGGAGGGCTCGAGGAGGCGACGGACGGTACAGCTGGAGGAGGGAGCGAGGCGCGAGTCGGGTCGGGCGATCAAAGGGACGAGGCGGTGTCGACTCGGGGGCGCGGCTGCGGCTGCTGCAGAGGGCGGGTGCGGGTGCTTGTTGCGGTGCTGGCTGTACTGGAGAGCTGTGCGAGGCTCTGGCGCGGTGTCGTGGCGGGCGAGGCGGTGCTGAGGTGCGAGAGCCGAGGGCCGGACGAGGAGGGGAGGTCGCTCGAGGTGACGACGGCTCGGGCAGAGGTGCGAGGCGCGCGACTTGCGAGGCGACGAGTCTGTCGGCTGTGTCGAGAGCGAGGCTCAGGCGAGGTGTTGGGTGCTCAGTCGGAGCCGTGAGCGAGTGTGGACGGTTGCTGCGAGCGGGCGAGCGATTGGAGCGGGTTACGCAGGGGAGGGGCCAGACCGCTGGCGAGGGCGACTTGGCGAGCGAGCGGGCGCAAAGTGGGGCGGCCGCCTGCCGTCCCCGCAGCCGCGAGCTCGAGGTCGGTCTCGCGCTCCTCCTCCTCCTCCTCCTTCCTCGCTCACCACCTCGTCGAGCTCTCTGCTCGGCTGCTAGATCTCGCTCTCAACCACCAGCCAGCACCGCCTCGAGTCGTCGACCATGGGCAGTGCGTCGCCCGCTCCCCTCTCCGCCTTGCACCGCCCCCGCACTCCGCTGACCCTTGACGCTCACCTCCCGCCCTCTCAACCACGCTCTTCCGCCGCGCAGAGCACATCCTCAACGACCCCAAGACGGCCATCTCCGACTCGCTCAAAGGCCTCGCCTTCCTCAACCCCAACGCCGAGCTGTACGACTCGACCCTCCTCCTCCGCTCGCCGGCCAAGGACCGCGTCCACCTCCTGTGCGGCGGCGGCGGCGGCCACGAGCCCGCCCATGCCGCCTTTGTCGGCGACGGCATGCTCAGCGCCGCCGTCAGCGGCCAGGTCTTTGCGTCGCCCAACGCCGCCCAGGTCGAGAAGGCCCTCGCGCGCCTCTCGCTCGCACAGGGCACCCTCATCGTCGTCAAGGTGCGCCCGTCTTCCTTTCCCACAGCCCTATCGCACAGCTGCGACCGACCGCTGACTCGCTCCCCTGCGCGCGCTCGCAGAACTACACGGGCGACGTCCTGCAGTTCGGACTCGCCAAGGAGCGGTACGCGGCGACGCACCTCGACTCGGACGCGGTGCGCATGGTCGTCGTCGGCGACGACGTGTCGGTTCCGCGCTCGCAGGGCGCCCTCACCGGCCGGCGCGGCCTGACGGGCACGGTCCTCGTGTACAAGCTCGCCGGCGCACTCGCGGCGCAGGGCGCGAGCCTCGACGACGTCGAGCACGTCGCGAGGGTCGTCAGCGAGCATTGTGGGACGATCGGTATGGGCCTCGAGCACTGCCACGTGCCCGGGACCGAGAAGGGCGAGGCGTACCTCAAGGACGACGAGGCGGAGATCGGCATGGGCATTGTGCGTCCTCTTCCCCCCTCGTCCCTCTCCCCTCTCTTCGTCCAGAGCTGACTCGTCTATCTTGCTTGCAGCACAACGAGCCGGGCATCCGCAAAGTGTCGCCGATCCCGTCGGCCGCCAAGCTCGTCGACGAGTTCCTGACGACCCTCACCTCGACCTCGGACGACGAGCGCTCGTACCTTCCCTTTGAGAAGGACGGCAACGAGGTCATTCTCGTCGTCAACAATCTCGGCGGCTTGCCCGAGCTCGAGCTCGGCGTCGTCGTCAAGGAGGCGGCCGAGTGGCTCGCCAACAAGCACATCAAGGTCAAGCGGTGCGTCCTCTCTCGCAGACCTCTTTCTCCTTCTCGATACAGAATGACGCTGACGTTGACCCTCTCACAGCGCCGTCGCCGGCTCGTTTATGACGTCGCTCAACCTCCCCGGCTTCTCCCTCACCCTCCTCCTCCTCCCGCGCGAGGGCATTCCCTCGCCCGCTTCAGCGTCGTCCTCCGCCTCGTCCCTCTCGGTCACGTCCGACCTCCTCGTCGACTTGTTCGACGCGCCGACCGACGCGCCGGCATGGAAGTGGACGTTCAAGGGCGAGCCCAACATGAAGGTCGAGAAGGCGGACGAGGGCAAGGCGCGCAAGAAGGAGGACGTCGTCGGCGACGAGGTCAAGGGCCCCAAGCGTGCGTCCTCGTCTTCTCTCACCCTCGTGCTCTCGTAGATCGTGAGGTTCGAGAGGCCCGAGCTGACCCTCTTCGCACCCGCTCGCAGCTACCGACTCGAAGCTCTTCATGTCGGCGCTCAGCGAGGCGCTCAAGTCGGTCATCCACGCCGAGCCCGAGATCACGCGCTACGACACGATCGCGGGCGACGGCGACGCTGGGCTCACGCTCAAGGCCGGCGCCGAGGGGATCCAGGACGCGATCGCCGCCAACCGGGTGCCCGACAACGACGTCGTCGCGGCCATGGTCGCCATCTCGGCCGTCGTCGAGAAAGACATGGGCGGCACGAGCGGCGGGCTGTACGCAATCCTGCTGAGCGGGCTCAGCAAGGGCTTGCTCGAGGCGGCGAGGGACCAGGACGCCAAGGAGGCGACGCAGGAGGTGTGGGCTCGTGGACTCGAGGTGCGTTCTCCTGCTCCTTCTCTTTTCTTTCTCGCTCTCTTTGAGACGCGTCCTGACCCTTGCGTCCCGACGCACGCACGCAGCTTGCCCTCAACACGCTCTACCAGTACACCCGCGCCCGCCCTCCCTCGCGCACGCTCGTCGACCCGCTCTCCTCCTTCATCCTCACCCTCTCGTCGGCGTCCTCGGACCCCAAGACGCTCTCGCAGGCGTTCAAGGCGGCCAAAGAAGCGGCCGAGGCGACGCGCGACCTCGACGCCAAGGCGGGCCGGGCCGCCTACGTCGACCAGGACAAGATCAGGGACGCTGCCGTGCCGGATGCGGGTGCGTGGGGTGTGTGGAAGCTTCTCGAGGGCGTGCAGAAGGTGCTCAGCGCGTAGCAGGGAGTGAGGAGGCTGCCTCGTCGTCGTCGAGCTCGACGAGTTGGCGTCGCGGCAGCACAGGAGCACGACCTGTGCGCTCCTGCGGCATCATTGTCTATAGCTGTTCCTTATCTCGAGCTGCAGAAGAGCGATTGTATCGAGCAGCGAGGCCAGCACGAGAGGCTTCGAGGTCGTCGCCCGACCGCCCGCTCTCGAGCCTCTTCCCGAGTACTGTCCGAGATTCGCTTGCTGCGCCTAGCCGTCCTTGACGAGATCAGCGTCGGGTTCGGGCCCGAACCCGCTGCACCTAGGGCCAGACAAGCGAGGCGAAAGAGAGCCTGCGCTTCGCATGCGCGCACGGCTTGCCCGGGTGCCGAGCCGGTTCGCGCCCACCGTCCGTCGGGCTCGTCGTCTCTCGCCTCTTGCTCTGAACACACACCTCAAGGGCACTCTACAGCAATGTGCGCACGCTCTCACCGCTCTCCATGGTCCACCTGGCGCGGGCATGCCCTTACCCAGAGCGTGCGAGCTGACGTGCCCACCCTCATCGCTCCCGCACCCTCCGTAGGACCATCGAGACGCAACTCACCAAGAAGCTCGGCATCAAGCGGCCCATCGTTCAGGGCGGCATGATGTGGGTCGGCCTGCCCAAGCTCGTCGCCGCTGTGTCGAACGCTGGAGGACTGGGTCTTGTGCGTTCCCTCTCCCCCACCGCCAAGCTCTCCCTCGCTCGTGCACAGCTGACCTGCCGCCCGGCTACAGCTCACCGGCCTCACCGCAGGCAGCCCCGACAACCTGCGCACTTCGATCCGCGAGGTCCGCAAGCTCACCGACAAGCCTTTGTGCGTCCCCTGCTCTCCTCACTCCCGACGACAGGCTCGAGCTGAACTGCGGTGCACCCACGCCCCCTCTCCTCGCTCTCTCTTCACAGCGGCGTCAACCTCACGTTCCTCCCGTCCATCTCGCCGCCGCCGTACGACGAGTACGCCAAGGTCATCGTCGAGGAGGGCGTCAAGATTGCCGAGACGGCCGGCGGGCCCGCCGCCATCCCGGTCATCAAGTACTTCAAGCAGCACGGCCTCACCGTCATCCACAAGTGCACGAGCATCCGTCACGCCCAGGCCGCCGAAAAGGTCGGCGTCGACTTCCTCTCGATCGACGGCTTCGAGTGCGCAGGTCACCCGGGCGAGGACGACATCGGCGGCTTGCTCCTCGTGCGTCTCTCTCCCTCTCCTCACTGTCTCCGAGCTGCTAGGAGAGGCGGCTCTGAGGCGCACTGCGCGTCGTCGTCGACTCGCGCTGACCCTCGTCCCTCGTCGTCTCGCAGCTCGCGCTCGCGGCGCGCAAGATCAAGACGCCCTACATCGCCTCGGGCGGCATCGGCGACGGCCGAGGACTTGCAGCCGCCATCTCGCTCGGCGCGCAGGGCGTCAACTGCGGCACCGTCTTCATGGCGACCCAGGAGTCGTACGTGCACGACAACATCAAGCAGACGATGGTCAAGGCGGACGAGCGCAGCAGCGAGCACATCTTCAGGAGCCTCAGAAAGTGAGTCGCTCGCCCCCTCTTCGTACCGAGCCACCGTCACAGCGCCGACCCCTTTCGGTCGTCGCCGACGAGCACGCACTGACTGTCTGCTTCCCTCCCTGCAGCACCGCGCGTGTCTTCAAGAACAAGATCTCGAACGAGGTCGTCGCCAAGGAGCGTCGCCCGGGCGGCGTCGAGTTTGCCGAGATCCAGCCCGTGCGTCCCTCTCCTCGCCTTCCTCTCCCTCTCGCGCTTTCTCCAGCTCACACACGCCCTCCTCGTCGCCCGCAGCTCGTCTCGGGCGCTCGCGGCAAGTCTGTGTACGAGACGGGCGACCCGGACGCCGGCGTCTGGTCGGCCTCGGGCGTGTGCGGCCTCATCGACGACGTGCCGACGTGCGCCGAGCTCCTCGACCGCATGGAGCGCGACGCCGAGAAGGCCCTGCTCGCCGGTGCGAGCATGGTCAAGCGCGAGAGCAAGCTCTGAGCTGGCGCGCTGAGCTAGGCAGGTCGGGCGGGTCGAGCGAGGCCGAGCTGAGGAAGAGGAGGTCTGTGCGTCGACGAGGCGGAGCGAGGGCGAGCGCGGTCCCAGGTCTTTGTATTGTGCGTCAAGCCTCATGAGTGTCAATCCAAGCAGTGCCTTCTACACCTCTCGCTGTGCTGCCTCTCGAAAGCAGGAGAGCGCGCTCGAGGGTCGGCGAGTTCAGGAAGGTCGAACGAGGATCTGGGTTGCAGCAAGATAGAGACGACAAGACAAGGGGCGAGGACGAGTACATGTACAGTAGGACTAGGTCTAGGAACGAGAAGGCGAAAGTGGTCGAAGAGAGGGAGAGGGAGGCGTCGACGGCTTGAAGAGGAGGAAGGAGGGGATCTGCACGAGGGAGCAAGGACCCGTCAGGCTGCGGTACGGGCACGAAAGAAGCGAGAGAGGGAGACGCACCTATAGAAGCTGTATCGTAGGACGACCTCGCACCCGCCTCACAGCGAGAGCACCCTCGCTCCCGCCCTCGTGCCCAACTCGCTCGCGCTCGTCTCCCTCGCAAACCCGGGCAGGCCCTCCTCGGCGAGCACGACGATCTTGCCGACGTCGAGCGCGACCTCGTCGAAGAAGTACTCGTACGTCCTTGACGTCGACGACGAGGTCGAGCCCGTCGGCGAGCCGAACCGGGTGCCGGGCGACGACGACGGCGACAAGGACGATCTGCCGCCGCCGTTCTGGGCCGCGAGCGCCCAAAGGACGTCGGCCTCGTCGCCCTCGGGCGAGATGGCGCCGAGCGGCACCTGGACGCACGAGATGGACGCCGAGAGGAGGGCCGAGCGCCCGGCGGCCTTGTACGCCGGCGAGCCGAGCTGACGGCGGCGCGTGTCGCGCGAGGGCGGTTGCGGCGACGACTCGCGCGAGGACGAGGGCGAGATGGAGGCGGACGAGGCCTCGCTCGCCGACTCGAGGAACCACGAGCGGAAGAACCGGTCGAGCGACGAGGCGACGTCGAGCGTCCAGGCGTAGTCGATGAAACGCGGCGGAGCGACGGGCTGCGACAGGTCCTCGTCGTCGGCGTCGGTCGCAGTGTCCATGTTGACGTCGTGCGTCGCCGAGAGCGAGACGGCGGGCGCAGGTGCACGAGCCGCCTGCTCGGGCGCGGCGGCGCGCAGGTGGACCGACAGGATGCTCTGCTGGAAGACGTCGCCATCCTCGAGAGCGAGCTGGAGCGGCTCAGGCTCGCCCGACGCCGAGTCGACGGCGAAGAGGGCGACGTTGCCCGAGAAAGCGTCGGACATCGGGGCGAAGTGCGAGAACGAGAGCGGCTGACGGTGGCGCGCTCGCTGCTCGTACGGCGCGCAGGACTCGAGCTGCGAGGATTTGAGGATCAGCGTGCTGTCGAGCGAGCGGAAGAGCGAGAAGGGGACGCACGACGAGCTGGTTCGACCGGTTCTCGGCGATGTCGAGGAAGCGCTTGCGCAACACCTCGTCGGCGAGGACCTGGAACGCGCGTCTGCAGGAGGCCCATCGTCAGCTCGGGGTGTCGCAGGGAACGGAAGGAGGAAGGGGACGCACGAGACGTTGCGCGCCTGGACGAGCTCGCGCGAGGGCAACTTGGCGAGGACGGCGAGGACGAGGTCCTCGCAGACCGGGTCGGGCTCGACGTGCTGGATCATGACGGTCGAGTGCGGGTGCGGCTGGTCGGGCTGCAGGGGCGAGGCGAGAGGTGAGCTGCGCTGCGCTATCGCTAATCGGCGAGAGAGGCGGGGGAAGGACTCCGCACCTGGGGTCGACGGGCGGGCGAGGCGCGGGGACGGACTGGGCGCGCGAGTTGCTGAGAGAGAGGAGAGAAGGACAGGAGCTGCGGCGGACGACGGCCTTGCGGCGCCAGGCGTGCACCGGAGAATGCGGGCGTCCGCTCGGCGACGACGAAGAGGAGGCCAAAGGGGACGGGGCCGAGCCCGCCTCACGCGAGGCGGTGTGTGCGCGCTGGTTCGAGCTCGGTGCGGTCGACGATGGCGCGGATGCGGTGCGCGAGCAGGACCGGGCAGGAGTGGTCGAGCGAGAGCGAGAGAGCCGCTCGAAGCTCGCAAGTGGTGCGCGCCAGATCGCGACAGAGGCCGAGTCGGGCACGACTGCAAGGCCCAAGGTGCACTGCTGGGAGCACCGATGCCTCTATGATGCTGTAACAGTGCGAGTGAGCCGGTCGAAGTACTGCGTCTGCGGCGAGCGAGAGATCGGTGATCGCCTCGCGAGGTTGGTCGAGCGAGGAGGAGGAGGACGAGGTCGGCTCGCCGCTCTCGCCTCACTACGACCACCTGCGCACGCTCGACCGTACAGCGACTCTCTACAGCAGCGCACAGCACCCGCCAGGCCCGCCGTATCGCCGCCCGCGCCCCCCTCCCCTCCTCCCCCTCCTCTCCCCACCGCTCCATCTCCCCGCCGGCCGCCCCTCGCCCCCAGCCTCGAGCCACCTCCTCGACGACCCGCCCACCATGTCGTTCGCCAACTCGACCAAGGTCTCGCTCGACCTCCGCGGCCAGCGCCTCTCGCTCGAGCGCGAGGCCCTCATGGAGCTCCCCGAGTCGGTCCTCCTGTGCCTCTTCCCGAACGGCGTCGTCCTCAGCCCGCAACGCCCGCCGCGTATGGTCCCGCTCGCCGACGACGACGAGGAAGACGAGGACGTCTACTTTGTCGACGTGCGTCCTCCTCCCTCTCCTCCTCGCTCGCCCTCGACCGTGACTTGGCGGGCTGACTCTCCTCCGCACCCTGCTCGCAGTTTGACGCACGGTGCCTCGAGTTCGTCCTCGACTTCTTTGGTGCCGCCCGCGACGCCTTCTACGGCCCTGCCGACGGTCCTCGGCGCGACCTGTCGCTCACGTCGCCCATCGCCCAGTACAACGGCCAGAACCCGCTCTTCCTCAAGCAGTCCGTCATCGTCCTGCGCGAGGAGCTCGAGTACTTTGCGATCCCGCCGGGCCAGGCGAGCGCGTCCGTGGCAGACGCCGACCCGCACGGGCTCGGCCACCCGGCGTCGGACGAGGCGGGCAAGCCCAACGCGGCCCTGTCGCAGCTCAAGATCGACTGCGGCCACGCCCTCCTTGAGCACCGCAGCATCTTCACGGCGCTGCAGCGCAACGTGAGCCGCGACAACAACGTCGCCGAGCAGCACCTGATCGACATGCTGTGCATGAGCGGCTTCGAGCGCGACGACGTGTGGGGCTACCGCTCGCTCGAGCCGACGCGGTGCTGCATCGCGTCGATCGCGCTCGTCCTCCTCAAGACGGGCATCGTGCACCCGCCTATCGGCGGCGGCTCGGCGGCGCCGGCGAGCGCGACGTCGGGCGAGGACGGCTCGGCGCTGGCGGCGAGCGAGGACGGCGGCGTCCAGGTCAACACGCAGCAGCTCGCGACGGCGCAGAAGCTGCTCCTCTTCTGGCGCAAGCCTGCAGTGCGTCCCTCTCTCTCTCTCCCTCTCCTCACGTCGTCGAGCGAGCGCCGGCTGACTCGTCGTCGCCGGGCCCTGCAGCGCAAGGTCTGGTGGGATCACAGCACCGAGACGCTCGCGAGCGGCAAGGAGGTCAAGATCTGGGCGCGGCGAGTGTGGACCCTCGAGCTGAGCCTCATCTAGGCCGGCGTCGTCGTTGTTGGCGTGCAGCTCTTCCCGTCGCGATACCCCTCGTCCCTCTTTTTTTCGTAGCTTGGTCGGTCTCTCTTCTTGTGCATACCCGTCGTATCCAGTAGCTCGAGCGGGCTCAGCGACTCGAGAGCGAGAGCGATTTACGGTCGACGCGCGGTCTCGACTTGGGCGCGACGAGAGGCCGCTCCTGCTCCCCCCTCGCCCCATCTTCCACCTCGCCCCTCACCCTCTAGTCTTCCTGTGAGCACTCGAGCCTGCTCTACCAGACGCTAGGACACAGCTGACCCATTCTCCTGCCCTTACAGTCCACGATGCGGTGCGCTCTCGCTCCTCCAACCTCGTCCCTCCCCCTCCCCCGCCCAAACACGCCC
>Ga0308169_10001807_pt1 | contig 23823 bp, 33 predicted proteins | sample PhyBR1_2_FD_202139 | JGI IMG/M metagenome (GOLD analysis project Ga0308169, IMG submission 202139) | Phyllosphere microbial communities from UC Gill Tract Community Farm, Albany, California, United States - DLSLSB.R1 | ecosystem: Host-associated > Plants > Phyllosphere > Unclassified | place...
ATCGAATGCAGCATTGAGAATGGCTCGAGGTTGACCACCAGCTGCTGAGCTTCGGTAGACGGGAGCGATAGTCCAGCGTTTGAGACGGATGAAAGTCGAATCTCGAGCAACCATTCGACCTGCATATTCAGGGAATCAGTAGACGAGGCTGATGCGGGGAAGGTAGAGTGACGTACAGAATGTGATATTGAGGTGAAAAGGTAAACAAACGATAGTTCCGTCCGAGTCGAGGAGTCGAACTGGTTTTCGTGAAGCGTAAACTTGCGATGTTGGCATTAGAAGGGGACTATCCATCCTGATCGCTCCTTTCTGACGAAAGATATGACTGAGCTTGTCGTGGACGAGTTGTAGGTAAGGATCGTTATCGACTTTGGCCTTTTGAGCGAGAAAAAAATGTTAGCTTTGGTTTCGCAGCGGCAGCAAGAATCTTGGCGTACTCCTTCACCATCGTAAAAGTCGTAAGAGAAATCTTTCCGTAATCGATCTTCGTCGGACTGATTGAAGAGGGCAGTGATAAGGGATTGAGCGTGAGTTGTTCCAGAGTGAGCTGCAGTCGGTAAGGGGTCAGCAGAGCTTCCGGAGCAGGAAGAGAAGGACATACAGAGTAGTCGAATCGTTTCTTGGATTGAATCATCTCCGACTCGAGGTGGAAGGAGGTCGGAAGCGAGCAAGTCTTTCGGAGAGGGTCGAACTTCGGGATCGTGCGTTAAACAAGCTTGGACGATCTTCGTATGTCGAGCCAGCTTGACGGAATCCCACGAGGAAGGGAACTTGACCTCTGGACGACGAAGATCGTGAAGGACCTGTTTCGAACGAAAGTCAGCGAGTTTCGTCTGACGGTCAAAAGATTGCAAGTTACCTGAATTCGCTCCATGCCGGTCGAGAATTTGTGCCACATCTCGAAGAAGACGATACCGAGCGAATACACTGCGAGTCGGAAGCAACAGGACATCAGCACAATGGTTGGACATCAGCAGAGAAAAGAACAGCTCACTATCAATCTTATTCGAAGGAACGCGCTTGACTCCACGATCTTGCCGACTCGGAGCGAGAGTCTCAGGAGCTATGTAGAGGGAAGTACCGACACCTGACGCAGAGTAAGGGAGTCAGGTCGATCAACGCTTCAAATAACCCGTCGAAAGGAATTTCACCTGAAGTGAGATCGCTTTCATCTTGCGAGGTTTCGATATTGAGGTAAAGGTCAGGCTGATCTCCTCCTCCCTGATTTACTGCTAGTCCGAAGTCTCCAATTCGAACGTCTCCTTTGACGTCGATGAAAATGTTTGAAGGCTTGAGATCTCGATGGATAATGCTGCAAAATGAAGAACGGTTAGCCTGCTCGAGAAAGAGATAAGATCGTGAGAGTCGCTTACTTGAGCGACGTGAAATGGAGCATAGCGGATAGGATTTGGAACTAAAATTGCGAGTTGGTCAGCTTTTGCACGTTGCAGAACGAGCGAGATACCTCACCAGTAACCTCCATGAATCGACCTCGGTGATTCCGTCTTCTATCGCTTCTCGCAGAGTCAATTTCTCGACGTATTCCATCTACTCGAGGCAAGGAGTCAACACAACAGCTCGATTAGTCAGGAAAAAACAATGAGGACTTGCCTGAATATACAGAGTTCTCCTTTGCTTCGGTGGCGAGGGAACAGTCAAAGGCTGGATCGGCGTTGAAGCTCTCGTCCCCTTCTTTGAGGGTCCTGCTGGACTCGGAGCTTTCGAAGATCCAGGTCGAGAAGGATCATCTTCGTTGCCGAAGTGAATACTTGGGTAAGAAACGCTTCGGGAATGCGCGTGACCGACTGAAAGGAAGTCAATGTCGTCCAAGTCGTCCCCGAAATCGATGTCGAGATCGGCTCCGGGCGATGAATCTGAGTCAAAATCGACCACTTCGTCGGAAGAATCAGAATCCGTATCGTGTTCAGTACTGCTCTCGTCGTCATCCTCCAGGGCGCTGTTATCGGTGTCCGTACTCGCTAGCTCGCTAGTGAAGCCAGTTCCGGTTCCGGTTCCAGATTGACTTGTCCCATCCGCCGCCGAAAAGGATCCAAACGTTTCGTCAACCTCTGTCCAAGACGTGTGGTAGCGAACGATGTTCGGGTGGTTCATTCGAGACCTGAGAAGAAGAATGCCCGATCGATCAGCGAAAGCCCAATCTGTTCAAGAGTGAAGAGAGCTCACCAAATCGTCACTTCACGCAGAATCTTGATCTCACTCGCTCGGTCATCTGGGAGTCGAATCTTCTTGACAGCGTACAGGTGTCCATCGAGTCGATTCCTCGCTTTCACGACTTGACCTCCACCTCCTCTCCCGAGGAACTCGAGTTCTTCGAATTCACTTCGATATCGAGATCCAGACGCTGTCGGTTGCCAAAAGAAACCGCTTGGTCCATCTACACTTCGCGAGAGTTCTTGATCCGTCGGTTGCGAAGGGCGTCGTTGAATCGGCGGTGGCGAGAGGATAGGAGTCGCGAGAGTGTGAGGAGTTCTCGATTGGTTCCAGCCATTCAGCGGGTTTGGCGGAGTCGTCGAAAGATGGAGAGGATGAAGCGTCGTACTACTGTTGCTGTTCTCTGCGATTTGCGAGGCGAGGCGGGAAGCGTGAGGTCGCTTCTTGGGCTCGGCGAGGAGAAGGTCGAGGAGAATCTTGCGAACTATCGGCGGGTAGTTTCGAGGAATTGCTCGGACGAGTTCGGCGGGGGTCGGATACTTGTGTACGACGTCGAGTCCGAAGACGAGTTGAGCAAAGACGACACCGAGATCGTACATGTCACGCGCTCGGTCGTAGTCGAAAGGAGCAGAAATAGCTTCGGGACAAGTCCTGTCACTCGGAGTCTTGTCAGCCAAAGAGGAGAGAGCTGAGTGTGAGGCAAGGAGTTCTCACCATGAATCTGGAGGTTCCTCATCAGCGGGCTGGACCAACCAAGGTTCGGCTTTGTTCAGATCGATCAACCTCCTATACCACCCAGCACCTCCAAGCTGTACACCTCCAGCATTCCCATCAGCTTCTCGTGCTCTAGCCTTTTCGCTTGTGACAAAGATGACTTTTGCTCGAATCGCTCTGTGAACTACATGATTCGAGTGCAAGCATTCGACAGCTTGAACGAGTTGACTGAAGTAGCTGATCGCTCGATCTATTCGTAGTTCCCCAACTGCCGATAAGAGATCCTCGAGAGATTGCGTGTGGGAGGAAAGAGCGAGTTCGGAGAGGACGATGAATGACCACCCTTCTCCAAAGCGAGTGATCGGTCGAGAGTGGGGATTCGTAGGGAAGAAACCTGGAGGCGTGTGAGGAACGATGCGGTAGCCGAGGGGAGTGAGAACGTTCCGATGTCGAATGGCGTTTGTTCGGTCGAGGTCAACTTCGAGTTTGCCGATCTTGCGTTTACCTTGAGAGGTCAGGAAGTAGGGGGCAAGGAGTTCGAAGATGTAAGCAGTAGCGAGTCGAGGGGTTTGATTCTGGATAGTGATCTCGGCTGAAACCGTCACTCCGAGCCAATCTATCCGATTCACAGGGGTGAGTTAACGGTCATTCTGAGCGAGAGAATAGAACTCACCTCCGTCTGCCATCAAACCAAACTTGACGACCGATTCTACCCTCGTACCATCAGTTTGTCTGACCTTGACTTTGCATCTTCGTTCTCCTCCCTCTCTCAATTCGAACGCTTCATTCTCTGCGTAATCCAATTCTCGTTCTCGACGTTCCCTCTCGACCCTCAACTCCTCCTTCTTGCGAACATCCTCCGAGATGAGTTGGGAGAGCCGAGCTGCTTCTTCTGCTTCTTGCTGCTCTTGCCGTTGTTTCGCTTTCTTCTTCGTTTCTTGCGCGACCTGTACAATCCTCGGATGTCATTCACCATATAATATAAGTGTAACCAGGCGTAAATGCGTACCTTGGCCTCCTCCTCTTCTCGTTTCCGTCTTTGATCCTGGAAACTCGCTTGTTTCCCTCTCGCAGAATCCAAATGTCGATCCGTGATGAACGTTGCTGCTTTCGTGCACAGCTCGTAGATCATCTCCATTCCTACTAGAGATGCTGCACTCTGATTCATTGTTGTCGCCTGCACCTAGCAAGGTCAGGAGCGTCAAAATCGAAACGAGGGCAGGGGGAGCTTACGAGTTCGGACAGATGCGTCGAAGCGAGACCTTGCGCATCTTCAAAGGTCATGGTAGGTGGAACTTTCGGGTATCTCTGAGGTAGTCTACACGAGGGAATCGACAGAGGGAATCAGCGGCGTCCACTTTTCCTGCGAGATTCTTGAAACACAACTCGCTTGAACCGCACCCAGACTTTGACTTTCTCTTTCAGATCCTCCTCTACTGGTCTCACACAGATCCTGAATTCATGTACCGCTGTTACTGCCTGAGAAGATCAAACGAAAACGTTGCTGGATCATCAGCATTCAGCTAACGAATACAGTATAGGCCTCAAGGGAGCTTACCTTCCATGCGGTCTTGCTAGCAACCTTCTCGAAATCATCCATGAAGATTGCTTTGAAAGGAAGATCAACGAACAATCAGTACTTGAAGGGGTTGTAGCGACTGAGGGAGCTCGGACATACATTGCAGAACCTCTATTTCACCATCCCGAAGCTCGGCGAGATCCTCCATGCTGTTGTTGGCGAGAGAAACTGCTTATAAGATGATGAATGTTGAGAGTTGGATTTGTCGCATTCGCTTGTCTTATGGGGATACTACTGCAGTCGTCAATCTATTTTGAGGTTGTGTGATTCGAGGTGAGCGTGAGAAGGAATGCGGTGATGAGAGTCGAGAGCGAAAATGAGCAAAGTCAAAGAGCGAGGAGTTCGCAGGGAACCGCTTCGTCAACTTCAAGTATTTCGAGCAGATCTTGCAGACAATACGACCGAGAAGAGTAAGATGAAGTCTCACCCGAGTCGCTTTGCAGAAGATCCGGACGAGGGAAGGCAAGGAAGCTTTCGCAAACCAACTTCGCAAACTCCGTGTCCAGTCAAGGCTATCAATACAGGATTCCAGATCGATCGAGTCTATAAAACGATAAGTGTGAGTCTAGATAGAAGGTACAGATGAGAGAGAAAGCTGCGATATAATCTAGAAGAGAGCAACAAGCAAGGTGTATAAGAGAACGAACGAAGAAGAGAGAAATATGTACAGTGTGAGCGATCTTTCGTCTATGATACAGTTTCTATGGCGAATCCTGAGTCTATAGTCCGAGTCCATACCAATTCCCTTGAGTCTCCACCCCAAACTCAGTTCCAATCTCCTTCTCTTCGAGATCCCCTAATAATTCGTTCCCTCCTCTTTGAGCTTTGAGACTGGCACGACTGATGCCTGACCATCTGATCAACTTGACGTGGTCGAGTACCCCTGACTGAGTGAGGAGGGTATCGTAGAGAACGTCGGAATGGAAGACGTAATTCTTGCCGATTTGAAGTTTCCGAACTGTCGGTGCGAGTGAGGAGAGGATGGAGTGTTTCGCTTCCCAGCAGGAGAAGGATGTGAGGTTTGTGCAGGCGGTGAGGAAGGCGAGGAGACCAGCAGTGGTGCGATCGGAACCGTGAAGTTCAATGTGTTCGAGTCGAGGGGCGAGGGGGAGAAGGGTTTCAAAGAAACGAGTAGCGGCTTCTTGCGATCCATATGTGTCGAGATCCAGTGTAGTGATGGAAGTGGCTGAAGAAGTGACGATGGCGTGGAGGAGGCCGTCGGGGTACCATGAATAAAGACCTTTGAAGAAGAGAGTCGCAAGGTGGAATGGGAAAATGAACGAGATTGACGAGTGGATGGTCTCCGAGAAGGGTGCTGTGAGTCTCAGGGATTTGAGGTCTACGATCACGGCCAACGTCAGCGTGTGTTTGAGCGTGGGAGTGTCTGAAAATACCGACGGACCTCGTAAAGATGATGCCTCGAGCAGCTCAATTTCGAATTTACTTTTCCCAGTGGCCGATTCCTGCGCTACCAACGCCAAATGCCATAAACCATCCACTCCTTCCAACACTGACCAAGCATCCTCAGTGTCCAATCCGACAGGAATCGTCAATTTCCTACTCCAACATTTCCTATCCGACACTTGTAACCAACGTTTCGCGATTCTTCGATTCGGGAGTGAGAGATCGACTTGTAGAAGGAATTGTGAAGGGTATCGCCAGGAAGAGTGGACGAGGGAGGTCTTTGAGAGGACTTTTACACCAGCGGCCGAGAGGATTTCGAGGAGTAGTTCAGGGGGAAGTCGTGTTGCTGCCGCTCGTTGCTTCTTGCCTATGCTCATTCTATCGTGGATAGCTGAATCCGGAGAGGTCGAGGGAAGAGGAGGGGAGCTGTTTGACTCTTTGTTTGATGATCGCTCAAAAAGATAAGCTTGAGTAAAGTCAATGGATAAGCTTTGTGAACTGCGCAAAGGCTCGAGAGAGCTTACTGGTGGTGCTCCGAGCAAGACCAGCTTGGAAGGAGCGAGAGGGTGAGGAGGAAGAAGACCTCAAGCGAGGAACTTTTTGCAAAGAGACCGAACAATTTCTGAAACAGCTCTGCTTCTCGCAAGTCTCAAGAAGGCTTCTCAGCTCGTCATGTCGAAGGATAGAGCTACGTAGTGCCTAGGTACAGCAGAAAAAAATTTAGCGAATTGGTGCCAGAAAATGATGCAAATTCCGCTCATCTCCTAACCCTTACCACTCACTCATACTCGCTCAGTTAGACCCAACAACACCTGATATATGAAGAATAGCTCCATCTCTACCTCCTCGACCGTCGTTACGCGCTCTCTAACCTCAAGATGAGCGAAACCCAACTTCCGACCATGAATCGACCTTCACTCTTCGTCAACAGGCAGAGTTCCCGTACTCCTCTTCTCGGTCCCGCAAAGCTACCCAGTCCACCAAGATCCGAGACCAGCTTACCGACAGAAGTGAACGAGGAGTTGGAGCAGAACAAGCCAACTTTGAATGCGTCAGAGAGTCAACAACTTCATCGAGTGCAAAGCTATGGGTCGGATAGTAGTGACGAGTCAATCGGAGGGACTAGAGATAGTCAGAAGAAGAACGAGAATGGTTTAACACCTTTGGATCAAACGTTGGAAGAAATTGGAATGGGTCGATATCAACTTCATCTCCTCGTTCTATGCGGATTAGGATGGGCAGCCGACAACATGTACTTACAAGGAGTCGCCGTCATCTTGCCTCGAGTACAAAAGGACTTTGACATCTCGGATCGATGGATAGGTCTCCTTTCGACCTCGATCTTCTCTGGTTGCATGGTCGGAGCCTTCGCATGGGGCACGTTCAGTGATGCGAGAGGCAGGTTACCAGCATTCAACTTGACGTTGCTGTTGACGGCCGTGTTCGGAATCGCATCCGCTTTCGCACCGAATTTCTGGACTCTCTGCCTCGCCCTCTTCTTTCTTGGGACCGGAGTCGGAGGCTCAATGCCGACAGACGGAACTCTGTAAGCTCTGAACTCCTTCGTGATCCGGAAAGTGAGGACTTTTATTGAGTCGTTCCTGCTGTCGACAGGTTTCTCGAAAACATTCCGAAAACAAGTCATTATCTTCTGACGGCTCTCTCAGTGTTGTATATTGATACCTGTCGCTCAGCAGCTTCGACAAGCTGACGCGCAATCTCTCATCATACAGCTTCTCACTCGGCGCAATCATCACTTCCCTCCTCTCCGTCGTCATCTTTCCTCGATTCTCTTGCAAATCCTCGCCAGACGCCAAAGATTCGCCTTGTGACCCTGCAACCGAGCATAGAGGATGGAGAGTGCTACTAGGATGTCTAGGTCTGATCGTACGCTTCACTCGCTCTCTCGCCGAAACACCGTCAATTTCGCTGCTGACGGCCCCAAGGTCTGGCATTCTCGCAGAGCGTCGTCATGTTTCTCGCAAGAGTACTCTTCTTCAAGCTACACGAATCAGCTAAATTCCTCGTCGCATCGAAACGAGCTTCGGCAGCAGTCGTTTCACTGCAGCGAATCTCGAAATTCAACGGAACCGACTCGAGTTGGGGATTAGACGATGTCGTGGATCATCGAGAGGAGCTATCGAAGGAGGAGAACTCGGCAATGAGGAGAAGGGAAGGTGAATCAACGGAGAACGAAGACAACCACACGAAATATTCGCCCTCTCGACCGCCATCAATCAGTTCTCTCGCTCTCGCACAAGAACCGCTCCTCTCTCCAACGGACGATGAAGAATCGGCCTCCAGCTTTTCGACTTCATCCTACCCTTCCTCGGAATACGCTCGACCCCGTCGAAGACCTGATTGGGTCAACAGATTACCTAGGTCACTCAGACCGGCTGTCACAGATTACCTTGGAAGAGTAAACGAGCTACTGGATGGGAAGTGGAGGAGGATTACTCTGTTGATTTGGGCAATTTGGACATTAGCGAGTGGTGGATATACAGTTCGTTTCCGCCGTCTTTTTTGGCTTGAGGTATTCGAACGAAGCCTAACACCGTACCTTTAAGATCTTCAACGTGTTCCTTCCGAAGTTCCTCGAGCAGAAGTTGAATCAAGGGGGAGGAACAGGCGGGTCCGATGCAAATCTGAACGACTCTTTGCGAGATTGTACGTCTGCTATTCTCCATTCCCTCCGCCTCTTGCTGACAAGATCTGGGCCCTAGACGTGCTGTATACCCTTTCTGGCTTACCGGGATCGATCCTCGGTGCTTATCTCGTCGAAACATCATTCGGAAGAACCCTCACTCTCGCTTATTCAACCCTCGCAACGTCCTTCGGCACATTCATCTTTGTCTTCGTCACTGGCGAGACTGGGGTCATTCTCAGTAGTATGCTGGTCAGCCTAGCAGCTACGTTGATGTGTCAGTCACCTTCATTCCGTCTCTCCGAACTCGAGCTCATCTATTCTGCTCGTTCTTCAGATGCTGTCATCTATTCCCTCACTCCAGAGATCTTCCCTACAGCCCTCAGGTACGCCCCCTCTCAATCTCCTATGGTACTCTCGCAGATGGATTGACTCGTTTTCGATTGAAAAAGAGGGACCGCATCAGGCATAGCATCCGCTCTTTCTCGACTTTCCGGCATAATTGCACCTCTCCTCACAGGCGCCCTCCTATCTATCAGTATCTCGCTACCCCTCTTCCTGAGCGCCGCCTGTTTCTTCGCAACAGCAGGTTGTGCTTGGGCTTTGAGAGGAATCGAGGAGGATTTACATTTGGGGAAGAGTCGAATACGAAGCTCTTCCTCACCGCATTGAATAGATCGAGATACCCTTCTCAGTTTGTTGTGTCTCCTTTATTGTCGTATTCTTCTGTTGTACAAAGTCGATTCTTTGATAAGAAAAGAATCGCTGAGGTTCAGTGAGAACTCAGGAAGTCGAGAGCGCGAACATAGTCATCGAAGCTTAGGACGGGATCAATCGGAATGGGAGGCGGATAGCTCGAACTCTTCGATAGGAGTGCAGCAAGGTACAGCATCAGAAAGCGACTAATTTCAGTTTAAAGCAGCAAAGTAATATTGTTCAAGCGGTTGTTTCGGTTTCCTCCTTATTTCCTTCCTCCTGACTCTCCATCTGCGTATCCACCTCCACGTTCGCATTCTCTCCCGCTCCGGTAACATCAGTCTCTGCTGTACTCTCCGGAACATCGACATCCTGATTCATTCGAGTGTCGGTTTCCTTGCTTTGTTCCTCTGTATCTGCGATTACCGTAGACGAAGACACGGTCGAAGTATCAGAAGGATTCGTTGACTCGTTGGGAATGGGAAGGGAAGCGTTTGGTGGGAGGTTGAGAGCATCAAGGAAAGAATCGGCTCCTCCTCCTCCTCCAAGTTGAGCGGGCACATCGTGTCGTACGGTCTGAGGTATCATACTGTAGTCACTGTTCGTTACTTGAGGAGTTGGAGAAGCAGAGACTCGAGGGAGTGAAGGGATCGGTGGGGATTGAGCGACTCCTCGAATACCGACGATGACTGATTCGTTTCCCGAGTGGATGCTGTTTGATCCGTCTCCTTGTGGCATGTTTGTCGAGCTGGCATTCGATTCTGCACGACGTTTACGGGCTCCATAGGCATTCTCAATCATCTGTTGCTCCTGAACGACAGTCGAGCCTGTGTCGAAAGCCTGCGAGACTTCGGGACCACGAGAGTAAGGCTCTTCCAGTTGATCCGTCTGTGCGAGTATCGCGAGTCGTGAAGGATGGATACCAGCTTTGGCAGGTGTAGCGACTTCCGATGAGCGCTGTGTATCGTTCGAAACCGTCGAGCTAAACTCGTTGGGTTGCCAAGGTGTCCCATAAGACGCGTAGAAAGGATCGATAGGAGTCGCTGATTGTTGCTGAGGAGGAGGGAGAGGAGGAGGAAACGTCATGACAGGTTGGAAAGGCGAATAACCGATATTTGCAGTCATCGAGTTGGTTGAATCCGGAGGCATGTTTGAGTAGGGCTCAGGTCGAGGTTGTGCAGGTCTAGGAGCAGGCGTTTCTTGATGCGCAGTACTCCTTTGGTAATCTTCAAGACGAGAGTTACGATACTCCTGAAAAAGAGCGAAATCGATAATCAGTGTCAAACTCTTGATCTAGGGACCAGATCTCGCCAGCTCACCTTGCTCATCTCTCCCCACGTCCATTCGTATGTCGAAGCTGGGGAAAATCGCAATCCTCGGAGTCAGTTCTGATTTTCGACCGACAAACGAATGGGAAGACGACTCACAGAGTCCTTTCGCTTTCCGTTCCTCTCCATGCTCCATCCACAACTTCATCGAGCCTCCAGGGAACTTTGAACCACGCAGTCTATCCATCGAACGTGCACGTTCTGACTTGGTCGAGAAAGCTAGCCAGCAACTCGAGGTCGAACCCGAATGAGCTTGAGGTGGGATAGCCAAACCGACAATACCATCTATCGAACGAAGAATCAAGAACAATCAGTACGATATCCATGTGTGAGAAAAAGAGTGAAGCTTTACCGCAAACATCGAAGAAATCTCGACAACTTCTCACCGTCACATCTCGCGGCAAGTTATCAACGAACATCTCCCACAGTAGATCCTTCAAATGTTTCGGCAAACGTTGGACGGCTGTCGTGATTCCATTCGAGGCGGGTGCTGCCGTTCCGAATACCGAATTCGAAGTTGACGAAGTCGACAATCGTCGTTCACGAGGTGCACTAGCTTGAGGACGAGACGACGAGGCAGCAGATGGAAGAGGAGCAATTCTTGAGGAGAGTGAGCGAGGTCCTGAAGGTGCGTTGGCGGGAGGAGCGTCACTCGAAGGTTTCGAAGAATGGGGATCTTTCGCTCTGGCAACTTCGCTCTGATACCAATTCTCGACGAAATCGGCTGGGAACGCAGACCATTTCCATACGCCTGGTTTTGCAGAGGAGGATTAGCAATGATCGGGAAGAAGGAAAAGAGAAGATTGAGGTAACTCACTTTGATTAGTCTCACTCGCCCAACTGCAAATGAATTCCAATCCCTTCCACCTCGCTCGATCCGCCTTCTCTTTGACCCTGACCGCATCGTCTCTTCTTTCAAACACCGCAAACGCGTAGTAGTACCCATCCCTATTTTCTCCCGATGCTACTCGTTTCGCTTTCCTCTGAATCCCAAACTTGATCGCGATCGGTCTCGTAACGTCTGGAGCGACGGCGCTGAGGAAATCCAATACGTCTTGTTCCTTCGATTGAGGGGGAAAGAATCGGATGAAGACGGTGGAGAGAGTTTCTTGAAGTCGGGGAGGAATCCAGTCTTCGGGCGAAGGTCGAGGGATCACAGCCTGCGAAGATTGTACGGAAGCGGGGGCACGACGTGGAGATGGTGTTCTTCGGTGAGGTTCTCGACTGTCCGTCGCTCGAGGTGGTAGCCTTTCTCGCTCATCGTCCCTCGATCTGTCGTTCACTATCGGTCGACTATCCCTCGATCGATCTTGATCCATGTTACGTTCCGATGGTCTTGTGTCACGATAGGGTTCATTTGACCTCGAGGGAGGTGGAGGGTAATCGTCGGTTCTCCTCCTTGTGCTTTCCCTCAAATCGACGTTTCTCGGTGGTGAACGTTCTCGTTTCCTTTGCATCGGCGGGGGAGAGCGTCGATCGTCTCTGCAATCCCTCGTAGAAGCTGTCGGTGGAGGACCTGGACGATTGTTTGCTTCTCTCGAACTTGGTCCTGAAGGTATTCCTACCCTATCTCGGCTCCTGTTCCTCTCCATTTCCCTTTCCAAATTACGCCTCAACTCGGCTTCCCTCTGTAGATGCCTTTCCTGGCCTTCAGCTCTTTCTTTCTCCTGTTGTCGCTCCCTATACTCAGCCATTTTCTCCGTTTCATCTGATTCATATCGAGGTTGATGCGAATCGACCATTGAAGGAGGAGCTCGGGAAGGTGACGCGTTCGATGTGTAGGTAGAAGGTCGCATTCCGGGAAGAGAGAACGGCATTGGTGAATTGTCACTGTCGAAATTGGAAGTTGGTCGAGCAGATGAAGAGGAAGAAGCGGCTGCGGGAGGTGCAGGAGGGGGAGGTGGTCGACTTGGAGCGGAAGTAGAGTCTCTCGGGATACTGGGTGGCAAGCGAGATGACGGAGTTTGTGAAGGAGTAGAGGAAGTCTGAGAAGTGGTCGAAGACGAAAGGGTCTTCATGTCTGTCGGGAGTGAGAGGCCTGCAGCAAAGTCTCGTTCTCTTCGTCGGAAGAAGATCTACAGAGGTGGAAAGGGGAGTGAGCGATTGAGAGGGTCGTCGAAAGGGAAAGAGAAAAACGCACATCTTCAGCATCCATGACTAGATCTTTTGTCGAACTAGGATGAAAGACGACGGCCTGTAAGAGCGAGTCTGAGTAGATACTCGTCTCGAGATTGTGGAAGGAAGGGGGAGAAACGCACAGCAAGTTGAGCCGAAGTTAGTTCCTCCAAATTGGTTAAATCGAAACTCAAGTCGATCAATTCGTAGTTTGGGAACTGCTCCTTCTGCAGATCTTGATTCGAGCTGAATATTCCCATCGGTGCTCTTGCAGCTATCTGTGATCGAACTTTCTCACGCCTTCGTCTCCAAAGACGTTTTAGCGGTGATTCGAGTGAGTCATCCCCTATACAGACACGTTATTCGATCAGCTTGAGCTAGGGTGTATATTCGAGAACATGCTTACATTCTGCAGACCAAGGAGCTAGAGCTAGCTGGAATGTCGCGAGTTCGTTTAATGATGAATTGGTGCATCGGAAGTCGAGATTGGCCAAATGGAACAGTGGGAATGGATCTGCCGTATCTCCCATCTTCCTTTGAATCTATCCAGGTGCGAGCTAGTGTAACCGGGAGTCTTGAGGGTGAACGAGAAGAGACAAGAAATAGTGAACGGATATCTCTCCTCCCGACGACTCACTTCGACAATCAATACTACTATACGCGCACTCTGATCCATGGCATGAGCATCAAAAAGTCAACCCACGTTCAAGATGAACCAATCAAGGATAAATCGCGCAGTGCTCGACTCCTTCCAGTCTTCCTCCTCGTCGTCGCTCTCGTCAGCTACACGGTCCAGACAGAGCTAGCAAGCTATGTACAACACACTCTGGACTACAAGAAACCTTACTTTCTCTTCTTCTGCACTCATTCGTCAGTTCTCGCTCATTTTTCACTCTCGGTCATTCAACGGTCGAACCCTTCGAAGCTGAACTCTCTCCTCTTCTCGTAACGATGTAGAGGGTACATGTTATTGTGGCCATGTCATCTCCTAGCGTTCAAGATTCTCAAGATCCCAATTTCGAGCAATTTACGCGCTCTCGTCCCTTTACTCGCTCAACATTACGCCGTTTCCCCTCCTTCCTCCTCTTCGAATTCCGCTCTACCTTCTACGCAAGATTTCCCCTTCCCTCTCCACGCACAGTCGCAGCGTGACGTCTCGCTCAAAACTCCTTGGGTTCGACACTTGCTAAGAAAAGTCGCTCTCTTGACAATCTTCATCTCGTTCCCTGCTTTGTCTTGGTACGCTTCCGTACCATTGACGAGCATGGCCGATCTGACAGCAATCTACAACGTTTTTGCTTTCGTATGTCTTTCTCCTCTCTCGAACTACCATCATTCGAATCTGAGAGATCGTTTTCTCCTTTTCCCTACAGTGGGCCTATCTCCTCTCGCTCAAGTTTCTACCGCACGAATCCTCGCAGACGAAAGCACAAGCACGACTCAAGCTCTTCGCCGTTCTTCTAGCCGTCTCAGGAGTCTTCGTGATCGCTTACGGAGACATGATTTGGGGTAACAAGACTTCAGATGGGCCAGAGGGTTCGAATCGCATTCTTGGAAACGGGTTGGCGTTGTTTGGCTCAATCGCTTACGCAGGTTACGAAGTATGGTACAAGATCAAAGTGAGTTCTTCTTCACTTTCTTCCTCTCGACTTTGAAAAATGCTCATTCGTCAACTGTTCTCTAGATCGCTCTACCTGAACCTTCGTCCTCTTCCGATACTGACAGCACCGCTCGTATATCCGAAACCTCTTCCCTCCTCTCGACTCGATCCTCCTCGCCTGCTCCCGAAGACCCCTCTCCCGCATCTCTCCATTTCCCTCCTCCCCCATCGCCTTCCCTAACCCTCACCGATTCTACCCTCTCCTCTTCGACTCTCCGCCCAATCACCCCTACTCCAGTACTATTCCTCCTCTATTCAAACCTGATCACTTCTTTGATCGGGTTGTTGACTTTCACTTTCCTTTGGATTCCGATCCCTTTACTCGATTACATCGGTTGGGAATCATGGGAAGGATTACCACCGACCGAGGCGGCGGGTGCGATGGTTGGGATCATTATCGGAGGTGTACTTTTCAATGGGTCATTTATGATTCTGCTTTCTCTATGGGGTCCTGTCGTAGCTGTACGTCTCTCACCTCTCTTCCTTCCAGGTGCACTACTGATTAAAGTGTGACTTGAATGTAGTCCGTAGCGAATCTCTTGACTCTTATCCTAGTTGCTCTCTGCGATGCCTTGTTCATTCCCTCCGCACCGCCCCTCACTCGTTCTTCCCTAATTGGTGGAGCCCTTATCGTTAGTGCTTTCGCGGGCTTGATCTGGGGTGAGTACGGAGCTGGGGAGAAAGAGGAAAAGGGGAAGGGATTGTTGGAAAGTAGCGAAGAGGAAGAAATCGGTTACGAGGAGGTAGACAGACGATAGGATAGATTCTTTTGTTTCGCTTATGTATCAAATATAGAGAACTCTCGTTGTTGTATCTCTTTCATTTCTATCACTTGCTCGAGCTACGAGAGCGAGCTCGCGGGAAGAGGGAAACTACGAATTGAAGTTGCCAACCCTTTACGGGGTCAAGCTGTAACTCTATACTGCTTCCGATTCTCCTCGTCTATCTTTATCGAGGAGCGCGACCGTCTGTGACTTGACCGTAGTAAGGGAGGGTGTCTGTTTGATCGAGAATTCGAGCTTAGTCAGTCGAATACTCCATCGGACCTCGTCACAACTCCAGTGCCCCCAGCTCGACGTCGAGCATTACTGACTGGAAGGGAAGATCTTCCCAACTAGAGGAGATGAGCTTACAGTTCCCGTTGCAGTCGTAGTCAAAGTCGATTTCGTCGATTCGCTTGATCAAAGCTTGCAGCACGGTGTCGTAAGAGCAGAGCCCGTCCTTATTGTTGCCGCAGCCTCCGTAGGTGAGGGGGATGACGGCGTCGCTATAAAGAGAAGAGTATGAATTAAAGAGTATCGGAGAGAGGAAAAAGCGAGAACCGAAGCTTACTTGACGATGAAGCGGATCTGTCTGGTCGGGGTCAAGCTTGAACACTCGACGACCTGAACCTGAAGCTCAGTTGCGAAGGGAACAATTTGAGAAGCGACATAAGTGTGATTCGAGCTGTAGGAGGTGTTCGAGGGCGCTTGCGATCCTCCCAATGCGGTGAGGTTGAGAGCGGTCAAAGCGTCGGCGATACTCACTTCATGAGCTGCATCGGCGTATATAGATTGGTTGAGCGGGAAGGTGGTTTCTGAGCCGTCGAGTGTCGAGTTGACCTCCATCGAGAAGTTGGAGATGAGAGTGTGATTGAGTCGAGCGACGAGTTCCTGGAGGTAGCCCAAGCCTTGGGCGGCCGCAACTGGCGATCCAGGGCCATTGTTCGCGTAGAAGCTGATGTCGTAGTATTGTTCGAAGATTTTCCATTCGTCGTTGGTGAAGAGAGGACAAAACTCGGAGTAACCTAACGCGACGGTCTACGATTCCCGATCGTTAGTAGAGAGCCAACGAAGGTGTCACAAGACATCACGCTTACCTCGTAAGCACAGAGTTGAAGCATTGCCGTGATATCGGTGGCATCCAAAGTCAAGTTCGAAACCGAGGAAGAAAGACGTTGAGCAGTGGAGTTGAAGTACGGTTCCGCGAAAGCCTGCAGCACAACCTGTGTCAGTAGTGGCGCGAGTACTCGGGGAAGAATCGAACGCAACTGACCTTTGCTGCCGTCGATCCAACGCTACCGTATGGTTTATCTGCATTTGGGCATGATTCGTAAGGGGCGCCAGAGTTGATGTATCCTTCAGCCTCAATGCCGATCTCGATGTTTACGGAGTCCTGGTACTCCGGAATACCAAAGAAGCCACCTGCGAAATTGAGCTATTCACAAAGGACGAGGTCGAGTAACCAGATATCTCGTCAGCAAGTGTCTCCGCAGACCGTAGATGAACAGATCAAGAGCTCACCATTGTCTTGACCATCCTATCTTGAGACTGAGTTCGCCAGACTGGCAGAGTTCCAGCTTCGGTAAAATTATTCAATAAACCTCCGTAAGCATTTCTTGCAGCGACTCCGAGTTGAAAATCTTGCTGACGGCCGAACGGAGTAAGTAGTTCGGCACCGAGCTTGTATGTCCAGGTGTTGAGGAAGGAAAGATTGCCCGTCGCGTTGAAACCGATCATAGAGGCGTTATGGAGTTTGGCAGCAAAGGTTGCTGGTAGGGCGTCTGATGTCGGGTAGCGTGCACCGTGTCGGAAGTAGAGGTGGGCTTGAGTAAGGGAGCAAGTGTCGGGGATGCGAGGTGTTGCAGAGTCGAGACCGTATTTCTTCGACGAAACGGAATAGGCTGGCGATAGGTTTCCCCAGTAGTGTGCGATATCGATCTCATCACTACTGTTGGTCGAAGCTGGCACGACTAGAGGGTAGATCGAGTCGTGAGTTGGCCAGGCGACTCCAGTTTCCGCCGCGAACGGTTCGACACCAGCTGTTTCGAACGAGCGTCAGCCTCGCTCAGCTTGGACGAATGACGCATGCTTACTAGGAGTCGCTTGCTGAAAGCCCACCACGGACTCTGGAGGGAAAAGAGCCGTATCGGGAAGAGTGTTTGAGGGAGGATAAGCGTCAGATCTGAGAAAGCGAGATCAAGTCAGCTCAAGCTCATCTGTTGACGAGCTGCCATCGAGCTTACACGCTGAGTCCGACAGTGTTGGAAGTAGCTGAGGACGGCTGAGCCGACGAAGTGATAGTGGGGGAGATGGAGGTTGAGGAAGCTTGTCTCTTGAGAGGTGAACCCGATGCGAAGGTAGCGAGTAGCGACGCTGCGAGGATGAAAGGAGCCGGCATGGCGAATGGTGCGATAGACGAGAAAGAAGCAAGTTGCAGGAAACTTCGGGTGAAGAATAAAATCGTCACTAAATTTAGGTCAAGTCGATAATTCCAATTTGAGGAGTTGAAACAACGTGGTATCGACCGACGCTAGTCCACTGGCGGAAGATAGGGATCAATACCGCGAGGAGAAATACGGCGAGAACGTAGAACGTGCTAGCCCTTGCGGTGACGAGCGAGAAATTCGAAAGCTGAACGAGCGAAAGAGAACAGTCAATGCTTTTTTTCGATTTCGACAAGAGAGTTGCAAGAAAGCGATGCAAAGGTTTCGATGTTATACAACTTGATGGAGTAAGGGATGAGGTTGGTGTTAGTGGTACTGGGTAAGAACGTCCGAGAACTATTGACGAGGAGGACATTTCCCGAACGTGGGAGGTGCACTTTCTCCGCCTGCGACGAGGAGTTGAACCTGCGCACGAGAAGCACAGTCAGCGATCTATTTGAGACGAGAAGGAGAAGCGCGAGACCGACAGTTTGCGAAGTGGTGTAAACGGCTGCGACGAGTCCGAAAACGAGTAACGAAATATCGAGGATCTTTTGCTTGCGAGTGTGTGCGCAAGCTTTGTAGTGAAGTAATGCGGCTACAGAGGATCAAACTATCGTTAGTGTGTTCGACGGAGCCACCGAAATGAGAATGCAACGTACGGTAACAGAAACAGAGAGGAACGCAAGCCAAAGAACCGATCAAACTGACAAACTTGTCGAGATCGCTCGCTCCAGCCCATGCAATTCCAGCGCACCCAATGACAACTGCAGTTCTGAATCCGTTCTTCTCCCACTTGACTTTGGTCGAGTGCTTGCCAGATCGAGAGAAGATGCCGTTCTCCATGATTCGAACAGCGGGGAAGAGCTGGAGAGGTGTCGAGAGAAGGATGGCAAGGGAGTAGAGGAATTGTGCGGCGTTGACAAATTTGTCGTCTTGAGGGAGATTGACGAAAACGACAGTCTGAAACGAACGAGAGTGAACGTCAGTCGTTACTCGTTCTCACTCGGTCTCATCGGGTCCCGAGTTTAGGCTCACCTGGATATCCTTTCCATAAGCAGCATAAGATAGACCACCTGCTCCGGCGAACAGAACCATGATTCCAACCATGACTCCACTGAGCACCTTTGGGAACTTGTGAGGATCCTTCATTGACTCGGTGATAGGAATGACGAGTCCGATACCCTCGAAAGCGAAGACAGCGGTTCTACAAACGAGAATTTGATGATGAGCGAAGTTGTCCAGCGCTTCTGAAGGAACAAGGAACTCACCCAATCAAGAGTGGGAAGTCTTTCGAGTTGAAGTATTCGACTTTCGCTACACCGTGTTCAGCGAGAACTCCGATTTCGTTCGAGAAGATGTAGACTAATCCGAAGAGAATGAAAGCGTCGGCGATGAGAGCGGTTCCGGAGAGCTTCTGAATGTTTCGAATCATCGCCAGTGCTGCGACGAGTTCGGAGAGCGGTTCGTCAGTGAAGGTTAGGGCAGCATTAGGAAGGGAACATACGAAGGAAAACGACGAGTTGAGCCAAGATGAGAATGGGAATCGAGATGAAAGTTCGACAGTTGGTGACCGCCATGAAGAAAGCTTGCAGATTTTGTGACTGTGTTTGAGAAAGACGTCAGAGCTGGCTCAGCGAGAGAGTGCCTTTCTCAGCAGCAGGACGGAGTGATTAACGTACGACGAAGATTGTGTACGCAGCGACGAACCCGATCTGAGAGGGAGAATTGAGTCAGCTTGTCACACCTTATTCAAGAGTAGGAGAATCAGACTGTGCGTGCTTACCTGCGAGAGTACAATCGAGAAAAGAATAGCCCATCTCATGTATTTTCCGTACAAGATTCCTCCCATATCTGTGTAGCAACGGTCAGTCGCTGAGCACAGCAGATGTGACAGCAACGAAAGATGGCTTACCTCCGAAAGATCCGTGAACAACTAATCGAGTCTTGACGAGAAGAAGGAAAGAGTAGAGAGAGATCATGGCGATGAAGCAGAGGACAACGACCGAGAAGATGAGTCCACCGTTGAAGAATCTGTGAGAGATGGTCACGGCAACTCAGTCGGGCTCATCCGGACGACAGAATGAGATCTCAAGACTCACGCTTTTCCCAAGAAGAGAACTCCGGTTCCAACGAAAGACTTCAAGAGCATCATGACCGCTTGTAAGACTGTCGCATCACCATGTTTCCCAACGCTTCCAGACCTTTGTCGACTAGGGGTTGGTCGAGCATCTCGACGAGAGCTCCTGCCTCTCACGAGAGGAGTTCGTTCGTTCGCTCCTCCATTTTGCGAGACACTTCGTGACACTTTCGGAGGTTGACCATGGTATGATGGGATTGAAGGAATGCCCTCAATATCTCCCTCCTCATCTTCATCCTCGTCCTCTTCCTCGATTTCCTCCAAATCTTCTCCTCCGAAATGGCCGTAAAGCGACAAGAAATCGATGAACGACCTCGTTGCGACTCGTGCTGGAGGTCGTCGAGAGTCGGCCATCGAACCAGGGAACGAGATATCACTGGCATCCGGTGCTTGACCAGAAGGAGCGAGAGAATCGCCATCGTTGTTGTCCCTTTCCGCCATTTGTTTTCGGTAGAGGAAGTCTCTTCGGAATCCTCCAGGTTGAAGCATCTCGGAAGTCGAGAACTCTCCATTCAATTCCTCTGCGTCTCCTTCTCCTCCTCCTTCGAGTCCCGCTCTGAAAGCAGCTCGACTTTCATCTCCTCCTCCAGGTCCCGCCGCTGAATGACTCGCTCTCCTCGAAGATGTCTCGACTGCTGATCCGAAACTCTTCGTTCTCCTCAACACTCCACTGTCTCCTCCTCCTAGACCTCCCTCTGCTTGTTGAGCAGCCCATTTATAAACTCCCGCAACGACGTCTCCTCCCTCGAGGTGATAAGGTGTGGGGAACACAGAGTCGTTGTCTGCATCGTTGTTCTGTTGTGGTTGTTGTTGTGGGAAGTTACCGGAGGTGGAGCGGGGGGAAGTTCCGAGAGAAACTCCAGAAGACAACGATTGTTGCTCTTGGGCGACTCGCTGTTGTTCGTCAACGGACAATAGATGCCTTCTGATGACTTCTGCCTTTTGTGCTTCTGTCAATTGAGCTGAATCTGAAGTGGGTGCAAGGGAAGGAGAAGAATCGAAAGGACCTGGCGAAGTCGAGTTACGAGGGATACGTTGACCGGTAGAAGGGGATGCAGAAAGGTATTGTGGAGTTTGTCTAGGTGAACCGAATGTAGGAGTAGCTCCTCCTGGACTGCCAGATCGAAACGGGATTTGAGGAATTGGACTTCCGCTCACTCCGTCGCCTTGAGAGGTTCGGTTCGAAGTAGAGTTCGATGGACTCTTTGGTGCATTGATCGGTGTAGCCTTGGGTGGCATTCTTAGCTTGAGTCGAGTTGTTGGTCGAAGGGAGGAAAGTTGAAAGTTGAGAGACACCTCGTGACTTCCTACACTTCACTGCACAAATTTGCTGTCCTCGCTCCTGACTCGCTTTGTACTGCTTTGATTACTCCGCATAAGAGGTAAGCGAGCTCTGTTACCCCCCTCGAATTTCGTCAATTTTCTGATTTCAGATCTTCTAACGGCTCGTATTATCCATGCTTGCAGCCTGAGCTACAAGAGAAGACCCGGGACTCATCTTAGACACCTTCATATTCGGCCGGAGCATCGATGAACGGCTTACGTCTGATTGGAGAGACGGTGCTTCGCTCAATTCTGCCTTCAAACCTCGCAGACACTCTCGTAGGCTACTCGGACCACCCTTCGACCTCTCGCGACCCCTACGAAATTTTAGACGCAAGTTCTACTGGTCCTACCCTATCCGAGGTCGAACCCTTTCCTCCTCTTCCCCATGAACTCATCTTCCGAATCCTTTCCTTCTCTCTCCCTCCTCCGAGCTATTCGACCTCTTCCGACCGGAACCGTCGACTACTTATCTACGCTCTCTTCGATCACGACTGCGCGAGGTGGGCTTCCCTCGAGTTGAGGCAACATGCTCACCTCGAATCGCCAAAATCAGCTACTCGATTCCTTTCGGCATTGGCTGAAAACGACGAAGAATGGAGGGGAGTGGTCAGGACGTTGAGAATGGGACAGTTGGATCCGGACAAGGCGGACCTCATCGGGAATGACTGGATGTACGAGGATATTGGAACTCTCCTCGAAAGGATCCTGATCCTTTGTCCCGGTGTCTACGAGTTATGGATCGCCGGCGCGAAAGAACTACAACTCACAGCATTGTCAAAAGGCACAAGTGAGTCTTCGAGTGATTCGATGCTGCTGAACACACGCCAGGCCTCGTACTAATCTATTGTTGCTCGCGAACTAGATTTTCGCAAACTGTACCTCTTCGAAACCCGCATAGTTCCTTCTCTCCCGCCAACCCCAACTCCCTTCTTCCTTCCTCGCCTCGAACTGCTCCATCTCAAAGCCGTCATCTGTACGGGCACTACACTTGACGATCTCCTCTCGCCCTCCTCCGTCCCAAACCTCTCGACCCTCGATTTCTTCTCAGTCCACCAATCACTCGTCTCGCATCACGCCGTCCGGAACCCTCACAATCCCGCAAACGCAGCTCAACCAAACCTCCAGCAGCTCAATATAATGTTTGCGAATCTTCGTCCAGTCTCCTCGATTCACGATCCCCCATACCTCGCCATCGCACCTCAAATCCGACATCTCTCCCTCGGTCCCTATTCAACTCGAACCCTACCCCTCTCCTCACTGCAACACTTCGCTTGCCTCGAATCCCTTACAATCCCGCTCCGTCTCTTTCTTCAAGACGAATTGACAAACCTTTCCCCATCTCTGACGGCAATTCGATTGACTTCTGCAGTGTCCAAGACGGATCGAGATAGTCGGAGAGAGAATTGGCGGGAGTTGAGAAAGAACTGGAGAGATGGATGTGAGAAAATCTGTCGAATCTTGAGTGGGAAGGACGGACGCTTGGAGGAGCCCGTAGAGAGGTTCGAGAGGACGAAAGGGAGAGGAGATTCACTCTTGGACTTATTGTATGGTCCATTAGAGGGGGAAGACTTTGTTATCTTCGGGAAAGACGAGATCGAGAAAGATTGGACCTTGGGTGCTGCGGTCGAAGAAGAAGCGGTGGATGGTAAATTATGCATTCAGTATCGTAGTGAGACGGAATATGACCGGGAGAAGGGTAGGGATGGATTGTGGGAACTTGGTCAGGAGAATTGGCGGGAACGTGAAGGGAGAAGAGGTTTCTTAACCTAGCCTGCCTGATGTTGAGAACTCATTTCAGCTTTCGACAACAGCTCCTACGTACGACATCAGATAGGAGTGTGCTAGTCGTCGTAGAAGTTTAGAGTTGAGGAAGCCTTAAATCGAGGAAAAGTCCTTGCGAAGTTCATTTCTCGTCGCCTTCTGGACTCAAGAACGCGCTCGCTCGCTGATTCGCGCAGACTGATCGATAGCTAGCTTTGTGAAGATCTGGAGCGCTCTTGTCACTCGAAAGTTGAGCGAAGCTTTTTGGTCTTCAGAAAAAAGAGTTGGCTTCGACTCTTACTCCTCACTCGACCAGCGCTTCCTTCACCAATATGCCTCTCTTCAAACAAGTAACAGCACAACAGAAACGATCAAAACGCAAGGCAGAAGCGCTCCTCTCAGATGAGGAAGGAAATGATTCAAGTTCAGAAGAAGAACTCGAACTCAGCAGCGACGAAGAAGAAGGGAGTGGCAGTGGAGAGGATGAAAGCGAAGATGGAGATGAAGTAGACGACTTGGTTGGATCAGCAGGAGAAGGGGACAGTGATGATGAAGAGCAAGATTTAGTGTTGGATGAGGATCAACCTAGACCACCTCCTGCTGGATTCCCTACTGCCAAGGAAGCACTAGAGAACACGGTAGCATCAACAGCAGCTCTCATTGCGGAAATGGATGCTGAGAAGGGAGAGGAAGCGAAAGGTGGAGCAGAGGACGACGAGGAGGAAGAGGAAGCTCCTTTAGTCTGTGTGGTGTGCCCGAACAAGATTCTTAAACCTGGAAAGATGGTAGAAGTCCATTTGGCCTCAAAGGTAAGCACTGCACTTTCTGAATTTCGATTCTCATTTCCCAAGAAACTCATCTGTCGCGTTCGGAACAGGACCACAACCGTCGATTCAACCGATTTAAAGTGCACGTCGAGTCACCCGACTTCGTAGGCGATCACCTCGAATGCGACGCACGATGGGTCGCCTCCCAACTCGACAAAGCAGTTCTCGCTCGTCTCTCCGCTCAAACTCAGCTCGGAGGCAAGAAAGCTGCCGCTGCTGCCGCTACCACACCCGTTCCCTCCACATCCACTTCTTCCGCCGCCGAAACCGCTT